>Ga0224555_1001469_pt1 | contig 32495 bp, 24 predicted proteins | sample 714S23034metaG_FD_180687 | JGI IMG/M metagenome (GOLD analysis project Ga0224555, IMG submission 180687) | Peat soil microbial communities from Stordalen Mire, Sweden - 717 S2 30-34 | ecosystem: Environmental > Terrestrial > Soil > Wetlands > Peat | place: Sweden: Norrbotten County, Stordalen...
AATCCGGCCTCCAAATCGGCCACGGCTCCCGCGCGGTGGCGACCTCCAAGGTGTTCACCGAGGGTGAATTGACCCATACGGGCGAACGTCTCGACATGGCCATCCAGGGGGATGGATTCTTTCAAGTGACCATGCCCGACGGCACGCTGGCCTACACGCGCGACGGCGCTCTCAAGACCTCCTCCACCGGCGCCATCACCACCAGCGACGGTCTCTCGGTGCAGAGCGGCTTCCAACCCATCCCCGTCGGCACCACGGGCGTGACCATTTCGCCCGACGGCATGGTGACGACCACCAGTACCAGCGGCACGGCCACTTTCCAGGTGCAACTGTATCGTTTTGCCAACCCGGCCGGGCTGCAATCGGTGGGTCGCAATTTATATGTGGAGACGCCCGCCTCCGGCACGCCCGAATCCGGCACGCCCAACCAATCCGGCTACGGCAGCTTGCAGCAGGAGTACCTGGAAATGTCCAACGTCAAAGTGGTCGAGGAAATGGTCAACATGATCGTGGCCCAGCGCGCCTATGAGGTCAACTCCAAGGCCGTCCAGGCCTCCGACGAAATGATGCAACAGAGCAACAACCTGCGCCGCTAATGAATAGATGGAACCGAATAATTTTGTGGTTGGTGTTCACGCTTGTATTGATTCCACCGGCTCGCCGCGCTTGCGGCGGCGAGCCGGCGGCTTTTCAATTGCAGGCGGAAGCCAGGGTGGACGGCGCCGGCATATTTTTGACTCAGCTCGTGACTCCCTCGCTTCATGCATCCCTCCCCACACTTCGTTTGGCCCCGGCTCCTGTCCTGGGCCAAACGATGTCCCTTTCCCGCCAGCAGATCATGGACCTGGCCAAAGACTCCTGCCCCGCCTTGAACACCACTAATTGGTCCGGGCCTCTCTCGGTTCGCATCAGCCGCCGCCTGCGGTCCTTGTGCGAGGCCGAAGTGCTGGAGATGCTCCGCGCGGCCCTGCAGCGCGACTACGTCGGCGGACGGGGCGAGTTGGAAATCCATTTCAGCCAGCCTTGGCAAGCCGCGGCGGCGCCAGACGAGCCGCTTTCCCTTCAGTTGACCGACGTGCCCTCGGCGGGCGTCATGCCCAATTTGGTGGCCGGGTTTGAACTTTGGTGCGGCAAGGAGCGGGTCGGCTCCTGGCATGCGCCGCTGCAAGCCCGTGTCTGGCGGGATACGCCGGTGGCCCATTCGCCCGTGGTCCGCGGCCAGTTGTTGCGCGAGGCCGACATTGTCCTGGAACGGCGGGACGCGCTCGTGCAACACGAGGATTGCATTGTTTTTCCCGTGGCCGACACGTCGCTGGAAGCCGTTTCCAACATGCAGGCCGGCTCGCCGGTCTGGCGGCGGCTGGTGCGCGACCGTCCGGTGCTGCGGCGCGGACAATTGGTGGAGGCCATTTTCAAGGACGGCCCCATGACCATTTCCTTGAAAGTCGAATCCCTGGAAGACGGCGCGCTGGGGCAGACGGTGCGCGTGCGCAACCCCAAAACAAGACGTGAACTTTATGGAAAGATACAAACTGAGGACCTCGTGTTTATCGCTTTGTGACGCCGCCCATTTGGCCGTGGTGCTGTTTATTTTGCAATTGACAACGCTGGGCGCCGACTCCCTGTGGAAGCAGGACATGGCGCCCGCCTCCATGTTCGCCGACAAAAAGGCGCACCGGGTGGGGGACATTGTGACGGTGATCATCCAGGAAAACAACGGCACCTCGCGCAACAACAACACCACCACTTCCCGCACTTCCAGCATTGATGCCAGCATTTCGAGTTTTGTTTACCCGGCGGGGGCCACCGGACTGTTGACCAAGAATGGAAAGCTGCCCGCCATGGCCATGACGGGCGCCAATACGTTTAACGGCGGCGGCACCATTGCCAACTCGGAAGTCATCGCCGCCCAAATTGCCGTCAAAGTCATTGACGTGCTGCCCAACGGCAACCTGGTGCTGGAAGGCCGCCGCCAGACCGCCTTCTCCGGCGAAAAACAGGAGGCCGTCTTGCGCGGAACGGTGCGATGCGACGATGTCACCTCCACCAACACCGTCTTCAGCTTCAATATCGCCGACGCCTCCATCCAGTACATCTCCCACGGCGCCCTGACCGACAGCCAGAAAAAGGGCTGGTTCACCACTGTCTGGGACAAAGTCTCCCCCTTCTGAGGTTTGACATGCGCCGCGCGTCGTTGCTCTTGATGTTGCTCCTGGGGATGGCTTTCGCCTCCTCCTTGCGGGCCGAAGGCTCGCGCCTCAAAGACCTCGCCATCGTCGCCGGCGCGCGCGACAATCAACTGGCTGGCTTCGGCCTGGTCGTCGGCTTGGCCGGCGACGGCGACAAGAATCCGACCGATACCCTCCAAACCATCGGCAACCTGTTGCAACGCTATGGCTTGACCGTCCCGGCGCAGACCATCTCGGCCAAGAACGTCGCCATTGTCATGGTCACCGCCGATATTCCCGCCTTCTCCAAGCCCGGTTCCCGCCTGGACGTGGTGGTGTCCTCGATGGGGGACGCCAAGAGTTTGCAAGGGGGCGTGCTGGTCCAAACCCCGTTGCTGGGCGCGGACGGCAAGGTTTATGCCATCGCGCAAGGAACGCTTTCCATCGGCGGCTTGTCGGCCGGGGGCGGCGGCGATGGCGGCGGCGCTTCCGTGCAGAAGAATCATCCCACCGTCGGCGCCATCATCAATGGCGCCTTGGTGGAACAGGAGATTCCGGCCACCATCGTGAGCGACAGTCACATGGAGTTGCTCTTGCGCAATCCCGATTTCACGTCCGCCTCCCGCATGGCCGCCGTGCTCAATGGCAAATTCCCCGCCAGCGCGTTGGCCGTGGATTCCACCACCGTGCGGGTGGCCATTCCGACGACCTGGAGCGGCTCGTCGGTGGATTTCATTTCACAGATTGAGTCGCTGGAGATGACGCCCGACGTGCCGGCGCGGGTCATCATCAATGAGCGCACGGGCACCATTGTGGCCACCGCGCGCATCCACATTGCCAATTGCGCCGTTTCGCACGGCAACGTGACCATCAGCATCGCCTCCACGCCGGAGGTTTCCCAGCCCGGCCCCTTTAGCCAGACCGGTGCCACGCAGGTCACCAGCAAAACCGACGCCAAGATCAAGGAAGACAAAGGCAGCATGGTCGCCCTGCCGGACTTGCCCACGGTGGAGAAAGTCGCCGAAGCCCTCAATTCCCTGGGCGTGACGCCGCGCGACATGATGTCCATGTTCGAAGCCATGAAACAGGCCGGCGCGTTGCAGGCCGAACTGATTATGCGGTAACATGAATGTCCTCGGCGCCCATCCCCGCATCGAAGCTTCCCAAATCCCCTTGGAGTCCCTGGCCGGCAACACGAACCTTTCAGACTCGGACAAGGTGGCCGAGGTGTCGCGCCAATTTGAAGCGGTGCTGTTGCGCCAGATCATGCAGGACATTCGCAAGCCGGTGCTGGCCCCCGCCGAGGGCGACGCCACCGCCAACGGCATTTATAACGACATGATCAACAATCAAATGGCCGAGAGCATCAGCCGCTCCGGCGGTTTCGGACTGGCCAGGAGCCTGGCCGGGCAATTGACCCACCAGGTCTTGCCGCCGTCGCCGTCGTCGCCAAACGCCGGCTCCGCCACCGCGCAAACCGCGCCAGTAAAAAAACAATTCTTCCCGTGATTTCATGATTCAAAGCATCAAATCCTTGATAGACGCCCTGCGCGACGAGCTGCAAAACTACGGCGAAATGCTCGCCTTGCTGGATCAGCAGCAGGAGCATCTGGTGGCCCGCGCCGTCGCCGAGGTGTTTCAATCCATCAGCCTGATCAAAGCGCAAGGGGGGGCCATTCAACGGGCCTGCGCCCGCCGTGAAGATTGCCGCCGCGCGCTGGCCCGGGATTGCCAGCAGCCTCAAGAGGCCGGCTTCGCCGCGTTGATTCCCTTGCTGCCCGCCGACTATCAGCCGCTGCTCCTGGCGCTGGTGGGTGAGAACAATGAATTGCTCCTGCGCGTGCGCCGCCGCGCCCGCCAGAATCACCTCATGCTGCGCCGCTCGGTGGAATTGATGCAGGAATTGCTCAACACCTTGCTGCCTTCGCGCCGCGCTTCCGTTTATGACGGCACCGGCGCCCACCCGGCCAGCCTGTGCGCGCCCCGCCGGTTTTACGATGCCTTGGGCTGATCTGATTTTATGCTCGGACTTTTTGGAACATTGGACGTAGCCGCCCGCTCCCTCTCGGTGCAGCAGGAGGAAATGGCCCTGGCCGGCCAGAACGTCTCCAACGCCAACAATACCGCCTACGCCGACGAACAATTGGAGGTCTCCGAAGCCACGCCGGTGGACACCCCCTTTGGCGAGGAAGGCACCGGCGCCCAAATCACCGGCATCACCGACACGCGCGATGCGCTGCTGGACAGCCAAATCCAGGCCGAGGCCAGCACGAGCGGCTCCCTCTCCGCCCAGCAAACCAACCTGCAAAACGCCGAGGCCTACCTGGACGAACAAGTCACTTCCAGCTCTTCCTCCACCGCGGACGACAGCCCCAATGGGCTGGCGGCCGATCTGTCCAATCTGTTCGACTCGTTCCAAAGCCTTTCCAACGATCCGGGCGATCTTTCCTTGCGCCAGACCGCGGTGCAAAGCGCGCAACAGGTGGCCACGCAATTCAACCAGGTCTCCACCCAGCTTTCCACCGTGCAGGCCGATCTCAACACGTCCGTCCAAAACGACGTCGCCAGCAGCAACCAGGACCTCAGCTCCATTGCTTCCTTGAACAAAGAGATCGTCGCGGCCCAGGCCGGCGGCGGCAGCGCCGATCAGTTGGTGGATCAGCGCGAAGAAACTTTGGAGAACCTGGCCGGCCTGGCCAATTTCTCCACCACCACCCAGGCCAACGGGGCGGTGGATGTCAGCCTCGGCGGCGTCACGATGGTTTCCGGCGGCAGCGTCACGGACCAACTCCAAACCTACACCGATAGCAGCGGGAACCAGCAGGTGCAGGCGCAAAATGCCGGCACGCCCCTCACCCTGACCGGCGGCAGCATTGAAGGGGAGATTACCGCGCGCGACGGCGCCCTGGCCCGCCTGCAAAGCGGCCTCAACACCCTGGCCTCGCAGCTCATCACGCAAGTCAATACTGTTTATTCCGCCGGTTACGACCTCAACGGCAACACCGGCCAGGACCTTTTCACCGGCTCCGCCGCCTCCGACATCGGCGTCAATAGCAACGTGGCCAACGACCCCACCCAATTCCAAGCGGCCGGCGCCGCCAGCAGCGCGGGCGACAACACCGTCGTGCTGGCCCTGGCCCAGTTGGGCGGCCAGAAGATCGCCGGCCTGAGCAAGCAAACCTTCAGCGCCAGTTACGCTCAAACCGTGTCGGATTTGGGCGATGCCATTTCTTCCGTCAACGATCAACTCAGCAACAGCCAGGCCGTCACCCAAATGCTGGCCACCCAGCGCGCCTCCACCAGCGGCGTTTCGACCGATACCGAGATGACCAACCTCATCCAGTACCAAAAGGCCTACGAGGCTTCCGCTGAATTGGTCTCAACCTTGAATCAAATGATGCAAACCGTCGTGTCCATGAAGTCATCGTAATCTTAATGAAAAGGCCAGCCTTATGCACGTGACCAACACCTCATTCTCGAACAATTTCCTTTACGAAATCCAGCAGTTGGAGAGCCAGCAAAGCACCTTGCAAAAGCAGTCCACCACCGGCCTCAAAGTCACCCTGCCGGAGGATGATCCCTCCGTCATGAACCAGGTGCTCAACCTCCAAACCGAGGCCGGCGCCAACACCCAATACCAGAGCAACATCACGCAAATCCAGGACTCCGCCACCACGGCTTCCGACGCTCTCAACAGCCTCCAGACCCTCGTTGAGCAGGCCGGCGAAATCGCCACCGATGCCAACGGAGTCACTTCCTCCACCCAGCTTTCCACCTACGCCACCCAAGCCGGCCAATTGATCCAGCAAGCCTTGCAGATCGCCAACACCAAGGATGCCAACGGCAATTACATCTTCGCCGGCACCGACACCGGGGCCGCGCCCTTTGCCGCCGCCACCGACTCCAGCGGCAACGTGACCGCCGTCACTTACAGCGGCAACACTTCAACGGCCAAAAGTGAAATCGCCTCCGGCCTGACCGTCACCGCCCAGATTCCCGGCGAGAACACCACCGGCTCGGGCGCCGAGGGCCTCTTCGCCGACAGCCGCACCGGCGCCGACATCTTCAGCCATTTGATTGCGCTCCAACAGGATTTGACTTCGGGCAACACCAGCGCCATTTCCTCCACCGACGGTCCGAACCTGACCACGGACGAAGACCACGTGGTCACGCAAATCAGCGGCAACGCCGTCTTGCAATCCACCCTGGAAGCCGCCGGCAACGTGGCTTCGCAGAATGCGACCAGCATTGACACCCAAATGTCCGACGCCACCAGCGCCGACATGGCCACCACGCTGACGCAATTGAGCCAGACCGAAACCACGTATGAGGCGGCCTTGGAAAGCGGCAGCTTGGTCATGCAAACGTCGCTCGTCAATTTTCTGGAATAACAAGGGCCGGGTTAACCCCGGCGCGCAGGAATCATTGTGCAAAAAAGGCGTCCAGCGACAGCGTGAATTCCGGCAGGGCCGTGCTGGTCAGCGCGCCGCCCGGGCCATGCAGGGCGTGCTCGCTGAATTGGCTCCTCATTTATAAGCCGCCGCCTTGCCGTCGGAACCCACGGCGCGGATGATGTCCTTGATGTCTTCCTTGAGCTTGTCCTTGGCGGCGCGCGCGATGCGCCAGACGTGATGCTCGTGGTTGAGCGTCTGGCTCAATTCATTGAAATACCGGATGTAATTCATGCGCATGCCCTCGCCGAAATTGATCTTGGTCATGCCGGCTTTGACGCTCCGGGAGATGTCTTCCAGCGACACGCCACAGGTGCCGTGCAACACCAGCGGCGTCTTGACCGCGGCATGAATTTTGGAAATCAGCCCGAAATCAATCCCGCGCTGCTCCTTGAAAATGCCGTGCGTCGTACCGACCGCCACGGCCAATAAATCCACGTCCACCTTGGAAGTGAATTCTTTGGCTTCCTCCACGCTGACGGTCGGGGCGCGCTGGCTGGAGGCGTCGGAGCTTTTGATGATGTGGCCGATTTCCGCCTCCACGCTCACGCCCAGGGGCCGGACCAGGTCAATGATGGCCTGGGTGCCGCGCACGTTCTCCGCCAGCGGCTGGTCCGCGTAATCAATCATCACGTGGGTGAATCCCGCCCGCACGGCGCGGAGAATGGACTGCGGGCTTTTGCCGTGATCCAGGGCCACGGCCATGGGAATGGTGCCATCGGCGGACAGGAAACGAATCAATTGGCCCGCGTAATCGTAGCCGCGATATTCCAAATTGGGTTCGTAACACTGGATGATGAGGGGCGATTGCAGTTCCTCGGCCGCCTCGATGATGGCGCGTCCGATGTCGTACGTGCCCCCGTTGTTGTTGAGCGCGGGCACGCCAAAACCTTGGGCGGCGGCCCGGTCGCAGATTTGTTTCGCATTGAGATATTTCATAATTATCAGGTTAAGAATGGGACAGGTGTTGGAAAAAGCATGGGTTTGTCCGCGGAGGGGGCTTCGATGGATTGCCGCTGGCGCGCCATCTCTTCGGCGATTTCCGCGAAACTGCGCCGATTGGGCGGCGTCCGCAAGCTGACCACGACCAGGGCGATGGCTCCGGCCAAAGTCGCGGGAAGGGTTGGGTTGGCGATCAACGGCATCGCCGCCAGCGACACCGCCGGCGTGGCCACCAGGGCGGCCAGCGCTCCCTGCCACGTCGCCCGCTTCCAAAAGCGGCCCAGCAGAATGATCACCGCCAGGCCGCTCATCGTCAATGGCAGGAATTTGACGACGAACCCGACGATGCTTCCCGTGTAAAGCGCCAGGGCCGTCGAGAAGAAAAACGCGAACACCAGCGCCCAGCGCGCGGTCTTGACGGGATCTTGCGGGTAACGCCCCGTCACCAGCGGGAAAATGTGGCGCACGAAAAACGTGCCCGCCGCGGCCGCGTTGCCGTTGGCGGCGGAGGACATGCCCGAAACCACCGAGACCACCACAAAGGCCGCCAGCCACGGCGGCAGGACATTCATCACCAGCCAGGGCAGGGCCTGGTCCGGCACGGGAAGATGCGAGTTGAGCCGGAAGGCGTAAAGGCCCGTGATCCCAATGGCGGCCGAAAACGCCATGACCGTCAGGCCCGAGGCCACCATGCTCCATTTCGCGCCCGCTTCGGTGCGCGCGCTGTACATCGTCAATCGCCGCCCCGGATCGGCGATGGGGTTCAACACCAGCACCAGCATCAAACTCAACACGTTCCACGTTCCCAGCGACGCCGTGCCCAGAAACGAAAAATAATCCGCCGGCGACGACTGCCGCAGGCCCGCGATGCCGCCCGCCTCCCGCAACGCGCAATGCACCAAAAAGCCAAAACCGCACAACAGGATGAGTGTTTGCAGAACGTCCGTATAAACCACCGCCTTGAGGCCGCCGGGAATCGAAATGGCGGCCTTGGCCGTGCCGGCCAGCGCGACACAGAGTTTGGGCGGCAGGCCGGTGACGGCCCCCAGCACGGCCGCCCCGCCCATGATTTGAACGGTCAGCCAGCACAATTGCGACAGGAACAAAGTGACGTTGGAGAATTCCACCACCGCGCGGTTGCCGGCGTAGTAGCACGCCACTTCCTCGCTCAGAGTCATGAACTTGTAGCGGCGCATTTCCGCGAAGAACAGCCCCGTCAGCAGCGTGCCCAGCCCCAGCCCGATCGGATACGCGCAGCCGGCCCAGCCATGTTGATAGGCCAGCCCCGTCCCGCCGATGATCACGCCCGTGCCAATGCAAGTGCCGACGATGGTTCCCAGCAGAACCCACACCGGCAGCCCGCGTCCCGCCACCAGGTAATCCGCCGGCTTCCTGACCCGCGCCATCATGAAAAACGAAACGGCGGTCGTCAGGACGACATAGAGAACCAGTCCGACGGCGATGGCGGCGCGCGTGCCCATGAATGCTAGACAAACTTAATGTCCATGACCCGCGCCATCCGGCGCAGCCACGCCTCGTGATGTCCCTGCACGACGGCGACATGATGCGGCATGCCCGCATGGCAAAGGTCTTCAAACCATTCGCGCGGGTCGTTCTTCATGCGCGTCAGGGCATTGGTCATCATCAGATGCCGCTTGGGCTTGATCGTCCCGCCTTCGCGCGCCGTCAACAAGTATTTCCCTTCCAGCCGCCAAAAGCGAAACACCGTCACGGGCATGCCGGCGCGAATGGTCGCTTCGATGACGGCGGGTTTCTTGATGTTGAAATGGCGCGCCACCCGCGGGCCGCCCGGCGTGCCAACCGGCTCGCACAGCGACATCGGCGCGGCCCCGCCATGCCAAAGGGTCATGGTTTCCGCGTCATGCTCCAGCCAGTCGGACAGGTAACATCGGCCCAAACCCAGATCCTCCGCGATCCAGGCCGAGAGCGCGCCGTCGGCGTCGCCTTCAATGCCGATGGCGCGGCCTTCGTCCGCCAACCGCGCCACGCCCAGGTACGGCCACTGGCCAAACACGTTGGGCATTTCCGGCCATTCACGAATCGTCAGGGCATCGAGATGCTCATTGTCCATGAACGCGCGCATGGCCAGGTACAGGCGCGAGGCCATCGGCAGGTCGTCATCGGTCGTGTCTTTGTGCGGCAGCCCCAGGGCCTTGAATCGGGCCACGTCCTCCGCCACCGCCGCGGCGGGCAACTCATTGGCCACGTTGGCAAACTCAATCAGGCTGAAGGTTTGAACCTGCGCCCCCAAGCCGCGTTGGATGACAAACGGATCGGCCCCCATGGCAAAATATCCCGGCGAATGTCCGCCAATGGCGCCCAGGCGCACCGAGCGCAGCCGGCGTATCGTGGCCGCCATCCGCACTGCTTCGTTGAAGCGCTGGCGTGTCGGGGCCGCGTCGGGATCGCCGTAAACCAGCTCGAAGCCGTGGCCCATCTGCCGGAACACCGAGGCCCAGCAATGCGCGCCCACCAGCGAGCAGGAACTGATCATGTCGCCTTCCTGGTTTTCGGGCGTGGCCCACAGCACCACCGGGTCGGGCCAAAGTTGCGCCAAGGTGGGGCAGAGGCGGCCGTCGCCCATGGTCGTTTGCAGGAGAATCACCACCTCAACGTTCTGCCCCTGGCAGGCGGCCATGGCCTTGCGCAAAGAGGGATCGTCCACCGTTTTTTCCGGCGGCTCGAAGAAAGGGAACCCCGATTGTTGCAGCCAGCCGCGCACCCGTTCCTCCATGCGGCGCCCCCATTCCATGTCGAACCCCGGCCGGTGGCGGCCAAGGAAGATCACGCCCAGCTTGGGCCGTTTTTCTTGAGGAGTGGAGGAATGGACATCCTGATTTTGCTTCAACGGGGCTGTACTTTTCATTGCATTATGTTATGAGACTCATCAGAGGCTCCTTGTTGAGTAATACCCGGATTTATTTCGATTGCAACAAAAATGGGATAGTGTCTTAATTTGAATTGTCCTTTTTCGGCCAAAGGCGTATTTTGGCTTGGGGGTGTTCGGAGTTGAACCGAATGCAGGTTGGATGTAGAGCCGCCAGCAGCGCACCGGCCACCCCCGCTTTTATTCTTCCGACTAAATAATGCTTGCGAGATAGGCAAGCTCTCTCTGATACCGAGTGGCGGACGTGTTCACTTGGAGCCGTTTACCCTCAACGGTGTGAAAGTTCCCAACTTGCAAACGTGATATTGGGATGCTTTTGGCCCCGCTTATTCGTCCAGAAGAAACGAAATCATCTGTAATAACGAATGCGTCTGCCGGGTCGCCGTGGTCAAACAATGCATGGTATTTTTGAGCGATAGCCAAAGCCCGTTCGATATACATTCTCGAAGCGCGGTCGGGAGTAGCGCGAATCTGGCTTTTAGAGCCAACCATTGTCATAACGATTGCAGCGATTTTGGGGGTTGGCCGTCCACCCGCCCGCTGGTTCCACGTTTGGAAATCCTTTGCGGAATTTGATAGCAGATCAAGGGTTAATTCCAGCGATGCCAGTGAATGTTCGTCAACACGCACTGGAATAATGATCGCGTCGGCGGCACACCACGCCAAATGCGTTCCGCCAGCGTAAAATGGGCTTGTGTCCATTAAGATTCCATCGGCTTTTTTTACAGTGCATTCTTCGTTTAATATGGTTTTTAAAGATTCCAGCAATGCGCCAACGGCTTTTGGGTTACTTTGGGAATTGGCAATTTGCAATTGCTGGTACATGGTGGAAGGGAAAGCAAAAAGAAGGGCATTTCCCGGAATCAACCAAGCTGCCTTTGCGGTCTTAAACGCATCGCAAGTGAGCGAGACCCTGTAAGAATTATCGCTTGGAATTTCTCCAAATGCGGGGCCAAGGAGTTTTGGCTGCAACGAATTAAGGATTGTGATTTCCGGGTTCTCACCTCTCATTAGGGTTTCCGTCAAATTACACTGAGCGCACAAATCGCCTATGACGATTGAGCGTTGACGGGCCATTTCATAAGCCAAATTAAACGCCAGCGTTGATTTTCCAACGCCTCCTCGAAGGGTTGAAATTGCATAAGAACGATAACGAAGGCCCTTTTTGGCCACATATCCATCTTCAACGACCATCGAATGGATGGTCAACACTTGGTCTATTGCATTCATAATCAATAAGTTACGCATCAAAACCGCATCATGCGGCAGGTGATGCTGGTTGCAATATACATAGCAGGTGTTGCTGGCGCAACAAAAAAGTGCAGGTTTCAAAAATAATTGCAGGAATCTGTTGAATAGGCAGGTGATTTGTGGAACATTATTGAACATGGCAAACGTTTTACCATTTGAAAAGAAGGCTCTTGTGATCGGAATGCTGGCGGAAGATAGCAGCATCAGGGCCATTGAGAGAATCACTGGCGTCAACCGCAATACGATTATGAACTTGGGCGTTCGTGTCGGTGAGGCTTGCGCCAAAATCCTTGACGCAAAAATGCGGAACCTGTCATGTCGCCATATCGAAGTTGACGAAATTTGGGGCTTCGTTGGTTCAAAGCAAAAGAACGCCAACAGGACAGGCAATCATGGCGATGTTTGGACTTTTATCGCCTTGGATTCGGAAACCAAGGTCGTGCCAACGCATCTTGTGGGCAAGCGCGATTCCTACCACGCCAAGACGCTTATAGGCGATTTGGCCCAAAGGCTCTCTGACCGTATCCAGTTGTCTTCCGATGGCTTGGAAGCCTATACAGACGCCGTGGAGCGCGGTTTTGGCGCGGATGTGGATTATGGGCAAGTGGTAAAAACCTACGGTTTGGTCAACCTCAACAAAGACGCGGCCAGTAGGTACAGCCCGGCGGAAGTCGTCTCCATCCGAAAGAGCGTGATCGCCGGAGAGCCGGAGATTTGTCGGATTACCACCTCGCACGTTGAAAAGCAGAATCACACAGTCCGAATGCACTGCCGCCGATTGACGCGCCTTACCAACGCTTTCAGCAAAAAATTGGAGAATTTTAAGGCTGCAATGGCGATGCACTTCGCGTATTACAACTTCTGCAAAACGCATCTGGCGATTCGATGCACCCCGGCAATGGAAGCGGGTATTGAACCAAGCCAGTGGAGCATTGCGGAATTGGTTGAACGCTGTGGCGAATGAGCAACATATTGAACGGGTCAAGCTGGCCTTGGAGCACCTGCACAACTGCGGGGCCATCCACTGCGCCACCGTGCCTGTCCACGAGGTTTTTCGCGGTCAAACGGTATGGCAGGGTGATGTCGAGGTTTTTGATCTCACCGGCCATCCCAAAGCCAAACGGGCTTATGGCTGGTCTGAAAAGCCACCAAACGGGGAGCGATTTTTTGCCGTCTTGGAAACTCCACCGATAAAATCCGCTATGGATGCGGTTCGGGCGTCAATTGTGGCGGATGCAAAAAAACAGAAACGGCGGGCATGAGCTACAACGAAATCCAAAGGGCGTTTTGGGACAACAGCATTCATGCTGCCGATCTTCAAACTTTGCGCGAATGCCTCAATCTCGTTATTCAGCAATCCGGCCCAGGTGAACCCCGTGCTTCAGAATTTGCCCAAACAATACGGAGTATAATCAGGGAGCGCGAAAACCAAACAAGGCACCAAGAAGCCAGCCGACAAGCAAAGGCTCAACACGAGGAATCTCAAGTTAAAATTGAACAAGTTTCCATTGGCATCAGCGATTTAAAGACCCAAGTTAATGCAACCAACATCGAGGTTTCTCAGATCAAGACGGCTCTAAAGAAAATCCATGCAATTGATGTTTTAATTTTGTGGGCGTCTATTTTTGCGGCATTGTTTGCTGCGGCTGGGGTCGCAATTGCCCTGTACGATGAATGCCAAAAACAGACTCCCAATAATTCATCCGATGTTGCGCCAAAACCAGTAAAACCAGAACCAACAAACAGCACAAACAAGTAAAAATATTCACAACGAAACTTGCAAAAAGTCTTTTCTCAATCTTTTCCATGCGGACAAGCATAGCATACCTTGTCAACGTTCGGTGCAAAAAAAGAATTTCAAATTAAGACACTACCAAAAATGGCGCGCGCAGGCAATGTGGGGCAGGCGGGACGCCTGCCCTACGTCGAGCTGGCACGCCGTTCGGTGGTTATGGCAGCGGCCTTAATCTCGGGGATGACACGGATAAGAAAGGATGGGATTCCCATCCGTGCCATCCGTGCCATCCGTGGTGAGAAATCTTGCCTGAATTGGCTCTCTTTGGCCCGCGTTGTCATCGTTGAAAAAACTTGCGGACGATCTCGCGAGGGGTGGCGATGACGGGGGCGGTGACATCAAATGCCTGCAACTCCAATGTCAGACGCTCGAAATCAAGGCCGCGCAAGTGTTCGTCGTTGGTCAGGAGCATGGAACAACCGAGCAGCGCCGATTCAGCAAGCACCAGCGAATCATTGACCTCTTCGTCAGGTATCAGCCCTTTTTCGCGAATCTCCTCCGCGATGCGTTCGGCAATGCCATGTCTGACGGCGATGAGATTGACCGGAAAGATACGCCACGATTGGCCAAGCTGAATTGCCTTGCGGGCGGACTCCCGCTTTTGCCCGTCGCCCCGCAAAGCCCAGTTCGCCAATTCATGTTGGACGGTCGGCGGGATGAGCAACCGGGCGTCTGGAAGACGCTCCCGAATGAGGGAAACCGCGTCAACGACGTCGTCCAAACCGTCTGCGAGGTCGAACAGAACATTCGTGTCAACGGCGACGAGTTGTGGCCGGTTTGGTTTCGCCGCCATAGAAGAGCTTCATGAATTCATCTCCGAGTTTTTCGCGTTCCGCGTCCGTCCACTTATTGCCCTCGCCCCGCGCGCGCGCGGCGAGCACCGTGCCGGGGGACGCCTTCTGGAGTTGCGCTTTCTTGCGTTTCATGCCGTTACTTTAGCAGCTTCGGGAATTGTTTCAAACTCCAAGATTTTCTTTCTTTCGCCCGCGCTGTCGCCGCGTCACTTGGCCTGCGCCTCGGCCTTGCGCTTTTTGGCTTCCTCGATGGTTTTTTGCTCCAGCTCGCGCGGCATCTCCGAATAATGATCCAGCCGCTCGCTGTGCAGGCTGCGGCCCGCCGTCAGGGAGCGCAGGACGCTCGAATACTTGTAAAGCTCCCGCGCCGGCACCTCGGCCCGGATGACTTGAAACTGGCTGTCGGTGTCTATGCCCAGAATCCGCCCGCGCCGGCTGGAGATGTCGCCCATGACTTTGCCCAGGCAATCTTCCGGGATGCGGACTTCAATGTGGTGGATGGGTTCCAGCAGGCAGGGGCGGGCTTTCATGAAGGATTCCTTGAAGGCAAAATAGCCCGCGATCTGAAAGGCAATGTCCTTGGAATCCACCGGGTGCATCTTGCCGTCGTAGAAATCTATCTTGACATCCACCACCTTGTAGCCGGCCAGGATGCCCTCGGTGCAGGCGATCTTGGTGCCCTCTTCGACCGAGGGCACAAAGACCCGGTCCACGTTCTGGCCGGTGAGCGAATTGACGAATTTCACCCCGGAGTCGCGCGGCAGCGGCTCGATGCGCATCCACACCTCGGCGAACTGGCCCGCGCCGCCGGTTTGCTTCTTGTGCCGGTATTTGGAGTCGGCCGGCATCTTGATGGTTTCCCGGTAGGGCACTTTCGGTTCGCCCAATTCGACGTGCGCGTTGAAGCGGCGGCGCAGGCGGTCCACAATCAACTCCAGGTGCAGCTCACCTTGCGCCGAGATGATCGTCTGGCGCAATTCTGAATCCACGCGATAGACAAAGGTCGGGTCCTCCTCGTGCAGCGCGGCCATGCCCGCCGCCACTTTGTCTTCCTCGCCCTTGGCGATGACGTGCAGCGAGGCGTTGATGGTGGGCTGCGGATACTGCACCTTGGACAGTTTGACCGGGCGCGCGGCGGCGCAGAGGGTGTTGCCGGTATGGGTGTCCTTGAGTTTGACCACCGCCCCGATGTCTCCCGCGCCGAGTTCATCCGTGGTGACGCGGTCGCGTCCGTTGAGAAGGTAAATCTGCCCGATGCGCTCGCCGGTCTGGCGGTCGCTGTTGTAGAGTTCCGTTCCGGCCTTGATGTTGCCGGAATAAGTCCGGAAAAACGACAATTCGCCAAAATGCGGCTCGGCCGCCGTCTTGAACACGAACGCCACCGGCTCCGGGTCGGTCAGGCGAACTTCGGCCACGCCGCCGGCGGCATCCACCGCGGCGTAACGTTTGCGGTCCGCGGGCGAGGAGCCGTACTTGGCGATGAAATCCATCAGCCGGGCCACGCCGACGTTGCTTTCGGCCGCCGTGCAGAACAGCGGGATGAAATGCTGGCTCTGCACGGCCGTGTGAATGCCGGCGCGGAACTCTTCCTCGGACAGTCCGCCTTCGTCCAGGTACTTGGTCAGCATCGCGTCGTCCGATTCGGCGATGTGCTCGATCAGCTCGGTATGCAATTGTTTGACCCGCGCTTCCATTTCCCCCGTGGCCGGCGTTTCGGTGAATTTGCCGTGCGCGCCCGTCAGATCGTAGGTCACGATCTCGTTGCGCAAGACATCCAGCACCTGGTTGAAGCCGGGGCCGGGATTGAGGGGAAGATTCATGGGAAAGACCCCCGGCCCGAAGCAGTTGCGCGCCGCCGCCAGCGTTTCGTCAAAATGCGAATTGAGTTTGTCCATGGCGTTGACCACCAGAATCTTGGGCAGGCCGAATTCGGTGGCGTAATTCCACACCCGCTCGGTGCCCACGCCCACGCCGTGCTGGGCATGGACCACCACCAGCGCAAAATCGGCCACGCGCAACGCGCTCAGAGCCTCGCTGATGAAATCCAGGTAGCCGGGCGTGTCCAGGATGTTGAATTTCTTGCCCATCCACTCCGCGCGCAAGAGCGAGGTTTGGACGGAGATGAGCCGCGCTTTTTCGCTGGGATGGTAATCCGACACCGTGGAGCCGTCGGCGATGCGGCCCATGCGGTTGATCACTCCCGCGCACGCCAGCATGGCTTCGCACAACATGGTTTTGCCGCACGAAGCGTGGCCAACGACGGCAAAATTTCTAATATCTTGGGGTCCAAATTTTTGCATAGGGCGTCATTATTACGTGTCCCGCCCCGTCTTGCCAAGTGCTTTTATGCGGGGGCACTTCGGATTTAAAAACTTGATTCAAGGACTTGCATTGGACAGGCCCGCGGATTGCAATAGCGGCATGTCAACTTGCGTCATGTTGCCTTCACTTGCCTCACGGGCGGGCAGGGGAGGATGTCCGCTTTGCCTGCTCCTGTGCGGATGGCTTGCGGCCGCGACCTGCCTGGCCGCCCCGCCCATTGACCGCCAGGCGCTGGTCTCCCGGCATAACCCGCAATTGCGCGCCTTCGATCCCTGGAATCCTCTCTCCCTCGGCAATGGCCAATTCGCCTTCACCGCCGACGCCACCGGCCTGCAAACCTTCCCCAACGCCTTCACCAACACCATCCCCCTGGCCACCCTCTCCCAATGGGGCTGGCATAGTTTTTCCAATCCGGCCGGCTGGAGTATCGAGAAATACCACTTCAAGGATTTTGACGTCTTCGGGCGCAAGGTGCCTTACGCCGACGTGCCCGGCAACCATCCCACGCCCGAATCCGCCTGGCTGCGCGGGAATCCCCACCGCCTCGACCTGGGCCAAATCGGGTTCGTCTTGACAAAGGCCGGCGGCGCGCCCGCCCAAACCAACGACCTCTTCGGCATCGAACAAAAACTGGACCTGTGGAACGGCATCTTGTCCAGCAAATTCTCCCTGGAGGGCCGGACGGTCGAAGTCCAAACCGTCTGCCACCCGGAGCGCGACGAGATCGCCGTGCGCGTCGTTTCGCCCCTGTTGCGGCTGGGGCGCGCGCGCCTCGCGTTGCGGTTTCCCTACGGCACGGGCGGCGTGGCCACGGCGGATTGGACCAAACCGGAGGCGCACGAGACACGGTTCCTGCCCGCCGGCCCGGACGCCGCCCTGTTTGACCGCCGGCTCGACGCCACCACCTACCACGCCGCCGCGCGCTGGGCGGGGGGCCGGCTTACGCAGACCGCGCCGCACGAATTCCTCTTGACGCCGCTGCCGGACGCGGACGCCTTGGAATTCGCGTGCGCGTTTTCCCCCGAGCCGATGGCCGGGGCGCCGCCCGCTTTCGAGGCAACGCGGGAGGCGGCGGCCCGGCATTGGCGGCAATTCTGGAGCACGGGCGGCGCGATTGATTTTTCCGGGAGCAGAGACCCGCGGTGGAAGGAATTGGAGCGCCGCGTCGTTCTTTCCCAATATCTGACCGCCATTCAATGTTCCGGCAGCCTGCCGCCGCAGGAAACCGGCCTGACCTACAACACCTGGGAGGGAAAATTCCATCTGGAAATGCACCTCTGGCACGCCGCCCATTTCGCGCTGTGGGACCGGCTGCCGCTGCTGGAACGCAGCCTCGGCTATTACCAATCCATCCTCGGCCAGGCGCGGGAGACGGCGCGGCGCCAGGGTTACGACGGGGCGCGCTGGCCCAAGATGACCGGCCCGTCGGGCCTCGAATCGCCCTCGCCCGTCGGCCCCTTCTTGATCTGGGAGGAGCCGCATCCCATTTTTTACGCCGAACTCTGCTACCGCCAGCATCAGGACCGCGCCACGCTGGAGAAATACGCCGAAATCGTCGCGCAGACGGCGCAATTCATGGCCAGCTACCCCGCGTGGGAAAGCAACGGCGCCCGTTGCGACCTCGGCCCCGCCCTGCAATGTTCGCAGGAGATTTTCCCCAAGGACCACGTGCTCAACCCGACGTTCGAATTGACGTACTGGCGCTGGGGCCTGGAAACCGCCCAGCAATGGCGCTTGCGCCTGGGCCTGCCGCGCGAACCCGCCTGGGACCGCGTCCTGCAACATCTGGCCGTCCCCGCGCTGGAGGACGGCAAATATCTCTTCGCCGAAACCGCCACCGGAACCTATACGGAGAACAAATGGACGCACGATCATCCGTCCGTCACCGCCGCCCTGGGCCTGCTGCCTGGGCCGGGCATTGACCCGCCGACGATGCGCCGGACGCTGGACTGGATTTGGGACCATTGGGATTGGCCGCGCACCTGGGGTTGGGATTATCCCATGCTGGCGATGTGCGCCGCGCGCGCGGGCGAACCGGCGCGGGCGGTGGACGCGCTTTTTTTGGACACGCCCAAGAACCATTACGCCCTCAACGGCCACAATTATCAGCGGCCCGGTTTGACCCTTTATCTGCCCGGCAACGGCAGCCTGCTCTACGCCGTGGCCATGATGGCCGCCGGCTGGGACGGCGCCCCGGCCGGCCCCGCCCCCGGTTTTCCGTCCGACGGCCAATGGACCGTGCGCTGGGAAAACCTGCGCCGCGCTCCATGAGAGAAGATCAGTTTCAAAGAACTGGCGCGGCAGACCGGCCTGGGCGAAAAATCGCTTCATCGAATGCTCAATCGCAAAGGCAACCCCACAGCGTGGAACCTGGGCCTGATCATCAAAAGTATCGCCGAAGATTTGGGCATCAAACCCCGCGTGGAATTGGCCTGAGAATTTTCTCCCGCGGTGGTTGCCTGTCGTCACGCTTCCCCCGCCGCCGTTGCAGCGCAAAGCATGGCGGGACAAGTTGGCGGGAAAAAACAGACCGCTGAACAGGACCCCGCGACGAGACAGTTTAAAAAGTGAGGACTGAAACTTGCGACGTTGTCAATCGCCGCGTGGCCTTCGCTCAATACACTTCTGGCAACTCGCCACGCCTCTTCTTCTCGTAGCAGCTTTGGCCAACGCCTTCTGGTTTCGTATTTCGCTCCGGTGGAAAGAGCGTGAGGTCTGGCAAGTCTTCGGGAAACCCCATCCACTCCGCGAATAGCGGCCAGTTGGTTTCGGCGAGCGACCGGAGCATGCCAATCATCCGTCGCCGACGTGCAACTGTGAGCGGATCATCCAACGCCAACACGTCTATCAGAATTTCACCGTCCGTATTTCCATTCAGCCGATGGGACCGTGTCGGCGGACATGCGGCGTCCTTGGATAAGCATACGGCTCCGGTATCACGCGCCCCGCCACAAGCCCCTCCTTCGCAGGTCCGCTTCCATCTCCGCCAACTCCTTAAGCGAAGGTGATGACAGCAACTCCCGCTTCAAGCCCGCCAGTCGCTGCAACTGCTGCAATTCCTCCTTCTCTTCGGCGCGAATCGTCTTGGTCGCCTTCTTCTCAATCAGGCGGAGCCGCCGCCTGTTGGTGGCATCCCAGTCCGACGTGATTGCGAGATAATCCGACAAAGATATTGGCTCGTCGAAGCCTTCGGGAAAGTAACGATCCTGCTGGAACGGGACACCCACCCTCTGCCAGCCCGCAAAGTAGTCCAACAACTGCCGCTCAAGTTCAACAGGCAGACCGTAACAGCGCATCACCTCGGCATCTATGCGCCAATGAAGATCTCGAAGAGTTCTTAATTCCTCCTTTCGAGTATCGTCGCTACGCAAAGGCATCGGGGCCTCGTGACGAGTAACCGCATTCAGATAGTTCTGGACGGCAGTCTCAATCCGTTGCACAGCCGTCCCGGTAAACCTCGGGAATGGGAATTTACGCCAAGTGCCAGTCAAGATGTGCCATTTTGAGGAATGCGCGTAAGCGAAGGCGTTAGCGAAGGGAGAATTCAATATCGCCCAAAAAAGCTCGAGTAAAATAGTGGCATCCAGAGGACGGAGAATTGTGAAGCTTGAACGTGCTGGCCGACCGACTTGGTCTATCATCGCTCGTACGCACCAAGGAGCCCGCTGGACAGGCGGTTCGTTAAGGAGAACTTGTGCAGTTCCGCGTTCCGTCCCGCTCCTTGGTGCTCCGATGGCGTCATGCGATAAGTTGAGCCACTTCAGCGGCGGTAGTTGGTGGGTTTGGATTCCCCGACCAAGGTTCTCGAAGCCTTGCACGGCTCCCTCGAATCGCTCATCCGAAACGGTTGTCGTTCCCGCTGGAAAACCGGGTTGGTCTTCTCCGGCGGATTCAAATCCCCGGCCAACATCGGCATAGTCCGCCAGCTTTGGGAAGCTCTCACAGTGTTTCCAAACAACCTCCAAATCTGGCACGCGGAGATCATTACCGACTGCCTGCTGAAAACGCTGTTGACAGACGCTCAGTTCGTTAGTCACGTTGTAGGATGCTTTGAAACTTTGCATCTGGCGTTCGCGGACTCGCCGATAGCGGATGCTTGAGGCTGTTGGCGATACTGGCGGATGTTTTCTCCCAATGAGCACTGCCGATTCCTGATCGGCGAAGTTGAAGACTTTATCGGGGAACAGGCACAGTTCTTGGAAATCAAACTGTTCAGCCAGCAGTTTTCGGAACGCAGAAGAGTTGGACTCGTGGAGCAGCGTTTGGGGAACCACGACGCCGAACACGCCGCCTGTGGGCATACTGGACAAGGCACGGTGCAGCATTTCTGTGGTTTTGTTTAGGAACTTCGGCTCGTGGAACTTGCGACCGTACGCTGCGCGTTGCGCCGCTTTGAAATCCTCGAAAGGTGGATTGGCCAGGAGGATCGAGGATTCCCGCGCCGTCCGCTCAATTAAATCTGACTCGAACAAGTCGGCTGGTTTGATGGACCAACCGTTTGGATTCGGGATGTCGGTCAGCGTTAGGGACAGCCGGGCAATTTCAACGGCAAAGTCATCCACATCGTAACCCCGGACCCGGTCACGGAGGTATTTTTTACGAGCGGCTGGCTCGGCCATGTGGGATGGCAGCAAGCTGGTCAGAAGCCGAATCGCCGCGATCAAAAAGGCCCCGGGGCCGCACGCAGGCTCAAACACACTGCGCTTGTTCTGATCAAGCTGCTCTATCCATGGAGCCAGCCGCCCCACGATGTAGTCCACAAGATAGCTGGGCGTGCTGTGTGTGCCAAATTCCGCGCGCACTTCGTCGGAAATCAACGTATTCTCGTACACATAGGCCAGCGCCTCGGTGGTGGCAAGCCGCAGATCAGCAAAGCGTTCAATCCGCTTGGCCACAGTTTCCAGTGCGCGCCGTTCAGACTGGCTGGCCACAAGCCCCTCCGCGGATTCGCCATAGTGTTTGGCTACGCGGGCGAAAACTTCGTCCACGTCTCCAAAATCCAGCCGGATGAAGCCCTCAACCTCTTTGTCGTGGAGCATCTTGGCCCCCAGCAGCCAAAAGACGGATTTCACCAGCCATTGGCCCTGCTTCAAGTCCACTTCTTTGGGCCACCGACGCGCGTCACGAGCCTCGGCTACGCAATCCAACAGCAGGCGCTCAATGGTTTGTCCGGCTTCCTTTTCAATCAAGGGCATCAAACCGAGGTCAACAAAACTGCGCTCGTAGGCTTTCTCGAAACGCCCAAGAGTTTTGGCGCGATAGATGGTCTTCGGCGCAAAGTCCTCCGCATGTTCGCGGAAGAAGCCCTCGAGGCGATTCACCGAAATTGCCTCGCCAATCTGATACGGAGCGCGATCTGTCTGGCTCCACCAAAGCAGGTTCCCCTGGTAGCAAAGAAATGTGAGCGGCGCTCCGATGTTTCGACATGCTCGCGCGTCTTCCTCCGGGTTTGTGACCACGTCCATCGCCGTGAAACAGGCGGAGCGAGTATCGAACGGACGTTGGGCAAAGCCTGCGTAGGAAGCCATTCGATTGCCAGGTAGCGGTACTGCTTGGAGAATGTTAGATTGCCCGTAACCGCATCGCTCGAAATGTGGCCAGAGTCGCTTGGCAATTAAATATCGATCAGAGACAGGCATTGGCGGTTTATTTAGGCACTTTGCCCCTGAGACTGCAAACTACTTGCGACCGAAAGTTCTCCGGTCCGGCTGGGCACCGGTTGATGTAAGGAAATTTCGCCAGGGTTTCTTTGATGGAGCCTTGCCGAAGCGCAGGCGAATGAAGTGGCGCTCCTGGGTTCACGGGAGCGCGAACGGCAAGGTGCCGGGCCCACCGCTCGGAATACCACGGTTGTCTACATCAAGTTTCTCCGGTGCAGTGCAGGCTGAGAACCTCAGGCCGCCTCGCCGAAGGATTGACAGGCACAGATTAGGCTAATTGTTGTCCTATCGGATGAGAGGAGGCAGCCGGCAAGGGCACCGGCTGCCATACGCGAGAGCGCGCGTGCGGGCCGGAAAGGACAAGACGCTCTTTAGGCGAGGATTTGAGGGTGCCGTTGGCCTTGTCTTTGGCATTCGCGGCGGCCATAGTTGACGCCATGAACCGATGCCGACAAATAACGGCCTCCGCGCTCCTTTGGGCGGCTTTTGTCCGGCTGGCTGTGCTGGCGCTGGTGCTGGTGCTGGTGCTGGGGACGGCCTCGCGGGTTTGCGGTTCTGAGTTTGCCGGGGAGTATTTGTGCGATGTCTGGACTTCCGATGACGGCTTGCCCGACAGTTCCGTCACCGCCATTACCCAGACGCCGGACGGCTATTTGTGGATTGGCACTTACAACGGCCTGGCGCGGTTCGACGGGGTGCGTTTTGTGACGTTTGATCCGGCCAACACGCCGGAGTTGCTGCACGCGCGCGTGCGCGGCCTGTTCGTGGACCAGCAGGGCACGCTCTGGATCAATACTTACGAAGGGTCCCTGACCACTCTGCGGCATGGCGTCTTCACCCTCCAACGCCGCAATGCGCGCCTTTCCGAGGCGGAGTGGACGATGGTTTCGTCCACGGCCGATCAGGTGATTTTTTTGACCAGCCGCGGAAGTGTTTACCGCAAAATGTTGACGGGAACGACGGGCAGCGAATGGCAGGATTTGACGCCGTCGAGCCGGGGTTTGGGCGCGTTGGGTTGCGAAGATGGGGCGGGCGCGGTTTGGCTGGTGGACAACAGCTCGGCGCTGTGGCGTCTGGCGGGCGGGCGTTTTGAGCGGGCGCCGGAGGCCCTCGGCCTGGCCGGCCAAACCATCAGTTGCCTGGTCAAGGATTATCAGGGGCGTTTGTGGGCCGGCTCGGACCGGGGCATCTCTGTTTGGAACGGGACGAAATTTCAAACGGCCACCCCCGCCAATGCCGCGGCGCCCGTCAAGGTGACCTCGTTGTTCGTCATGCCGGACGACACATTATGGGCGGTGGCCAACGGACAATTGCGCCAGGCCGCCCACGGCCAATGGGCGCCGGAGGCGGCTTGGATAAAGGATATTCTGCCGGGCGACTTGAGCCAGCTCAAGGGGCAGGCGGGACGGCAGGGCGGCCTCTGGTTCTTCAATTACGGACGGGGTCTCTTGCGCGTGGGCGCGGATGGCCGTCCGCAAGAGATCACCGGGAAGGAGGGTTTTCCACGGGAACACTTGAATTGCCTGTTTGAAGACCGGGAGGGCAATTGCTGGGCCGGCATGGACGCGGGCGGATTGATCCGCGTGCGCGAAAGGCGGTTCCGCGTGGTGGACCCGGGCAAAAACGCGAAGTCCGTCTGTCAAGACGAACACGGCGTGGTGTGGATCGGAACCCTGGGCGGCGGGCTGGGGCGGTGGCAATCGGGGCTGTCCACCAACTTTGGCTCTCCGGATGGCGCGGCCCTCCCATCCGTTTATTCGGTCTGCGCGGATGCCGCCGGCCGGCTGTGGGCCAGCGCGAGTGATGAAGACCTTTTCGTCGCCACCAACGGCGGGTTCAGCCGCGTGTCCCCCATCGTTCATGGCGTCAAGGCGATTCTGGCCGATGCGTTGGGCCGCGTCTGGGCGGGCACGCGCAACGGGCTTTACTATGCGGACCGGGAATCGGGCGGGACCTTCCATTTTTTCAACGGCCTGACCCGGCATTATGTGCGGGCGCTGGCGGAGGATGGCAAAGGGACGTTGTGGGCGGGCACCGGCAACGGAGAGCTGTATTGCGTCAGCAACAGCAAGGCCACGCTGTTTCAGCCGGCGGATAATCAGGAATCGGGCGCCATCTGGTCGCTGCTGGCCGAGCCGGGAGGCACGGTGTGGGTCGGGATGTTCCGCGGAGGCTTGTTGCGTTTTCGGGACGGGACATTCACGCGTTACGGGAAAAAGGACGGCCTGCCGGACAATGTCATCAGCCAGATTCTTGACGATGGCCATGGCCGTCTTTGGCTGGGATCGCACAAAGGTGTCTTTTCCGCCGCCAAATCCGCCCTGAATGCTTTCGCGCGCGGGGAAATCACGTCCGTCCCCACCACCGTCTTTGGCCGGTCGGATGGGTTGCCGTCCCTGGAATGCTCCGGCGGCTACCAGCCGGCGGCCTGGCGCGGGCAGGATGGCTGGCTGTGGTTTACCACCGTCAAAGGCGCCGTGTCGGTCAAGCCGGAGGACATACGCCCCAACCTCCTGCCGCCCCCGGTGGTGATTGAGGAAATACTTGTTGACGGGAAAAGCTTGGAGACCAACGCCAACGCGCCGGGGAAAGTGCTGCCAGCAGGGATAGTCTATGACCGCGATAAGGCTTCCTTGGTGGCGCCGCCCGGCAAACACCAATTTGAATTTCGCTACACGGGGCTGAGTCTTGTTTCCTCCGACCGGGTGCAGTTCAAATACCGGCTGGAAGGGGCCGACGCCGCCTGGGTCGAGGCGGGAACGCGGCGCTCGGCGCAATACAATTTGCTCCCGGCCGGAGATTATCGGTTCATCGTCAAAGCGTGCAACAGCGACCGCATCTGGAACGAGACGGGGGCCACGCTGTCGCTGAAAATCCTGCCTCATGTTTATGAGAGCTTGTGGTTTCGCGCGCTGGCGGGACTGGTGGCGGCGGGGTTGGTGGCGGGCGCGGCGCGGTTTGCCGCCACCCGCCGGTTGCGCCGGAAAATGGAAGAGCTTGCGCGGCAGCAGGCCGTGGAACGCGAGCGCGCCCGCATCGCCAAAGACATTCACGACGACCTGGGCGCGAGCCTGACCCTCATCGCCGTGCTGGGCGACCTGGCCAAGCAGGAAAAAGGCGTGGAGCGCATCGAGAAAATGGCCGGCACGGCGCGCGAGGCTGTCAAGTCGCTGGATGAAATCGTCTGGGCCGTCAATCCGCGCAATGACACCCTGGCGCAACTGATTGATTATACCGGGCAGTTTGCGGCCAACTATCTTCGGGCCGCGGGGGTGCGCTGTCTGTTGGACGTTCCCGAACAGGCCCCGCTGCGCGAAGTGCCGTCCAACGTCCGCCATAACGTCTTTCTGGTGGTCAAGGAAGCCCTGCAAAACGTCATCAAACACGCCCGCGCGACCGAAGTGTGGCTGCGCATCCACGCCGGGGCCGGGGGGTTGCGGATGGTGGTCGAGGACAATGGCTGCGGTTTTGAGCGCGCGCCGGAGGACGCCCTGGCCGACGGTCTGCGCAATATGCGCCAGCGGATGAACGAGCTGGGCGGCCAATTCCAGATTCAAAGCCGGCCCGGCGCCGGCACGCAAATCATCATCGAACTGCCTTGGCCGGCCCGCTGAACGGCTTCATACATTCATCCGATGGCACGCTCTAAAATTTCTGGCAGAATGCGCGCTGCACAAAGAGAATAGTGATTACGATTTCCCTCATTGAGGATCAGCGCGAAATGCGCGAGAGCCTGGTCGAGATTCTGGGCAAAGCCCCGGGGTTGCGCTGTGTCGGCGCTCATGCCACGGGCGAGGCGGGGCTGCGCGAGATTCCCAAGGAGAACCCGGACGTCGTCCTGATGGACATCAACCTGCCCGGCATGAACGGCATCCAGTGCGTGGCGCGGCTCAAAAAGATCCTGCCCAAGACGCAGGTCGTCATGTTGACCACTTACGATGATGGGGATTTGATCTTTGATTCGCTGCGGGCCGGGGCCAACGGCTACCTCTTGAAAAACATGCCCCAGGAAGAACTGGTGCAAGCCGTCCAGCAAGTTCAGTCCGGCGGCGCGCCCATGTCCTTGCAGATCGCCCGCAAGGTCATCAACCATTTCCACGCCGCCACACCGGCCTCGGACCTGGAGCAGCTCACCAGCCGGGAACTGGAAATCCTGCGCCTGCTGGCCAAGGGCCACATGTACAAGGAGATCGCCGATCATCTGGCCATCAGCATGAGCACCGTGCGCACCCACGTCACCGCCGTCTATGAAAAACTCCACGTCCACTCCCGCACGCAGGCGGCCCTGAAGCTGGCCGAACGCGGCTAAGGACGGTCCGGCTGGACAAAAAACAGGAGACACGCGCCCCGTTCCTCAGACAAACATCCGATGGACTCCCGGCAGGCCCCCGGCTAATATAAACAAAATTTAAGCCTTATGCGTCAACTGAAACAACGTCCTGTCGTTACTATGAAAAACACACACCTTGTTGGAACCTCCTGGTTCTTTGCCTCGCTTTTCTGTTTCGTTTTGGCAACCGTCCAAGCCCAAACCACCGTCACGAATGCGGATACCGGCGGCGCGCTGACCGCTGGCACGTCATGGGTGGGCGGGGTGGCGCCGGGGCCTTCTTCCATCGCGGTTTTTGACGCGACCATCACGGCGGTTACCCCGGCCAATGCCACCAGCTCGCTGGGCGCCGCCGCCAGTTGGGAGGGGATTCAAATCCTCAATCCCGCCGAGCCGATTGACATCAGCGCGGACGGCAACAGCCTGACCTTGGGTTCGGACGGCGTTGACATGAGCCTGGCCACCAACAACCTGACGTTGGGCTGCCCGGTGGTGTTGGGCGCGAAGCAAACCTGGAACGTGACCAATGGGCAGACGCTCACCGTCGCGGGCGCCATTTCAGGTTCGGTCCCGCTGGTTTTCAACAGCGGCGGAAATGGCGGCTTGGTCATCTTGAGCAACACCAACACCTATACTGGCGGCACGGTGATCAATGGGGGCATTGTTGAGCCAACCATCCCCACCAATGGTCTTGGCCGGGGGCCAATAACGAACAATGGAGGAACATTGCTGCTGTCCACCTTTACCTCCGCCGGCGTCATGACCAATGCGTTCTACGTTTACAATACATCCTCGATAGACATGTTTAATCGCGGCATATCCGACGTCCTGAACGGCCCCTGGTCCGGCAATGGCACCATCCTGGTCACCAATCAAACGAGCGCCGGCTCGACCCTGACGTTTGGCGGGGCCAGCGGCGGGAACATGGCCAATTTCACCGGTTCCATTATTATTGTTGACAACATTTCCGGCACGCCCAGCGCCGGCACGTTGCGCTTCAACAATGGCGGTTCCCAAGTCAATACCGGCAATGCCAGCATGAGTATCAATTTGGGCGGAACGAGTCCGAACAGCCCGGGTTCCACCATCATCCTGGTCAACCGCGATGCCGGCACGACTTCCATTGGAGCATTGACTGGCGGGCCGAATACTTTGCTCAATGGGCAGACCAGCGGGAACGGGACAGTGACTTGGAGTATCGGCGGCTTGAACACCAGCACGACTTTTGGCGGGGCCATCCAGAACAAATCCAGCACCGCGATTGCAGCTCTGACCAAAGTCGGCGCCGGCACGTTGACTTTAACCAACGCCGCCAACACCTACACCGGCGCCACCACGGTGAATGCGGGCACTTTGCAGATCGGCGACGGCGGCGCTGATGGCAGCATTGGGACGGGGGCCATTTCCATCGCCACCAGCGGCGCCACGCTGGCCTTTAATAGCACCCTAAGTTTTTCATTGGCCAACAATATCAGCGGCTCGGGCACGCTCCTGATCAATGGCGGGGCCACGATCAACTACACCGGCGCGGACTCGGCTTCCGGGGCGATCCTCATCAGTGACGGCTATTTTGCGCTGGGCAGTTCCGGCACGCTGAACAGCCCGGTCAACGTCGCCGCCGGTTCGACCTTTGACGTTTCGGCGGTCGCGGGCTACGTCCTGGGCCAGAGCCTGTCCGGTTCGGGCACCTTGATGGGACCCTTGACGGCGCAGGGCGGGACCCTCAGCCCGGGCGCCAGCGGCGTGGCAGGGACCTTGACGATCTCCAACGGCCTGACGGAAGCGGGTAATGTCAATAATATCTTTGCGCTTTCCAGTCTAGGCGGCGCGAACGACCTCATCAATATCGTGGGCAGCCTCACCAACAGCGGCACCAACAATATCAGCGTCACCCATTTGGGCGGGGGAACCATTCCGAGCGGCATTTACCCGCTCATCGCCTACAATGGCAGCTTTGTCGGCAGCCTGAGCGGCTTTAGTGTGAGCGCGATTGGGGTCACCGGAACATTGACCAACATTACCACCACCACGCCGCCTTCCATCGCGGTCATCATCAGTCCGGCGGTGCGTGGACCAACCAATTTGACCTGGCTGGGGGGCGCGGCCAACACTGGGAATTGGGACACGGCCAGCACCAACTGGTTCAATGGAACCAATCTCTTCACCTTCCAAACGGGCGACAGCGTGCTTCTCAATGATGCCGGCGATCCGAATACGAATGTGAATCTGCTGCTCTCCGTGGCGACAGGTTCGGTCCTGGTAAGCAACACGCAACAATACACTCTCACCGGCAATGGCGGCATCGGTGGCACCAATGGCCTGACCAAGACCGACACCGGCACCCTGACCATCCTGACCACCAACACCTACACCGGACAAACCATTGTCAAGCAGGGCGTGTTGGAAGTTTTTGATGTCACCACCAGCGGCTCCGGCAGCGCCCTCGGGGCGGCCAATAGCGATCCTTCCAACCTCGTTTTTTACGGGTCCACGTTCCAGTATTCAGGAACGACCAGCAACACCGATCACGGCATGACCCTGGATTCGACCGGAGTGACCATGGATGTCACCAATGCTTCCACCGACTTGACGCTCTATGGCGTGCTGGCAGGACCGGGCGAGTTGACCCAGATTGGGCCTGGCACCTTGACTCTGGCCAATGTCAATACTTATGCCGGCGGCACCATTCTCAACAGCGGAGTACTGGCCTTGGGATCCGACCTCGCCAACAATAACAACAACGGCGGCAGCGGCCTTGGCTCCACCAACAGCCCGGTGACGTTCTATGGCGGCGCGCTTCAATTGTACGGATACGGCCTTAGTGAGGGCGTTAATTACAACACGGTTTACAATCCGTTGGTGGTGCCGGCTGGCCAGACCGGGACGCTGCTCATGTTCCCGCGCGGGCCGATTGATACCGGCGGTGGCGCCGGCTTGAACAGCAGCTTGTCCGGCGGCGGCACGCTCAATCTGGTGGCCAATTACGTGCGGGACGCCCTCTCCGGAAATTGGTCTGCCTTCACCGGGCTGATCAACGTGACTTCCAAGAATGGGTCGGGCGATGAAGTGCGCCTGAACAATAGTTTCGGTTACTCCAATGCCGCCATTTACCTCAACGCCAGTTTGCTCATGGACAGCACTCTCACCGCCAACGCGACAATCAACATCGGCGAATTGGGCGGCGTCAGCACGGCCGTTATCGGGCAGGGAAGCAAATCGGAGCCGGGTCCGACCTGGTGCGTGGGCTGGAAAAACACCACCAATACCTTTGCCGGCACCATCGAGGATGACAACACCGCCCCCGGCGGCCATACCTCCATCACCAAGGTTGGCACGGGCACGTGGTTTCTGGCAGGCCAAAACACCTATACCGGCTCCACCATCATCAGCAACGGCATCCTGTCCCTGACCAACATTGGCAACGGCGACGGCTCCATCTCGGACAGCACCAACGTCGTTCTGGAAGGCGGTGTCCTGGACGTCTCCAGCCTGACCGACATCAGCAGCACGTTCACGTTGAACTCTGGGCAAACCTTCGGCGGCGTCGGCACCCTGACCGGCAGCCTCGACAGCGGCAGCGGCACTGTTGCCCCCGGCTCGCCTTTGGGCAACCTGCACGTCAGCGGCGCCGCGGCTCTGAGCAATACCGTGGCGATGAGCATTAACCGCAACGCCACTCCCAACTGCAGTTCCATCACTGCTTCCTCGTTGAGCGTAGGCGGCATGTTGATCGTAACCAATGTGGGCGGCGATTTGGAGCCGGGTGACACCTTCACCCTTTTCAACGGCCCCATCTCCGGCGCCTTCAGCAGCATCGTCCTTCCACCGCTGGCCAATTGGAACACCAACAACCTGGCCCTCAACGGCACCATCCAAGTGGTCAACGTGCAGTATCCCAAGTTTAGCTACCTCACATTGTCCGGCGGTCTGTTGAACTTCAACTTGACCAACGGCCAGCCCAACGCGCCTTACACCCTTCTGGTGGCCACCAATCTGGCCTTGCCGTTAAGCCAATGGACGACCGTGACCAACGGCAACCTCGACAGCAGCGGCAGTCTGAACCTCACCGTGCCGCCCGACTCCGGCGATACGCAGGAATTCTACACCCTGGAAATGGGGCTTTAAGAAAAGGGCTGTGTATGTTCAACAGCTCGATCTTGGTGATTCCGAGAACGAGCGCGCCAGGCAGTGACTCTGCGCGCATTCCGGTGGGGATGCGCGCCCGGTCGCGGGCCGGCACGGCCTTCACCTTGATCGAATTGCTGGTGGTCATTGCCATCATCGCCATTCTGGCGGCCATGCTTTTGCCCACGCTGGCGGCTGCCAAGAACAGGGCCCAAAAGACCACTTGTTTGAACAACCTCAAACAATTGCAACTCTCCTGGATGATGTACATAGATGATTATCGCGACCTGCTCCCGCCCAACTTGAAATCAGATCCGGCCTCCGACAACACCAATTGGATTGACGGGTTGATGACCCTGCTGCCGGATGCTACCAATCTGACGGATTTGAAAGACGCGCTGCTCTACCCCTACAACAAAAACGCGGCGATTTACAAATGCCCAACGGACACCAAACCCAATCCCGTCACCCTGGTCGTCACCGTCCGCAGTTATTCCATGAACACCTATCTCAACGGATATGATGTGATGAGCGACCACGGGGATGACACCCGGCCCGGCTTTTACGTCGTCCAAATGAGGCTCTCGCAGATGTCCTCGCCCGCGCCCGCGAAAAGAATCGTCCTTGATGAAGAAAGCGAGATGACGATTGATGATGGCAATTTCGGGGTTTGTCCCAGCGCCTTGGGCACCAGTTACGCGCCCATAGACAATTGGCTCAATTATCCCACCTCCCGGCATGGCAACGCCGCCGGATTCTCTTATGCCGATGGCCACACCGCGCCCATCCAATGGCTGGGCCATCATTTGAAATCGCTCGAAGCGGCGGGGCTGGCCGGCAACGACGAAACCACCTTGAGCGAGGCCGATTTGAACGATTTGCGTAACGTGCAAGCCGGCATGGCCCTTCCCAGCGGCCAGAACTGACGGCGCTTCGTGCGCCATGCTCTATCCGCGATTTCTGACTTGTCTCAGCCCCGTCAGAGGCGGAATCTTTGTAGAAACGAGCTATGAAGGAACTTCCGCTGGATAAAGCGTTTCGACTTATCGAACCGGGGCCAGTCGTTCTCCTGACGACCGCGCGCGAGGGAAAACCCAACATCATGACCATGAGCTGGCACATGGTCGTGGATTTCACGCCGCTGATTGGCTGCATCATCAGCTCCTGGGATTACAGTTATACGGCGCTATGCGAAACCAAGGAGTGCGTCCTCGCCATTCCGACGGTGGACCTCGCAAACAAAGTCGTGGACATCGGCAACTGTTCCGGCCGGGAGGTGGACAAATTCAAGACCTTCGGCCTGACGCCCAAGCCTGCCGGCGAGGTCCGGGCGCCGCTCATTGCCGAGTGTCTGGCCAACCTCGAATGCCGTGTGCTGGATGACAGTCTGGCCGCCAAGTACGACCTCTTCATCCTGCAAGGCGTCAAGGCGTGGATTGACCCCGCGCGCAAGGAACGGCGGACCCTCCATGCCAACGGCAATGGCACCTTTGTCGTGGATGGCCGCACCCTCGATCTGAAAAAACGAATGGTCAAGTGGATCAGCCACACGCTGGATTAACAGTTGGGGTCAGTTACGACAATTGGACGAGCTTGGGGGCCGGGGGCGGTTGCGCCAACGGCACGGGCTTCGGAGCCGGGGACGGGGACCGTTCCGACCGTGGAATAATCTTGGTGGCCACGGGTATCGGCGGGCGCGGATACCGGGGGAGCTTGAAAGCCGTGGGTGGCGGCGGTGGCGGCAATGAA
>Ga0224555_1001471_pt1 | contig 32472 bp, 22 predicted proteins | sample 714S23034metaG_FD_180687 | JGI IMG/M metagenome (GOLD analysis project Ga0224555, IMG submission 180687) | Peat soil microbial communities from Stordalen Mire, Sweden - 717 S2 30-34 | ecosystem: Environmental > Terrestrial > Soil > Wetlands > Peat | place: Sweden: Norrbotten County, Stordalen...
GGGCCTCATTCAACTGCGCCGAGGTTTTGATGCCGCGCAGATTCATCCAGGTGAAGAAGGCCGCGAAAAAGATAATCCAGATGTAGAAGGAGAGGCCGGGGAGGATATTCATGGCGGCCTTGGCGCAGAAGGCGGTGCAGATGAGGGGATTAATCAGATAATCCATCACCATGCCCCAGCCGACAACGTAGCCGAGCGCGGAGTGCATCTCCTGGCCGACGTAAGTGTACGCTGATCCGGCGCTGGGATAGACCCTCGCCATGCGGCCATAGCTGATGGCCGTGAATAGCATGGCGATCATGGCGAGGAGTATGGTGGTGACGACGTGGCCGTGGGCCTTATTGCTGATGACGCCGTAGATGCCCATGGGCGCGGTCGGCTGAATAATGACCATGCCGATGATGATGAGGTTCCACAGGCCAAGCGTGCGATGGAGGCGAACTGCCCCATTGGCAGAGGGCGCGGATGCGGCGGTCGTTTGGCTCTGCTGCGTCACAACGGGGCTCCTTAGAAAGATTATCTTGCCATGTTTATGATGGCGACGGCTAGAGCGAGAGTGAAAATTGGTCCAAGCGAGGGCGGGTCAACAACAAGGTTCAAAAGTTGCACGCCCTCACCCCTGGACCCACTCCTACCGGCTCGAGGACACCGATTCACAGAGACCTGCGGGATGAATCCTAACGCCCTGGACCACCCGGTTAATTACACCCGCGGGGCTGGGGTTATCAGGGTTCAATCCAATGCGCAAGCTCAAGTAATATCCGAGCAACTGCGGGCCCACAATCTCATACGGTGTACGCAGAGCGTCGTTTTCCCGCGGGGCTATGGCAGGGATGACCTCGTCGAATAGGCCTTGCGAATCGGCTGGATCCGTGATTCCAATCAAGTATCCAATCTTTTTCGAACGAAGCTCATGGATCAGATCTGCCTCATACAAACGACGCACCGGATCGGCGGACAACAAGCACAGCACCAGCGTGTCAGGTTTCACGAAAGACATAGGGCCATGCCGAAGTCCAAGATAAGTCTCAGTGATGACAGGGAAGTTGCCGGCGGTCATTTCGAGCGTCTTCAGTCCAGCTTCGCGCGCCCAGCCGAGTGAGGGAGAAGAGGACAGAACCACTATCCGGTCGCGGGTGCGAGTGGCGGCGCGCTGGCATGCTTGATCGATGCCGGGCAGCAATGCGATTGCACGTTTGCTGAACTCATTAACCTTGGCCGTTACCGCATCCGGCTGGGCCAGAGCAAGACCGGCCAGCACGAGATTGGAGAACGCGCTAGTCATCACAAGACTATGGTCGTTGGTGCGCGGGTCAAGGACAATGAGTCCGTCAAGGCCCGCATGTGATAATCCGCCGTCTTCATTGCAAACGATCGCCAACTGCGGGATGTCGGGCCGAAGAGCGCGAATGCGCTCGACAACAGCAACGCTCTCCGGACTATCGCCAGACCTAGCCAGGGAGATCACGGTGTCCACTTCGAGCAGGTAACGTTCAGCATCGACCAGCAGGTCGGTGGTAGGAACGGCAAGTGCCCGGGGCCACGCCGATGCGACGGCACTTGCGGCGTAGGCCGAGGTTCCTGCTCCCGTCAGCAGGACGCGAGCAAGTTGGAGCTTGACTGGCAGTTGGATCTGTTCTGCTGCGGAACGAACGCTTTCCACAGTGTCCGGCCAAAGAAGAGGCTGCTGTAGGATTTCCTGCAATGTGTATGAAGGGGCGCTGTGGAGGCCAGTCTCTGCGGGCACATTCAGTTCCTTTGACATGTAAACTCCATTCCCCGGGAGGGACAAATTCAAAAATAGCGAAAAAATGTAGTTCCGCGAATGAATCAAATACGAAACACTACGTAACAATATATCCGTCTTCCGCAACCGTCAAGTATTTTCATTTGACAAATAACGAAAACATTGCGTAAAACATTCGATACAGGGGTGAAAGCCCCCGAATGATTCCGTAATTGCGGCTTCGCCGTAGCGCAAGGTCGACACAGGGGGAACAAATGACGAGACTTCTGATATGCGGAATCGTATTCTGCGCAAGCGCCCTTGGCCTATTTGCTCAGCCGCCAGCCGCTTCCGCGCCACCGCGGAGTGCCGAATTGGCCGAGAACTGGAAACTTGTATCTGCCAGGGATGTGCGCTCTGGCGGTCAGGCAATCTCTCTTCCTGATTATGATGCAACAACCTGGCACGCGGTGGCCCGCATGCCAGCGACGGTTCTCGAAATCCTGGAGGAAGACGGCACCTACCCCAATCTCTATGAAGGCATGAACCTGCTCAAAGATGTTCCCCAGGATCTCTATCTCCAGGATTGGTGGTATCGGACGACGTTTGTGGCACCAGCTGGGCAGACGGTCTACCAACTAGAGTTTCCAGGGATCAACTATCGCGCGGAGATATGGCTGAACGGCAATCTTGTGGCCGACGCCCAGCATGTGGTGGGCATGTACGTTGCTCACCATCTCAATGTGACGCAATGGATCAAGCCAGGAACATCGAATGTTCTGGCGGTCAAGGTGACGCCGGAGCGCTTGGTGCAGGGCGTGAATGGAGTGGAGCTGGCCGATAGCTGGCTGGATTGGATCAACTGGAAGTATCTTGGCTATCGGGATCCGGACAAGCCTGACTTCCAACCCGTGTCTTTTGTTCCCGACCGCAATGCCGGCATATGGAAGCCGGTGTACTTGAGGATGTCGGGCGCGGTCACGGTAAGTTCTGCGACGGTCAACACCGAACTTCCGCTGCCGCAGCTCAAAACGGCCCGGCTGACCGTCTTTGCCGAGTTGCGAAACGTCTCCGACCATTCAGTCAACGGGATTTTGCGGGGGACAATTTCGCGCCGTGGCAAGCCCACCATCGAGATCGAGCAGCCGCTCAGCCTTGCCGCGGGGGAGGAGCGCGAGGCCAGTTTCACTCCGCAGCAGTATTCCCAGCTCGTGGTTGCGAATCCAGATCTCTGGTGGCCCTACACCATGGGGCATCCCAGTCTGTACAAACTGGACCTGGAATTTCTCGCCGATCGCCAGGTCTCGGATGCGACCCACATCCGCTTCGGGATTCGCACCATTACCCAGCACCGCGATCAGGATGAGCAGTTTCCCGGGGTGGGCAAGGGCGGTAGCTTTTATATGCAGGTGAATGGCAAGGACTTCCTGGCGCGCGGGGCCGACTACACGCCGGACCTGCTCTACCGCTACGACGCTGACCGCGATGCGACCGTGATCCGGTATGTGAAGGACATGGGGCTGAATTTGATTCGCTGGGAGTCGAAGATTGCCAGCGACCATATGGTGGAGTTGGCGGACGAAGAGGGCATCCCCGTAATGTTCGGCTGGATGTGCTGCAGTCAATGGGAGCATTGGGACCAGTGGAATGCTGAGGACCATCGCGTGGCTGGTGAGAGCCTAGCATCGCAGATTTTGATGCTGCGCTCGCATGCCTCGGTCTTTGTTTGGGCCAACGGAAGCGATGGTTTGCCGCCGCCGCCGGTGCGTGATAACTATCACCGGATTCTGACGGACTTGCACTGGCAGAACGCGGTCGTCGATACCGTTTCCTCATACAGCAAGAATGTCAATGGTGACCGCGAATGGAGCGGCATTCACATGGAAGGGCCGTATAGCTGGCGGCCGCCCACATACTGGTTCAGCGGGCGTTATGCCGCGGCACGGGGCGCGTGCGCCGAGCAGGGCGACAACGAGCATATCCCGCCTTACGAAAGCCTGAAGAAATTCATACCTGCCGACAAGCTATGGCCGATCAACGAGACATGGTATTTTCATGCCGGCGCCAATGAAGGTAACAATACCCTGGCCAATATCCGGAATGTAATCGATCGACGCTACGGGCCGTCGGTGAGCGCGGAGGAATTTGCCAGGAAAGCGCAACTGGCGCATTACGAGAATACTCGCGCTCAGTTCGAAGGCTTTGCGGCAAATGGATGGGCCAATCACAAGATGACCTTGTACTGGATGCTCAACAGCCAGTGGCCCTCCTTCTTCGGCAATCTCTTCGACTACTACCTGCAGCCGGGCGGCGCGTATTACGGGGCAAAGAAAGGTCTTCGCCCGCTATCGGTTGTCTTCGACTCATATGCGACCGGAGATCACAGCCAGGCGAAAATCACGGTAGTGAACCAGACGCCGAAAGAGCAGAATGGCCTGCGCGTACGCGCCCGCATCTACCAACTCGATGGCAAGCTTCGTGACGACCGCAGCGTCTATGGCATCCGCGTAACGTCAGGCGGTGCTGTACACGTCCTCACCTTACCCCTGCTGAAGGATCTGACCCCTGTGTATTTTGTGCGTTGCGAGCTATTCGACGGCACTGGAAAGGTGCTGGTAGAGAACGTCTACTGGCAGTCCACAAAGGATGATGACCTGGGCGATCCGGCGAACGACAAAGCATTCGATTTGAAGATGGCGAGTTGGGCCGACATGACGGCCTTGAATACGATGCGTCAAGTACCGCTGGACGTGAGCGCCAGGCAAACCATCGCCGACGGCGAAAATCAAGTCACTATCCGCCTGCGGAACCGCACCAGTCATATAGCTTTCTTTGAACGTGCCGAGATTACGCCGACCCGTGGCGGCGACGAGATTGTTCCCGTCGAATACGACGACAACTACGTTACCGTGTTTCCCGGCGAAGTTGCCGAGATTCAAGGGAAAGTCCAGAAGTCAGCGGGCACTGCGGCCTGGATCAAGCTCGCAGGGTACAACACCCCGGAAAAAGCAGCGCCGATTCAGACGGACAAAGCAGCACGCTGACCGCTTGAGCGCCTTCTTAACCCGCTCGCATACAGTCAGCTTCTGCGCCGGCGATGTTCTGCGTGCATTTTCTCCTCTCTTTGGCGCCAAGCAGACGCTGTCACGCCAGGAATGCAAAAAGAAAAAAACGCAGAATTACGTTTACATGTTGTTTATTATCAATTCGTTAACGACAGAGCGGGTCGCTTTCATGAACCCGATAACAGCGCTTTTAGGCTGCGGCGGGACGGCCAGTTGCCGGGATCCCCCAATTATTCCTGAAATTACTATTGACACAATATGATTGAATTCGTAATATAGCGAAACATGATGTCTGTTTGCTATTAGCTTCGCTTAATCGAAGTCGTAATCGTTCGAAGCAGCCTAACAGCGATGTGGGTGAAGCAACCTGACAACGACAAGAGGAATTCGCAACTCAGTGCGCCCTTCACCGGTCGGATGGCGCAGGCTGTCTGACACTGACTCGGAATGGTTTTTACCACTGATCAATTGCAATCAACAGGAGGCGTCGGTATGTTAAGAAGCATCAGTAGACTACGCACGCTGTGTTTCGCGTTGCTGATCTTGGCCAGCTATCCTCTCGCGGCGCAGCGAGATACTGCCACTCTCGAAGGCCGGATTGTCGACGTAACCGGAGCTGTTGTCGCAAACGCCTCCATCACGGCCACAAATACCAGCACAAATTTCAGCTACCACGCAAAGAGCGATGGCGAGGGCGCCTGGATCATCAGTCCTGTCCGCATCGGCTCATACCAGATTACTATTTCCTCGGTTGGCTTCAAGCAAACCGTCACCGGTCCAATCACGTTAGACGTTCAGCAGAGTCAACGTGTGGACGCAACACTTCAACTGGGTGAAATTACTCAACAGGTGGTGGTCAATGATATCGCGCCACTCCTTGAGACTGACACCTCCGAGACCGGCCAGGTCATCAATAGCGAAGCCATGGTGGGCTTTCCGCTGAATGGCCGCAATCCGGTTCAACTCGCGCAGCTTACCGTAGGTGTGACCGTAAGCGAGCCAGGCGCGCGTGACTCCGGCGGTTTCGGCTTCAGCGCCAGCGGCTCACGCTCTCTGGACAATAACTTCCTACTCGATGGTGTGGACAACAATTCGAATCTTCCAGACCTGCTGAACGAAGCGAATTACGTTTCGATGCCCCCACCGGATGCGCTCCAGGAATTCAAGATCGAAACGGGCAACTACGATGCCGAGTTTGGCAGGGCCACCGGAGCAATCGTCAATGCCACCACTAAGAGTGGAACCAATACATTTCATGGATCGGCCTACGAATTTCTGCGAAATCAGATGTTCGATGCGATGAATTATTACGACGCATCGCTCCAGCCATACCACCAGAATCAATTTGGCGCGACATTCGGCGGCAAATTGATCAAGGACAAGCTGTTCTTTTTTGTGGACTACCAAGCCTTGCGTATCAGTGAGGCGGTTACGAACACAGCTACTGTCCCAACCACGGCGCAGCGGGGCGGCGACTTCTCGGACCAACTGGACTTAACCTCTCCCACCCTCGATCCGCAGAACAACAATGCCCAGATATTGGACTGCAACGGGAACAAGACCTACGCAGGCGAACTTTTCAATACGCGCCAGACGCAGGTCAGCAGTCTCAATGGCAGCGGATATTGCGGCGTTCCGTTCGGCTATGTCGGTGGCGCGCCAAGCAACATAGTTCCACAATCGAGTACTGATGCTCTTGGCCTCAAACTCATTCAGCTCTTTCCGACTCCGACTCCGAATGTCTCTGCAATCGGTTATAACTTCCTGTCCAATCCAATCACCACGGAAACGGAGCAGCAGGGCGATGTCCGGGTAGACCAGGTAATCTCCAGTCATGACACGGCGTTCTACAGATTTAGCATGAGCAGCGATCCGAAGACCATTGGTTCGCCCTACGGCGGCATTGCAGACGGGGGCGGTTTCTTTGACGGTATTCAGCAAATCACTGCCTACAGCGGCGTCGCCAGCGAGGCTCATGTCTTCTCGGCGCATAAGGTGAACGAGATTCGTTTTGGCGCCAACCGGCTCAAAACAAGCAGGTATCAGTTCAATTCAAACGAGGATGTGGCGGCCACCGTCGGCTTTCCAGGCGTCCCTTATGTCGCCGGCACTGACAACGGCGGATTGCCCCAGATGACCTTCACCGACGGATCCAACCTCGGATCCGCTCTCTTTCTGCCTGCAATCGAAAGGCAGACGACCTTCATGCTCTCGGACACTTTTACACTTATCTCCGGCAACGACACTTGGAAGTTCGGCGGAGAGATACGCCCGGAGCACTTTTCCATCTATGAGCCGGCATATCCTCGTGGCTTCCTGACCTTCACCCACACATACACGGATAACGCAGGCCTTACCGGAGCGGGTGGAAATAGTTACGCGGACTTGCTCACAGGGCAGACGAGCGGCGGCAACATCAACAACCTCAACAATATTGATTACTCCCGGAGCACCTATGCCCTCTTCGTCCAGAACGACTGGCGGGTTCTGTCTAAACTCACTCTGAATCTGGGCCTCCGCTGGGAGTATTTCTCGCCAGTGCTCTCGAAGAACAACGCGCAGTCGAACTTTAACCTCATCACGGGAAAACTGGATATACCGGCAAGCAGTAACGTAAGTTTGACTCCCATCATCGCCTCGATTCTCCCCGTAAACCACAATGCCTCGGACGCTTTGATAAGTGCCGACTACAAGGATTTTTCGCCTCGCATAGGGATAGCCTACAGCCCGACGAAGCGCCTTGCCGTTCAAACTGCGTTCGGGGTCTTCTTCAATGGTGATGAAGCAGGTCCATACAGCAATCCAAGTCCTGGCTTCAATCCCCCGTACTTCATCACTCAAACCTTCGCCGCCCCTTGTGGCCTGCCTTCCTATACTGGCGCGCCAAGCGGCGTAGATTGCTCGGTTCCCGGTGTGAGCGTCCTTGCTCAGGGATTTCCCGCAACTGCTCTGGTGGATCCAAATACCCCGACTCTGTTTTCTCTCCAGACGAACCTTCGCATGCCCTATGTCATGCAATGGCACCTCACAACTCAGTATCAGTTGACGAATTCAATGATGCTTGACGTGGGATATATCGGGTCCAAGAGCAACCGTTCTTACATCTATCTCAACGGCAATCAGGCTCAACCGACTCCGGATCCAACCGCTCCGACTGCTCCGCGACGCCCATTTCCATACGTAGACGCTTCGATAGGCTATCTAACGTCATTTGGATTGGCAAACTACAACAGTCTGCAGTCCTCGCTGACGCAGAGGGTGAGCCACGGCTTGGAGTTTGTCGTCAACTACACTTACAGCAAGGCGCTGGGAAACGCAACCAATGCGGATCTTGGCTCCCAAAACAACGACGCCTTCCGGAACAGCAAATACCCGAATGAAGAGCACGGACCATTGGATATCGATGTGCGCCAGCGCTTTGTGGCAAGTTATCTGTATGACTTGCCGTTCGGCCCAGGTCAGCGTTTTGCGACTGGAATTCGGGCAGTCGACCAGGTGCTCGCTAACTGGAACTGGTCAGGCATCCTTACCCTCTCGACGGGCGGCTGGTTTACCGTGACAGACGGCAATGGCGACTTTGGTAACTCCGACACCCAGTCACAAAGACCTGATTATGTTCCCGGCGTCAAGGCGACATCGAAGCCCTGCATCCCGGGCACGTTTTTCAACACTTGCGCTTTTCAAAATCCAGCTCCCGGGTCTCTCGGTAACGTACAAATGAACAGTCTTGAAGGGCCGGGAGAGAAGAATGTGGACTTTTCGCTCTTGAAGAAGATTTCTCTAGGCGGGGCCAGGAATCTGGAGCTCAGGGCTGAAGCATTCGATGTCTTCAATCATCCAAACTTTGAATTTGCTGCGCCGGGTCCCCAGAATTCCATCAATTCGACTATCATGGGAACGCCAACCTTTGGATACTTGACAGGTGCACAGAACCCCAGACTTCTTCAGTTTGCCGCGAAATTCAGCTACTGAGAAGGTATACTGCTTGCGGCCCGGTTCAGAGTGCTGGCCGGGCCGCAACTATTTGGATGTTGAGTTATGGCACACCGGAACAAAGGAGTTCACGTGAAGCAATTATGTAGATGGAGCGTGTGCGCTGCGATGGCGGCAGCTTTGGCAGTCTGCGGATACACCGCGTTCGCGGGTCAGCAAGCCCCCGTGGCGCCGAACGATAAGATACCCGTTTCAGGCTCGATACAGGGAAAATCTTTGTCGGTGGCTGTCTACTCCGACGGATCCTATTCCATCGCGTCATCCGCCATCCCAGGTATCGTAGTGCGCTCCGATGTAGAAGCCGACGTAGACTCTCATGTCTTGCGTTCTTCGGCATACCCGGAACATAATACCGTGCAATCTGAGTTTAAAGATGAATTCGGTTCAGGAACGAAGCTAGTCGTAACTCACACCGGTCTATCGGGCACGCCAGATCTGGTCTGCATCCTACGACTTTATAGAGACCAGTCATGGGGCGATATAGAAGTTAAGGTGGTGAATTCCACGGGTCGAGCGATCTACGTTCAGGCGATTCGGAGCATTCATGCAACGGATGCTCCGGTCATAAGCCTGAATGGGCCGGCTTCCGCGGACCGCATCCTGTCTGATAGCTATAGTGAGGATCGGCCCCAGCTTGCGATTCGCGATCTAGGCGCGGCTCCAGAAGGAATGCACCGTGCCGTGGGAAGCCAGCTTATCTATAACAGCCAGAGCGGCGAAAGTCTTTTCCTCGGCGCTCTCATGTCCGACCGGTTGTTGACGATCTTTCATCTCAAAGAGCAACTTTCGGGTTCTGACGCGCAGATCCTTTCTTACGAAGCCGTCGCAACTGGCACGACCGAGATCATGAAAGGCGAATCGCTCAAGGAATCACCCGCGCCCGAACAGGTGGAATTAAGCCTGAGTGTGAAGCCCGGCGATGACCTTTCGTCTGAGCGCCTGATGTTCGCTGTAGGAACCGACTACCATGCCCAACTTGAGCAGTATGGCCGCGCAGTCGGGCTGCTGCATAAAGCCCGGGTAAATACTCCCACTCCAATCGGGTGGTGGAGCTGGACTGCTTATTACTTTGGACTCAACGAAGGAGCGGCCGTTACGAATGCGGAGTGGCTGTCGGAGAATTTAAAACAAATTGGGTACAACTACTTTCAGATCGATGAGGGATACCAATATGCGCGCGGTGAATACTCAACACCCGATGCGAACCTATTTCCTCGCGGAATGGGGTACGTAGGAGACGAAGTGCGCCGCAATGGCCTTACATTTGGGGTCTGGACGGCGCCATTTGAAGTGTCTGAGCGCGCGTGGGTGTTTCAGAATCATAAAGAGTGGCTGTTGCATAACGCCGCTGGGCAGCTTATTCACATTGGCCACGTCACTGAGCAGAACGATCCCCTGTATGTGCTGGACACAACCAACCCCGGCGCTCAGAACTACTTGAGGCAGACGTACAGCACGCTTTACCACTGGGGCGTTCGCTTTATCAAAATGGACTTCATGGACGACTCGGCCGTCGAAGGTTCTTACTATCGCCCCAACACGACAGCCTTGGAGGCACAACGGGTTGGCTTGCAGATCATCCGAAGCAGCGTTGGCGAAGATGTGGTTCTTGATAAGGACGGTAGTCCCATGCTCAACCCTGTTGGGATCGTGGATGCGGGGCGCGTCTCCCAGGACACGGGGCATACCTTCGAAGCTACCCGGGACGCTGCATCCGGCGTAGCTGCGCGCTACTTTATGAATCGCAATTTCTTTGTCGCAGACCCGGACGCGTTCACCGTCTCTACGCAGACCGTGGATGACCAGTCCTGGCACGGAGGACAGCGCCCGCTCACCTTGGACGAGGCAAAAGTGTCAATAGCGCTCGCTGCGGTATCAGGGGGTATGTTCGAGATTGGAGACGATCTTCCCACCTTGGGAACTTCCCCGGAACGGCTGTCTCTGGTTAAGAACACGAACCTGCTTGACATGGCCCGTCTCGGTCGCGCATCCACACCCATTGATCTGATGACATATGCGCCAAGTGATCGGCAGCCGAGTGTCTTTCTGCTGAAAGAAACTGCACGCCAGTCGATTCTCACCATCTTCAACTGGACAGACGAGGAGCGTACGCGCGCTATAACTCTTACAAGTCTTGGATTGAAGGAACCAGGCAAGTATCAAATAGTAGATGTGTTCGGCGATCAAAGCTGCTGCAGCAGTTCTTCTGACACGATCAATCTGGTTCAACAACCCCATTCTGTCCGCATGTTAAAGTTGATCGATAATTCCGTCCCCGCAATCCAGCCTCCAATTGAAATACACTTGGCGACCAGCGGAAAGGCGGGGGAGACCTTAACATTCGGGGCGGCGGCATCGCTCCCGGAAGCGCCAGTGCTTTCATGTCACTGGGACTTCGGAGATGGGTCGAGTCTGGATGGCATGAAGGTGCAGCACGCATATACTCACCCAGGCGAGTACGACGTGCATGTAACCGCAACTGGTCTGGATGCAATCACCAACTCCAAGACCCTCACGGTTTCGATATCCGGTAATGTCTCAACACGTTTCGTGCCGGCAGACAAGCGGCGCCCAGAATGAGGGGACTGCGCATTGAATGATCGTCAAGGCGATGGAGATTGAATTCTCTAGGAATGAAGAATGTCGAGGGCGTGGCATAGAATTTAGTCTCCAAGCTCTAAGAGCGACGCTGATTCAACGTCCCAGAGGATGGAGAGGATGGACTCAACCGAAATGGTGAATATCAACTCGCGCGAAGGCGCTTTGGGGCAGCCAGACGTCGCTATTGTGGGAGAGCTCAATCCTGATCTGATTGTCTATGGGCTGCCGCGTGAACTGCCGGAAGAACGCGAAATCCTCGCGAGCGGCTTTACTCTCACTCTCGGCAGTTCCTCCGCCATTCTTGCGCACAATTTGGCGCTTCTTGGTAGCAAAGTAACCTTTAGCTCGCGAATCGGTTGCGATGTCCTGGGAGAGATGTGCTGCCAGAGGCTTCGGGAGGCGGGCGTGGAGGTTGGCCGCGTGGTTCGCGCCACTTCCGGCAGCAACACGGAGATCACTCTGATCCTTCCACTCACAACCACTCGCCGCATCCTTACTTATCCTGGCGCGATGTTTGAGATGGGGATCGAGGATCTGGACCTCGACTATCTGGCGACAGCCAAGCATTTTCATCTATCCTCACTCTTCCTGCATCGCAAGCTTTCTCCGCATATCCCCGAGCTATTCAGGGAAATGAAGCGACGCGGACTGACCACTTCCCTCGATACCAACGACGATCCAGAAGACAAGTGGGACGGCGTGCTTGAGGATGTCCTGCCACTCGTGGACCTGCTGCTCTGCACTGAGGAGGAGTTGGCAAAGATCGCAAAGGTGAAAGCCGCCGCGGAGCATGTTTCGGCCAATGTGCCGCTGCTGGTTGTGAAGCGCGGAGCGAGCGGGGCTTCTGCATACACAGGGGGCCGTAGGATCGATGTGCCTTCACTTCGAGTTGACGTGACAGATTCAGTTGGTGCGGGTGACACCTTTGATGCAGGCTTTCTCCATCAATGGGTTCGGAACGCTCCGCTGGAGACTTGTGTCGCCTATGGAAATCTTGCCGGAGGCTTATCCGTCACACGTTCTGGCGGTATAGAAGCTTTCAGTGATTCTGCCTACCGCCAGAGCTTCTTCGAGCGGCACTGGCAGCAAAACACTCTTGTGCCATGAACTGAGCCGTGGGTTCCATACTGTCCCTCACTGTGCAGGTTCTTGTTGCACGCTGTGCGAGGGAGGTTTCAAACCCGGCAAATACGGCTCAGCAAACCGTCTTCGACCAGAGTCATTGTAGATCTTGAACAAGAAACTTGCGCCAGACATGAGCTCGATTGAGATTTCTTGCAGCATATGGATTGGGGCCAATGGAGATTAATCTTTCGAATGCTGAATAGGACGCACGATTTTGAGGAACCGGGGATATCTCATTCTTCCGTCGATGAGGTATGCGCGCTCTTGAAAGAAAATCGCGCCGGAAAGCGTAGAGGCATATACTCGGTCTGCTCAGCGAATCGTCTGGTGCTTGAGGCAGCATTTGCGCAGGCGGCAGATGATCGAAGCCCGCTGTTGATTGAAGCAACATGTAACCAGGTGAATCAGGAAGGCGGTTACACCGGCATGACGCCTGTGCAATTCCGAGACTATGTCCACAGCATTGCGCAGGAAATGCATTTTCCCACAGAGAAGCTGCTTCTCGGTGGAGACCATCTGGGTCCGAACCCGTGGCGAGTTCAATCAGCAGCGACGGCCATGGATAAGGCCTGCGCAATGGTTTCTGCTTATGCAGCTGCGGGATTCAGCAAGATTCATCTCGACGCGAGCATGTCGTGTGGCGACGATCCGCGAACCCTCGCGAGCGCGGAAATCGCAAACCGCGCGGCTCGGCTTTGCGAGGCAGCCGAATTTGCGGCGCGAGGCCTTGCATGCAAACCGGTCTACGTCATCGGGACCGAGGTGCCAACGCCAGGCGGGGCGCAGGAAGAGATGGAAATCGGAGTAACCACAACGGCGAGTCTGCAGGAAACGCTGGACGTGCATCGTGAGGCGTTTACACGAAAGGGGCTCTCGCCAGTCTGGGATCGGATCATCGGCGTTGTCGTTCAACCGGGAGTCGAGTTCAGCGACGAAGCGGTCGCGGACTACGTGCCGGAAAAGGCTTTGGACCTGGCCGCATTTATCGTTCGACAAGACGGCCTGGTCTTCGAGGCTCATTCGACTGACTATCAGACGGCTCATTCGCTCCGGCAACTCGTAAGTGACCATTTTGCCATCTTAAAAGTCGGTCCTGAATTGACATTTGTGATGCGGGAAGCAATCTTTGGCCTCGCACGTATTGAGGAAGAATGGATTGCCAAAGAGCGGCGTTCGGAAATTCGGGCAAACATCGAACGTATTATGCTTGAGCATCCTGAGAATTGGAAGGCGTACTATCGTGGCGATGAAGGCCAGGTGCAGGTTGCGCGGGCTTACAGCTTCAGTGACCGTATTCGTTATTATTGGCCGAACGCTGAAGTGTCCAGGTCCCTTGCTGTCTTGATTGAGAACCTCCAAGAGCATCCAGCGCCGCTACCCCTCGTTTCCCAATACCTTCCCCGCCAAGCAGAGGCTCTTCGGGCCGGTACGATAAAGAACGACCCAAGTGCGATCATTCGCCACAAGATCCAAGAGTCTCTATCGCGCTATTCGGACGCATGTGGATTGATGCTTCGCACGGGCAATTCCTGTTCAAATGCGCATTCCAATTCCAGCGAGGGCAAGTGATGGTGAATTGTCGATGCTTTACAAGTCTAATCGCATTATCACGACCAGGACCACGGGTGGTCCACGCGATGCAAAGTGCGGTGGTCCCGACTGTTCGGACAGTTTTCGCCGATTTTTAAGGGGAAGGTCTGTTTTTCGGTTTAGGCTGCCAGGGGTTCTGGCAGGCGGATGTCAAACCAGGAACTATGAATAAGGGAGATATCGTAAAGAAGCTGCGGGAGCGGGGTTTGTCTCGCCGGGATGCGGTGCGTATTCTCGATACCATTCTCGATGAAGTATCCGCGGCGCTCGGCCGCGGCGAGGCCGTGGAGTTCGCTTTCGGATCTTTGAAAAGGGTTCGCCATGCGCACAAACAGCAGCAAGGCCGATTCCTGAACCGGGCAATGGCGCACCGCAGGTGTCGAGCGTCTACTGCATGCAATGCCCGCATTGAGCAGCCGGATCAGTTGGGAGCGATCGCTTGTGGTGCGCGGCCCAAACTCCGCAGGTATGCGCGATACTTGTTGTAAAGAACTACCGTGGGCGGACCACCGGGCGTGATGCGCGACTCCGGCGCATTGAAGATTCCTGGATACTGATAGCAGAGAATCTTCTCGAAGTTGGGAAAGCGTTTCATGTCTTCCAGCAGTCCCTCAATGGGACGTGGAACCAGCGCCTTGTCCTCGAAGACGAAGGCCTCCATGTCCAGCCAAAGGTGGGTGCCCGTCTTGTCGCACATGGACTGCCAGAGGGCGGCGGCTTCTTCTCCAGTCAGGTCGCCGTCCGGCATACGGTGAAAGGCGAAGGGGCAGATGATGTCGATGTGCTTGAGTACCAGCGGCCACACCTTGCGCGACTGCATCATGCCGTGGGCGTTGGGCGCAAGCATGACCGGCTTTTCCGGAGCGAGGCTGCGGCAATAGGACTGAAACTCGCGGAAAAAAGCAATGACCTGATGCCGGTAGAGGTTTTTATCTCCCTGGTCGGGAATGAGGCTGCCGTATGCTTCCGCAGAAAGATACCAGCCATAAAAGGATGGATGATGGCCATAGCGGCGCCATAACTCCGCGGCGACCTGCTTGGACCAGGCGAGTGCTCCGGGGCTGAAGTCGAACCATGCATAAGCGCCAACGCCGAGAAAGACATTCATATTGAGTTGGTCGGCCTCGGAGAGAATCGCTTCGATAGGGTCATGGGAGGCCATCGCCACGCGCCCCGGATAAAGCTCGGAGGGATAGTAGGCGAGTCCGTGATAGCCGGCAGCGGCGATTTTGTTGTCTCCGTAATAGGCCTCGTTGCGAAAGACTTCCTGAATCACCACGGTGTCCATGCCCAGGCTGTGCATACCGCGGATTTGCTGACGCCAGTCGTCTTCCGTGAGCGTACGGATCGCCGCATTCCAGGGTTTGCCTTCTTCGTCGCTCCAGTGCACGATACCTGCCCAGGCGCCATCGATGGTCCGTGTAGAGCGAACCGGGGAAGCCAGCACTTCGACCTCGCGCTCTGCTCGTACCGCGAGGCCTCGGTAAGAGGCGACAAGCAGTACCCGGTGCCGTCCCGGCCACTGCGCAGTGGAACGGCGATAGTAGATTCCCGCGCTGCCGTGGGCGGGAATGCGCAGCCGCTTCGAGCGCACCAGCGTGGACGGCGACTCGCGGTCAAGATAGAGATTCACAGTGAACCGGGCACTGCGATCCCCGGTGTTCACAACCGCGCCGCGCATATCGAGCACGATCTTGTCGGTTACCGGAGAAGGCGGAATGAGGGTCAGCCGCGCCACGGTCTGCTGCGCATTGCAAAGGTTCCAAGCCAGGACGGTCAGGGGCAGCGCCACCAGCCATTGCAGTCGATTCCCTCTCATTGCATTCTTCCTCCTCTTTGAAAATCCTCAGCCCACGCACTGCTGCTGCAGCGTGGCCTGACTATTCACTTAGCTCCAGGGCGCAAAGGTCAGCGTAGCCGCGCCCTGCACACCGGCCAGGCGTCCAGCCTGCGCGGCGAGTACCTGGGGCTGGCGTTTGGCTCCGAAGTGCAGCAGTCGGGCCACCTGGCTTTCCACGGCGGGTACGAACTGCGGGTAATCTTCGATCAAGCCGCCGGAGAGAAGCACGGCCTGGGGATCGAGGAGGTTGAAGAGATTGGCGATTCCCTCCGCCAGGTACTCGCCGAGCAGAGTATAGGCCTTTTGCGCGGCTGCATCGCCGCTTCGCGCGAGCTCGTTGATCCTGAGCGCCAGAGCTGCGTCGCCGGTTCCGTCCTCGGGGGCGGCACCGCCCTGCTCGCTGAACTCCCGGATCAGGGCAGAGGTAGAGACATAGGCTTCCATGCAGCCCACGCGGCCGCAGTTGCAGGGACGCCCGCCAACGCGAAGAACGCTGTGACCGATGGTTCCAGCAAAGCCATGCTGGCCGCGCAGCAATTTGCCCGCGGAAACGATTCCACCACCGATTCCGGTGCCGATCGTGATGGCGACAAAGTCGCTCAGCCCTCGGCCCAGGCCGAAATGCATCTCCGAGAGAACTGCGGCCTGTGCGTCATTCACCACCGAGACAGGCAGATGGAAGTGCTCCTCGGCAAAAGCGCGCAGGGGAAATCCCGCCCACCCCGGCAGGTTGTCGGTCGCCGCGAAGATGCTGCCATCGCGCTCATCGACGGCGCCAGCCGTGGCGATGCCGATACCCGCTGGCTCGAGGCAATGGTTCCGGGCGGCTTGAAACACCTGCCCGACAACCTGGCAGACGCTGGCGGCGATGGACTCGCGTCCCTCCATCGCATGAGTTGGCGTCTGCGCTGAAAAACAGACTTCTCCGCTGCGTTTGACCAGGCCAGCTTTGATCGAGGTGCCGCCAATATCCACGCCAATCGCGGGAGCCGTGGATGCGGCCTGCTCAATCGCGTGGGCAAAGTTGGAGGCGAGCACTCCGGGACGGGTGATGGCCGAGCCGACAATCACGCACCAGGCGCCTCCGTTGATGGCGCGGCGCGCCTGCTCGGGAGTCGAGATACGCCCCTCGGCCATGATGGGAAGTTGGAGCTGTTGCGCCATCTGCGCCAGGAGGGTCCAGTTGAAGCTCTGGTTATCGCGTGTGTTCTCGGTATACCCGTTCAACGTGGTGCCGACGCAATCAGCGCCTGCGGCGGCGGCAGCCAGAGCCTCATCGAGAGTTGCAATGTCGGCCATGACGGGCAGGCGCAGTTCCTGATGAATCCGCTGAATCAACTTCCGCCATGGGTCACCCTCGGGCCAGAGGCGATCCGTGCAGTCGAGAGCAATGATGGAGGCGCCGGCTGCGGCCAGGGCGGTGGCGGCGGAAAAATCGGATGTGATATGCAGCCCCGCCGGACCATGATGTTTCTCGATGCCAATGATGGGCAGCCTTGTATCCCGCCGAAGTGCCGCGATGTGTTGCGCGCTGTTTAGGCGCAGCCCAGCTGCTCCGCCGCTTACGGCGGCCAGCGCAATGCGGCGGATGGCATCCGTATCTTCCAGAGGATCACCGGGAAACGCCTGGCAGGAAACAATCAATCTGCCTTTCAGTTGCTGAAATAGCTGTTCAACGATCGCGGACATTCTCTCTCCTCATTTTTATGGCATGACCAGCCAACGGCGAAACTTTGCTCTTGGCTGTCAACTTGTAGTATTGTATAGCCTACTATGGTATGGCAAGTTGAACCCGAATCTGTGGCGCGCCAGGCACGGCGGAAAACAGGCCCACGGTCCGGGACGGATCGGATGCCGGAATGAACGCGATACTGCTGACCGGGGCTCTGTTGGCAATTCTGTCGGGCCTGATGAACGGAAGTTTCACTTTGCCGATGCGCTTTCTGGGGCGATGGGAATGGGAGAATGTGTGGTGTCTGTTCATCGTGGGCTCGTGCCTGCTGATGCCGGCGACTATTGTGACCGTGATTGCGCCGCACAGTTGGGTTATTCTCGCCCAGGCGCCCGCTCGCGCGGTGTTGATTGCGATTGTCACGGGTTTTGCCTGGGGATTTGGCGCAGTGCTCTTTGGCCAGAGCGTAAGCGCTATCGGTATTTCCCTGGCCAATACACTGGTTTTAGCCATCAGTTCGGCGCTGGGATCTCTTCTGCCGATGCTGCTGCTCGAGCCGCAAAATCTCTTCAGGCCCGCGGGTGCAAAAATCCTGCTCGCGGTGGCCGTGGAACTGGCAGGCATCATGTTGTGCGGCCGGGCAGGACGCATACGCGAACAGGCTGCGGGCGTCGACGCTGAGAGAGGCGGTATGGTGGGCCACGCGCGTCCGATCCGGGTGGCGCTGCTGATGGCCGCCGGCGCAGGCGTACTGTCGGCGGTCTTCAATATCGGGTTTTCCCTGGCCCAACCCATCGCCGATTGTGGCCGCGCGGCGGGGCTGAGCCAGTTTTCCAGCACCAACCTGATCTGGTGCATCATGCTGGCTGCGGGCGCGGTGTCCAACCTCGCATTCTGTTTTTTTCTTTTCCGCAGGAACGGCAGTCTGAAGAAGTTCAAGCAGCCGGGCGGATTGCGGCTCTTTGGCTTGTCGGCGGGGATGGCCCTGTTGTGGGGAGGAAGCATCTTTGTGTACGGCGCCGCGGTTCCGCGGTTGGGATCGCTGGGCACTTCCATCGGATGGCCACTGAGTCTGGCGGTCGGCCTGCTGTTGGCCAATGGAATTGGAATCGGGATGGGCGAATGGAGGCAGGCTCCGGCGCAGGCGCGCAAATGGATGGTTTCCGGGATCGCAGTCCTTCTGGTAGCGGTTATCCTATTGAGTAGAGCCACCTTGTGAAGCGTCTTGTCCGTGTGCGCGGATGGCTTTAGAGGAGACCATGGTTGCGGTCCACCCTGACCGGCAAGATTCGAGGATATCTCCATGCAAGGCAAGAAGAACAGGCACGTAACGGCGTCCGCGCCCGTGGCAATCTCCGGCGGCAAGTGGGATGCCCAGCCTCTGGATAAGAGCAGCTTCACACCGATGTACTTTCAGATCCAGACGCAACTGCTGAAGATGATTCAGTCGGGCCGGTTGCGCGCCGGAGATTCGCTGCCCAGCGAGGAAGAACTGAGCCGGATTTACGGCGTCAGCCGCATGACATCGCGGCAGGCTCTTCAGGCCCTGAAGAGCCAGGGATTTGCCTCCCGCCACAAGGGGCAGCGTAGCTTTGTCAGCCAGCCGCGCGTGGAAAAAGACATCACTCACCTCTGCGGATTTACGGCGGAGATGCAGGCGCTGGGCATCAAGGCTACTTCCCGGGTGCTGAAGGCGGAAACCGTGCCCGCCACAGCCGAGGTGGCCGGGCAGTTGGGCATTGCGGTCCATGCGCCGATCTTCCTTCTGATGCGCTTGCGGCTGGCTGACAAACTGCCGGTCGCCATCGAGGAGATTCGCCTGCCCCATGACCGCTTCCCAGGCATTGAGAAACTTGATTTTTCCCGCCTCTCGCTCTACCAAACGCTACGCGAGCACTTTGGAATTCGAGTCAGCCGCGCCGACGAAATCCTCGAGGCGCGCTCGGCGACGAGCCGCGAAGCGAAGTTGCTTGAGATTCACGCTCGGGCCAGCTTGCTGGTCATGTCGCGCACACTGTGGAATACGGACGGGATGCCCGTCGAGACGGCGCACTCAGTCTATCGCGGCGACCGTTACCGCGCGGTGTTGCACATTCCCGCGACCGCCCTCGAATAGCCCAGGATCGGAATTCTGCTTGCAGATAAGCCTGCGCCCGCACAATGCATGGTTTGAACACCATCCATATAGACGGCTTGACGTGTGATTGCCGCATAGTAATACATCCATACTGATATACGAATGAATTCATAGCGACTGAGTATGCGGATGGATTCGCAGGGAGAGGGCGCTGACATGTCGCTCGCAACGGAGTTGAATTCCGTCATTGGACCGAAAACACGTCGTGCTTTTCTGCAGGCGATGGGAGCAACTGGCGTTGCCCTTCTGGGCCGCAGGGCGTGGAATACCGCGCTGCCCGAAAGCAGACGTCAGTCGCTCGCGCAAGCAGGGAAGTCGATTACCCTGCTCGAAGATGGCGGATTTCAGGGTTCAGCCTGGGGCTGGCAGTTTACCGATGGCGCCAGGGTCGCGGATCCAGCGCGCCACCCAGGTCGGCGGTCAGTGCAGGTGCAGACAGAATCGGGCGATTACGCGCGCTTTCTGGTACTGGGGCCGGAGATCGGAAAGACATACACGCTCAGCGGCTGGATGAAAACCGAAGGAATCGTTCAGCAGGAGGAAGCCGCTGGGGCCTATTTCACTGCCTCGCAGTTCGAATTTCAGGGTCGTCCCACGGAATTCACCGTGGACGGCAAGCAGCTTCCGGAGAAGCGTTTTGGCAACTACACCGGGACATCGGACTGGCGGCGCTTCTCGCAGAGCTTTATCTGCCTGCCGGGCACAACGTGGTTTGAGGTGGTGGTGGGCATCTATCGCGCTTCCGGCAAAGCCTGGTTTACTGACCTTGCGTTTGTCGAGGGCGCTGTCCCGGCCTGACTCGAAGGTTGAATGATCTTCTGGGATGTGCTCCTGCGTTCAATCCGTTCACCACCGGCTGCGGGGGTGATGAATCGCTGAAAATTCATAATTACCCGTAATATAGCTTGACATGCTGTCTATACGTCTATATAGTCGTTTTGAAATGGATTCCGGCCAAGGCGCGGTCGCCAAAACCATAGCCGGACTTCAAAGTAGATCCAGCGCGGTAATGTGCCGATTGATCGTGAACGCGCTCGGCACGTGCGCATTCGCCCGCTCTTGCTGCAAGCCGGGCAGCGTACGCCATTGGCATCGTCGCATGGGTGGAATGGATTCACCAGAATTAGCCCGCCGCTTCTCGGTGACAGAAGATCAAACAGGGCGGGGATTTCAAGAAAGGAAACTAAACCAGTGATTCACGCAAAACGGATGTATGCAACAATCCTCGCGCTTACGCTGCTGCTGAGCGGCGTTCTATGGGCGCAAGTTGATAGAGGAACAATCACGGGAACCGTGACAGATCCCTCTGGACATGCTTTGCCAGGAGTACAGGTCCTGGTAACCCAATCGGATACCGGAGCTACATATTCGGGAGTTACGAACGACCTTGGCCTCTACACCGTTCTGAATCTGCCGATCGGCTCGTATTCGGCCAACTTCAGCCACGACGGTTTTGAGCTGCTGAACCGTACCAACCTGAATCTGGTCGCCGCGCAGGTGCTGGAGATTAATGTCAGCCTGCGAGTTGGCTCAGCCCACGAGACCGTCACGGTCACCATCGCGCAGCCGATTATGCAGACTGAAACTTCAACGCTCGGAACCACCATGGAAGCCAATGCCATGACGGACCTGCCGCTGAATGTCTCCGGCGGCCGCGACGCCTCGGTGCTTCTCTATAGCACGGTTCCGACGATGACGGGCGGTTACTATCTAGATCACATCGCCGGCTCGCCATCCTTCTCGAAGACCATCATGATTGACGGAACCGACGGAAACAATGGGATGCAGGGCTTTGTCTTCGCTCCGGGCATGGATGCCATTCAGGAGATGCAGGCGCAAACCGGTTCGATCGGCGTCGAAGGCTCGGGCACGGGCGGCGGCGTCATCATGTATGAAATCAAGTCCGGAACCAATCAATTCCACGGCAGCGCCTTCTACTTTCTCCACAACGAAATTTTCGACGCAAACACCTGGGAGTCGAATTTTTTTCGCGCGCAATGCGCATCGGGCGACACGTCCTGTAAACAGACGTACAAGAGAGCTCCGGATCGCCTGAATGACTATGGCTTCAGCGCCGGCGGCCCAATCTGGAAGAAACACACCTTCATCTTCGGCGACTACGAAAGATACGTCCAGAAGAATCTGGAGCAGACTCCTCTTGGCACCAATGTGCCCACGGCCAAAATGCTGACCGGCGACTTCAGCCAGCTGCTCACCAACGGGTTTTACAGCGGCCAGATCGCCTACTTCAATGCACAGAATCAAGTTGTATATGCCACGGATCCGTGCGACAACAATAGTCCAGTCATGGTTGGGGAGATATTCGACCCCACCACATGGAATCCTGCGCTGGGATGCGGCAAGCCATTCGCCGGAAATCTCATTCCTTCTGGCAGGCTCAGCACAATCTCCAAGGGACTGGCCTCGATCTTCCAACAGGACTATGCCCCTTCGCCGTTCGCCCCCACCGGCCCAGGATCGCTCACTCAATTTAACTACCCCACAATGGTGTCCAGCTCACCGTGGACAAACAGAACGGCAGTGGACCTCAAACTCGACCAAATCTTTTCCGATAAGCATCACCTGAGCACCTCATTTGACTATTTGTCCATACCGGTACGAAACGTGCCTGCGGGAGGGCTGTTTGATCTCAAGGCGAACGGCGGGCCATTCAGCAGCGCTTCCCATCAGAGTCAGGTCGACAGAATCTTCCGGGTCATAGATACCTATGCTCTGACGCCGAACTTACTCAATTCGCTCACCTTCAGCATGGCGCAGAACTTCGTTCACGACGACCCCGACACGCGCGTTAACCCCTCCACCTACGGATTTACCAACGATGCGAACAGTATCAACTTCCCGAACATATCGTATTGGGGGTCGAATAGCGTCAGCCTGAGTGCCATCGGAACGTCGACTGAGGACGTGTATGCCTTGAATGGCTTCCACTATGGCGACAAGTTGCAGTGGGTCAAAGGACGGCACCACTTCAGCTTCGGCGGGGAATTTACTGCCCTGCAAAATAACAGCAATTACGGTGGCAACGTGCAGAGTTATGTCTTTGACACCAGAGAAGGCAACAGTGGAGACAACGCCAGTCTTTACAACTACTCCGGATTCGGATTCGCCAACTTCATGCTGGGCGATGTGCAATCCGCGGGGCAGAACATTCCATATGCAACCTATAACCGCCGCAAAGTGTTCGATATGTATGTCCAGGACCAGATGAAGGTCAATTCCAAGCTGACTCTTACCATGGGTTTGCGCTGGGATGTGACGCTTCCAGAGCATGAGAAATTCGGCCACTGGACCAATTGGGACACGTCGCTCGTCAATCCTTCAGGCATTTGGGGCAATTATGCCGGAGCATGGGCATTCGCGGGCAGCGGAAACGCCACCTTCGAGAAGTATGAGGACTATCACCAGTTCGGTCCGCATATCGGCGCGGCATATCAGGTCACAAACAAGCTGGTTGCGCGCGCTGGCTTCGGCTTGTTTTATGTCCCCATCGGCATGAATGAGCGGGATAATCACAACTACGCCAGTCCAGACGAGCAGAATTATTTCTACTCTCCGGTCAACCAGGTTACCAACCTCCTGCCGGGAACTTATGATTTCAATTGGGATTCTAAGGCCTATCCCGGCACCTCGCAGAACTTGCAGACGAACAGCTCCGAGTCGCTGGCCCTTCTAAACGGCCAATGGCCATGGACGATCGATCCGAACTCGCTGCACCTTGGCACAACGAAGAACTGGAATGCGGGCGTTCAGTATCAACTGACCAAGGACATGGTACTGAATGTGGACTACTCCGGAAATATCGGCAGGAATCTGCATGATGGAGCTCTTTTGGCCTATCAGAATTATCCGAGCTTCGGCGCATACCAATCCCTTTGGAACTCTGGACATGTGAATGACTGGGTTTCCGATCCGACTTCTGCTCATAACGCGGGCATAGCCTATCCATACACAGGATTTGCCGGCGACGCATGGACAGCCATCGGTCCCTATCCGCAGGTGGCCTCCGCGGGCTGGGCTCTTGTCGTAAACTCCGAGGCTCCGGTAGGTTCCAGCGCATACAACGCTCTGATTGCCGAAGTCGTATCGCGGCATTCCAATGGCCTGACAATGGACCTGAGCTATACGCTCTCGAAGGCGACGGGCAATGTCGCCTTGGATTCCAATCTCCAAAACACAGGGGGCACGTACTGGTACCAGGACCAAGCGGACTACCAGGCTACGGGCAATGTCTTGAGTTACGATACAAGGCATATCGTCAAGGGATATGCAACCTATGATCTGCCCTTTGGTGCGCACCAGAGATGGGGAGGCGGCGCCAGAAATCTGAACTATCTCATCGGCGGATGGACGGTGGGCTTCCAGCCCGCCTATACGAGCGGCCAGCCACTACTGGGTCCGGGAACAGGTTATGCGCTAATTTATCCCGGCTGGATGGGGTTGAGGGCCAATCTGGCGCCGGGAGCAAAGCTCGGCAATACCTTCAAGAAGCTCAACCCTCTCAACCTTACGGCTGCCGGCGGTCAGTTCTTCAACCCGGCAAACTTCACTGCCCCAACCAATGGCACCCTCGGCAGCAGTCCATTCATCTTTAACCACTGGCGCGGCTGGGCGAGCGTCAACGAAAACCTGAGCGCGATCAAGCATTTCAGCTTCGGCCATGATGGGCGCTATACGGGCAGCATTCGCGCGGACTTCTATGATGTCTTCAACCGGCATCAATGGGGCGAGCCTGATGTTGGAAGTTTGTCCGATGCAGCCTTCGGTTACGTCACCAGCGTAAGCGGAAATCGAACTGGCCAGATTCAAGCCCGGTTTGCGTGGTAATGCCGATTCAATCACACCTGGGCGGTCTGCACGTAGGCCGCCCAGAACTCAATACGCAATATGTTGCAGAATTTTAAAAGTTCCGTAACGAGGATTATCCATGATGAAACGCATCTTTGTGGTACCAGCCATGCTAGCAGTCCTGAACCTTTGCGCCTGTGGCGGCGGTTCAGCGAAGGTAACTCCAACGCCTCCAGTGCAGCCAACGCTTCCGACTTACACGCAGAATGTCACAACAACCTCCGACTGGATGGAGACTCAGCAGCTTTCCGATGGAGCAATCAAGTACAGCGCGACGGAGATTGAGCCGTACTTCGCCAATCTCGGAGCGACTGGGTGGCTGAGCGATCCGACCAAGATTCCTCAAGTCGAAGCCTGGATGCAATGGTATGTCAACCATTTGAATTCACCGGACTATAACGGCTTAAACGGTACCGTGTATGACTACAGTCTAAACGGCACCACCGAGACCTCTTCAGTTACATATGATTCCGCAGATTCCTACGCGGCCACTTTCCTTTCGCTCGCCGAGGCTCTTTGGAACACCGGAGATTCCGGCGCTCATACATTTATCCAGACAACGATCGGCGAGAGTAAGTTCCTGGTTATCGCCAGCGTCATTCCGCAGTTACAGCAACCGAACGGCCTGGTATTTTCAAGGCCGGATTACCAAATTGAATACCTGATGGACAACACTGAAGACTACCGCGGCTTGACGGACTTCGCCAACCTTGCGACTCAGGCATGGAACGACACCGCCTCGACGGCCTCATATACCGCGAGCGCGGCCAAGATTCAGTCCGGTATCCAGAACGTGCTCTTCATTCCTTCAAGCGGGTTGTATTATACGTCCTTCGGCGCTCCTGCCCCTAATCTCAGCACTTGGTACCCGGACGCAGTGGCACAGATTTTTCCCATCGCCAATGGCGTAATTGCGCCGACAAGCACACAGGCAACCGCCGTATATACCGCATTCAATGACGCGTGGCCTAAGTGGCCTGAACTTTCCTTCAGTTCGCAAGATGCTTCTCCATGGTGCGAGGCCGGATACGCTGCCTATTTGATGGGCGATACTACGAGCACAAATAGCTACCTCATCTCCATTCAAAACGCGTATCTGAACGCTAATCCGAGCTTTCCGTGGCCGTTCATTGATTCTGAAGCCGGATGGTTCATGCGTACGAACGCTGGAATGGAAACGCTCAAGTAACTTGTACGTAAATACAGATTGCATGAAGTCAGTAATTCATGCCTGCGCGTACATAACTGGAGATCAATCTGAACAAGCTGAGTGAATCTCGAATCATAATAGGATTAATTTGGATCAAGCGTCTGAAGTATGGTGGAAAGCAAAATGTGGAGGCAATAAGTGAAGAAGAGTATAGACCCGCTGCCAGAAGGCTTGGTACTTGGTGCTTACGTTTACTACTATCGCAATGGATGGAGGATAGGGATTCTTTCTGAGATCAAGAAGGGATTGGCCCGTATACTCCCCTTCTTGGATGCAACAAAGCACATCAATACTCCAATTGGTGATGTAAAGCCCGTAGACCAATAGAAATACGCGGGGATAATGTTTATGAAAATGCCGGAAAGAGGCATTGCGGAATCTGTATACATTTGTGGAAAATGGAGGCACGGAAGAGTGGAAAATATAGGTAACATTGAAGACTTTATCCAGAGATGGGGAGGTGTAACTGAGAGCTATTGGTTTTATAACCATACCATTGAGTTACGTTATAGCCCAGATGACCATGTATACCTACTGGTTACACCTGATGGACTTGAGACTCAAAAGGGCTGTACCAACATATGCCATATTATCGATAAATCCATTGTTCTAATTCCTTGGGTATGTAAAATGATGGCTCAGAAAATTTATAATGGTATCTCTAATTATGCACGAACAGACTCAAACGATATTACCATCCCCGGAGAAGAAATAAAGAGGATTGGAGAAGTTGGAGGAGGCAGGAGCAATTGGGCACATTGCACACAACTGGATCGATGGAAGACGTACTTTGCGAACATATTGCTCGGTGCGCTGCTCTGTTTGTTCGGGTGCATGATTCCAGCGCTGCCGATATTTGCTCAAATCCCCGCTGGAGGAGAACCGGACAGCAGCGGATATGGTTTGGCAAAGTGGCCACAGGCGCTGCGCATGGCCGATTATATCCTGTCTCTGCAAAACTCCTCTGGAGCGATCACGGACGAGCGAGGGAGCAACAGCGTGAACCAGGACTCCAACATGGAGTACGCATTGATGGGCCTTGGAGCGGCCTATTCAGAAAGCAAAAATGTGAAGTATCTGAACGGGCTGGAGAAGGGCATCCGGTGGCTTGCCGCCCGAGAGGAAATGACAGACAGAAGATGGAAGGGCAGTTGGTATTACGTTTATTCCGCAGGTGCTCTCTATGGCCACATCCCGACATCTCCAGGATCTGGCATACAGGATGTTCGAGGCGTAGACGCAACATCCGCATTATTCGTGTACCTGGTGTATCTCGATCAAAGATTGACAGGAAATAACGGCTTTGCGCAAGTGTTCAGTTCTAACTGCCGTGCGGCCCTCGAATTTATCATTCGTCAAAATCTTGACTCGGACGGTTTCAGCCGCAGTTCCTGGCAACTCTATGCCTCCGATGGTCAGTGGCACCTGTTCAATACCAAGTACTCTGCCGATCAGGGAGATGTGTACCTTGGAATGCGTGCCGGTGAAATTCTATATCACGATGCCCGATACGGACGAGTTGCTCTGGCGTTAAGATACAAGACTCCAGACCGCACTTTTTCATCGTCTCTAAAAAGATATGCGCTGGCGATGCAGGACGACGGCAAGCTGGATACCAATGACGATGGCAACAGCGCGGCTTTCTCTCAAGGATATTTGTCCTGGATTTGGGGTAACACGAACAGCAACCGGGCCGCCCTGCAATGGCTACAATCGAAAGTGCAACCTGATGGCTCAATTATAACTGTGGAGGGGAAGCCGGCATTCAGTTTGAATGCTGCCATGCTCGCGATGGCCAGCAGAGCCTTGTCGCAACCGGCACCCGGCAAATCGCTACAGTGGCTTGTTGACAAAGGATTCGACCCAGACACGGGTGGAGTCCGCAACAGCCTTGCGACGGATGGAAACCATGAGTTTAACAACGAAACAGCATTTTGCCTTCTGGGCTTTTTAGGCTTTTCTCCCTTTGAATAATTATCGATAGAGGTAGACTACCGTTCGACTTATGAACGGCTTGTTCTTGACGTGGCGATACCACTGCTGCCGATCGAATCGCTCGCAGGTTCCCCTCGTTCATATATCGAGTTCTGGTTGCTGCAGCGGGTTGCAAGGACGGAGACGCCTCAGGCGCTGCGGAAAATATCGCGGGAACTTCGAGGATTCCGGCCACGAGCGCGCACCGAAAGACGCTTGAGGAGTATCTACGAAAGTAATGGCACTGCCGTGGCAGAGACGATCCTGAGAACATCCACAGAAGGAAATCTCGAACTCCTCCGAGGCGCATTCCAGCAGATTGCCCTGTCACCTTCGGCTCAATACCTGGCTACAGCTCTCATTTGCCTGGTCTGACCTGCCCCCGGAAAACTCTACCAGTTGAAACTGGAGTTCTCTCGTAATCTGAACGGAGGGACTTGGATGAAGAAGAGCCGGTACACGGAAGAGCAGATCATCGGGGCGCTAACGACTGCATAAAGAAGCCAGTTTGTTGATAATTATCAGTTTAGGTAACCTAACGAAGGATTACTCCCCGAATGTCGGCATTGCGACTGGAATTCTGTTCCCTGCCGCGGGCCGGGGTATGAGGAAACTCGTGGAGACTAGGGCGTTTGATGGGGTCTATTCTGGGTGGCAGGGGCCGCAGTGGTGCTGAACACGAATCAGTAACCACTTCATAGTGATGCCTTCAAGTGTTCCGCAGTGCATTTTCCGGGAAAACTCCGATGCCTTTGGCTAAACGTGAGGTCGGCCTCAGAATTTGGCCATGAACATTCAACCGAACACACACATTCCTTTTTCTCAACTTTCCACCTCTCACCGCTTCCTCTATATGGTCTCCGCCACCGTGGCGATCAGGCTTCTCCGCCCATGGTCACTGAATGCTGAGGAGATCTCAGAAGACCTGATGCGGATATGGGACGAACAGAAGTACACCCCTGCGGACGTGCTGAGTTTCTCTTGCTTGGCCGACCGTCTGAAGCCTCACCTGGCCAAGTACTCAGGGCAGTATCCGTGTACCCGATTCACGGATTACACGAAGCGACAGAGGCGCAAGGCAGCGAACTAAGCAGAATGAACCCCAATCTGGGCGCTGCAATTTGTGGCGCCCGACTTTTCTTCTGGCTCCGCAGTCGATTTGTATACTTGTTTACATGTCAGCAAGCAGTGACAAGCGCCGCCGTGGAGACCTTGACTTGTTCATACTTGCATTGATTGCAAGCGGCGTTGCGACCCCGTATGAACTGAAAACGGCAGCCGGGCTGTCTCCCGGGGCGACCATCCCAGCATTGGAGCGACTCCTGGAAGCGGGCTTTGTCCTCCAAGGCAAGCCAGGTCCGCGTGGCCGCACAGTCCACAAAATCACTGCGGATGGCCGGAGATGCCTGAAGAGCAACTGGCGAGAACTGATCGACGACGGCCCGAGCGGCGACCTCGACGCGGATCTACGGGTCGCGTTGCTGGCAGTCTGGTTGGGCGGAGATCGCAGGCTGGGGGCCGATTTGCTGCGCCGATCGGCAGAGAAAAAGCTCGAGTCCGTTCGAAAGGTCGAGGAACCGGACGACTCAGCTTCCCTTCCGATGCTTGCTCTTTGGTACAAGAGGTTGCGCTCGACCTCAGCGAAAACCCTTATTAAAGGAGAATCTGCCGCCGCGCTCGCGATGGCGACGGCGTTGCCCAGGAGACCTTCGAGCAAGCAGAAGCAGGGCAGAGCTGCATCCAAGCCGTAGAATCGCACGCAAGCTGTTCCAAAAGGCCTGCACGAGGTATTTGTCGATCTCGTGCTGCCGCAGGACGTTTCGCTGGGCTGTGGTAGCTTCAAGGCCTGCGTAATAATTGATGCATCGCCCTCAAACAAACGCTTTCCATACAGGTAATTTCTACTAATACAATTAAAATGAACGACATAGATGTAATTATGTCCATCTATGCCGTCTCTGAGGCACCCCAAACTAGGCGATTTTGAGAAATCGCTTGACATCAGAAAGCTTCGTTGTAATAATAGTTGCAACATGGTTGAAACTATTAAGACGGAAAGAGTTCCTCAACCGATGGAGATGTTCTTGATGGCCGTTATTTCACGTGGCGGCCTCAATACGCTCTATGGGTTTCAGCAGGAGACGGGGCTGCAGCCTGGAAGCATCACGAAGGTCATCGAGAATCTACAGAAAGATGGCCTTCTAGATCGGTCGGACAGAGCCAAACGTGGGCGCCGAGCTATGCGTCTGACAGAGGCCGGAGAGAGACTCCTCGTAGCGGACTGGAAGCACAGCATGGACGCGAAGCGGGAGATGGAATCCATTTTCCGAAGTGCGACAGTGGCCCTCCTCATGGACGACATAGGATCGGCCATCAACTTCCTGCTTCAATCTGTCTTTGAGCGTGTGCGGCACCAAGGTCCTCAGGAATTTGGCTTAGCCTCCCTGGAACGCACACCGATTGACTTCTACGGTGCAATGCGAGATGTCTACGATAGCCGACGGCGGGCGATGGAGGCAGATGTTCTGAAGAAGCTTGCAGAGTACCTGATGGAGGTGGCGAATAAGCGCGAAGGAAAGTAGAACCGTGGAGTCGATAGGATCGTAAATTTGAAGATTTGCCGGCGTAGGGCAATCACGGTGTCCATAGAACTTGGGCGCTGCGTATTCGTTTGACTATCTGCAGCTGGGACGGAAGAATTTAGGAAGGGAGGTGAATATGCAAATTGCGAACGATTGTCTCGTGACGAAAAAGTGGAGGGGTTGCGCTCCGCTTTGGCGGCCGGATTAACCAGCCGCCTCGTTAGGAGGCAAATGTTTAACCAATCTTCGAACTACGGTGCGGAGGCGGCTGAGTCGGCGACTTCGCTCCTGCTGTCATTTTGTCTCATTCTCAGTCAAGTCGTGCCGCAGAGTCGGCACGAGACAAGTGCCGCTGAGTTGCTTCAGGGCCGAGCATGGGAAATCCAGTGAATTTCTTGGCCACCCCTGACCCTGACGCATTGTCGGAATTCGGCGGTTTTGAACCATTCGTCGATGAGCACGTGGCTGCTCGGTTCCTTAAGGTCGAGCCGCGCCGTGTATTGGAAATGGCGCGTGCGGGTCAACTTCCCGCACATCCAATCGGCCGGGCACGAAAGACCTGGCGCTTCCGGATCTCGGAGATTGACGCGCAGTTCAGCGCGCCGAAGAGGCCGGTTCTTGTTACCATGCCAGTGGCAGTTCCCGGAACCAAGGAGAGGAATCGACTTGGCTAAAGGGACAGTATCAAAGAAGATGCGCGCTAACGGAATGACTTGGATTTACCGCTTTCAGACAACGCGGCCGTCGGACGGAGTGCGAGTCGAAAACACTAGGGTGATCGGCCTGGTGAAAGATATCGGCTCCTCCGCGGCAGTGGCATGGAAGGAAGTTGGACGTCTCGGTCTTGACAATCACCTGGAACGCCAGCTCGGAAACAAGCCAACCTTTCGGGAGCTGGCGGAGCATTTCCGCGAACATGAACTGAAGAAGGTTTCTGGCGTCAGAGTCAAGGCGCCGGAGACCGTCGAGACCAATGAGCTTCTTCTGGACCGTTGGATATTACCCCGATGGGGAGAGAAGACCGCCTCTGAGATCAAGCCCTTGGAGATCGAGTCGTGGTTTGAGACCCTGACTTCGACTCCGCAACTCAAGAACAAGAAGCCCTTGGCATGGTCCTCGATCACAAAGATCAAGTCCGCCATGGCCCAGGTCTACAAACATGCACAGCGTCACGAACTGATTCCTGCCGCCATCGACAAGGACGGCAAGCCAACAAATCCAGTTTTATTGGCTCGCAGTGAAGCTGGGTCGGGCTACGAAGCAGCTGTCGTGACGCCGGAGCAGATGATGGTGATCCTGCGGGAACTCCACACTCCTGATACCCGCCTCGAACGGACGCTTGCTTTGCTGCACGCCGCGACTGCCTTGAGACCCGAAGAGGCCTTCGGATTGAAATGGCAGGACATCGACTGGCAGAAAGGGCAAATCAACATTCGCAGGGGATGGTCGAAGGGCAAGGAGACTGCCGGCAAGAATGAAGGCAGCATGACACAAGTGGCAATGCACCCGGCTCTCAGCCAGGCACTGAAGGCCTGGCGCAGGGAGTCTCTCTACCATCGCGACTCGGATTGGGTCTTCGCGTCGAGCAAAGCAAAAGGGAAGACTCCCCGATCAGCGGGAGTAGCAGGACAGGATTATCTTCGGCCGGCTGCGGTCAAGGCGGGTGTTATTCTCGCCAGGTACCGCGGCCGTTTTGGGTGGCACAATCTGCGCCACTCACTGGCCACATTTCTTGCCGCCAACGAAATCAGCCTGTCGATCATCCAGAGCATGTTGCGGCAGGCAAAGCCGACAACAACCGCAATTTACACGCATCGAGTCAACGCGGCGCAGATGGCGGCACAGGGCAAGTTCCTTGATGCCATCAATGTCACATCCGCTGTGGCGTAGAAAACCTTGGGTTGAACCTTGGGTTGGAGGGGGAAGTCGGGAAGCCTGCAAATCCACTAAATTATTGGATTGATTTGGTGGACCTGGTCGGGATCGAACCGACGACCTCTTCCATGCCATGGAAGCGCGCTCCCAAACTGCGCCACAGGCCCACATGCTGCAAGGGATGCAACTTTTCTATTGTCTCCGCTGGGGCGTAAT
>Ga0224555_1001473_pt1 | contig 32466 bp, 26 predicted proteins | sample 714S23034metaG_FD_180687 | JGI IMG/M metagenome (GOLD analysis project Ga0224555, IMG submission 180687) | Peat soil microbial communities from Stordalen Mire, Sweden - 717 S2 30-34 | ecosystem: Environmental > Terrestrial > Soil > Wetlands > Peat | place: Sweden: Norrbotten County, Stordalen...
TCCAGCATGCGCTGCCGAAGATGGGTCACGGTAAACCTCCTGTGACCCGAGGCTTACATAACCAACAATGCCCGCCGATAGCCCATGCCGCAGCGTCCGTCGCGCCAGCGACTTAGTCCAAACGCCGTTTCCGCCACCAACCTCGTCCCATCTCCATCCGCAAAAACCACCGCCATCCCGCCCGCCTATCCCCGCCAATTCCGCCAGCTCCGCCAACCCCGCTCCTTTCTGTTCCCTGACCCCTGACACCTGATCCCTGACCCCTAGCTTTTCTTGTCAAGCCCCCAACCGCCAACCCGCACGCGTCAAACTCGCCCTAACCCCTTTCCTTCTCCGTCACTTATTCACTCTCTAACTTTTTCTCCCAACCTTGCCGATCATTACGCAGCCTTGGCGCACAATGGTCCCATGATCGACGAGCAAACCAGAGTCGCTCCCTCGCCGGCTATTGGCTATTGGCAACAGGCGACCGGCTATTCCCTGGTCCCCGTTCCCTCAGCCCCTCGGTCCCTTGCTGCCTCGCTCCCTTGTTCCGTTGTTCCCTCGTTCCCTGCTTTTCTGTTCCCTGTTCCAAGTTCCCTGGTCCCTGCTTCTCTGTTTCCTGCTTCTCTGTTCCGGGCCTTTCTGACCACTGACCACTGTCAACTGACCACTGGCTTCCCTGCTTTTCTGACCACCCACCACTGTTCACTGACCACTGAATTCCCAGCCTTTCTAACCACTAACCACTAACCACTACCCACTGCCTTTACCCCACCCCCTCCTCTCTACTCCCCACCCCCATGCCTCCAGCACCCACCCCCCTACTCCCTGCCTCTCCGTTCTCTGTTTTCTGTTCCCTTTTCCCTGGTCCCTGATCCCTGCCTTTTACCCACCCCCACCCTTTCTCGAGACCCACCCCCCCATGCCCTTTTGCGCGAGCTTTTGTCGCTGACTCGCCAACGAGTTCATCTTTGAAGCGCCGTAAAATCGACTTGAGTGACCATCGCAGCCAGCGAACAGTTTTCCTTCCGCCAACGTCTCACGCTGGCCGTTGTTCCGCGTCTCGTCTGGGCATTGCTCTCGGTCATCGGTCGCACTTGGCGCTTCGAAACCATCGCCGAAGAAGGAGCAACGCCGCTTCCCTTCGGCAAAGGCGCAAGCGCTGAAATCTTCTGTTTCTGGCATCAATGTGTTCTGCCTTGCACGTTCTATTTCCGCCGCACAGGCGCAACCATCATCGTCAGCAAGAGCTTCGACGGCGAGCTCATCGCGCGTACTCTCGAGCTCTTCGGATACAAAACCGTGCGCGGTTCCAGCTCGCGCGGCGCTCGTGAAGGCCTGCTCGGCCTCAAGCACGTCATCGAATCCGGCCGTCCCGCGATCTTCACCGCCGACGGCCCGCGCGGCCCGATCTACCGAACTAAGCCGGGCCCCATCACTCTCGCCGCTCTCACCGGCGCGCACATCGGCGCTTTTCATTTAGAGCCGCTCCGTGCCTGGTCGCTCCATTCCTGGGATCGCTTCCTCGTTCCCATGCCGTTCACGCGCATCGCCGTCAGTTGGTCTCGCTGGACAAAGGTTCCTGCGAATCTCGCCGAAGGCGACTTCGAACAGCAACGCGAACAACTCAACGCTGCTCTCGAACGCGCCCGCCTCGGCGCTCTTGAGCATTTTGGGAAGTCCGCGCAATGACCACGCAACACGGCAATCTCCGTGTTCAGGACTTCGACTACGATCTGCCCGAACGGCTGATCGCGCAAGAGCCTCCAGCCGAGCGCGGCTCCAGCCGCATGTTGGTAATGGACCGCGCCTCGGCCGCCTTGCACGACGACCATTTCTCGAACCTCGGTTCGCACTTGCGTCCCGGCGATCTCCTCGTCCTCAACGACAGCCGCGTCATTCCCGCGCGTCTCTACGCGCACCGCACATTGGTCAGGGATCGTGAAAAGCCCACAGGCCGCATCGAAGTGATGCTTGTCGAACCCGTCGGCGACAATCGCTGGCGCGCTCTCGTCCGTCCCGGCCGCAAGATCGCCATCGGCGAGCGCCTCGTCTTCCCTGCTCCTAACGGCACAATCGCGCTCGAAGCCGAAGTCCTTGAGCGCGGCCAGTTCGGCGAGCGACTGCTCGAGTTCGCGCCGCTCAAGGATTCGACAGCCGACTTTTTCGCCGTGCTCGACCAGATCGGCCACACACCGCTGCCGCCGTACATCCACCGCGACGACGCCGATGCCGATCGCGACCGCTATCAAACCGTCTTTGCCCGCGACCGCGGTTCCGTCGCCGCGCCCACAGCAGGCCTTCACTTCACGCCGGCTGGTCTGGAACAACTCTCATCCAAAGGCATCGAAATAACCCGCGTCACGCTCCACGTCGGCCTCGGCACGTTCGCTCCGCTCCGCGTCGAGCGCGTTAGCGAAGTCCATCTCCACAGCGAGCGCTATACCATCGGCGAGGCAGCCGCCGAAGCCGTCAAGCGCGCCATCGCGGACCGCCGCCGCATTGTCGCCGTCGGCACCACAGTTGTCCGCACCCTTGAAGCCGCCGCGCTGGCCGCTGGAAACAGCCCGATCAAACCGCACTCCGCGGCAACCGACATCTTCATCTCTCCCGGCTTCGATTTCCGCATCGTCAGTGCGCTGCTCACCAACTTCCATCTGCCCCAGTCCAGCCTGCTCATGTTGGTCAGCACCTTCGCCGGCCCTCAGCACAACGGTCTTGACCGCGTCCTCGCTGCCTATCAGCATGCAATCCACGAACGTTACCGCTTCTTCAGCTACGGTGACTGCATGTTCATCGCTTGACATCGTGAATCCTGCACCCTGTTCACTGTCCACCGCTCACTGTCCGCTGATATTCTCTCTACCGTGCCACTTTCTCTACCGTGACTGACCAATCCAGGCCGCCTGTCTTCCTCCTCGACGCGATGTCCTTCATCTTCCGCGCCTATCACGCCATGCAGCGCTCGCGGCCCATGTCCACGCGCTCCGGCCTACCCACGGCGGCCACCTACGTCTTCGTCAACATGATCAAGAAGCTCCGCCAGGATTTCGCGCCCAAATACTTCGCCGCCGTCTTCGACGTCAGCGGCGAAGTCTTCCGCGACGAGCGAGCCCGCGCTATCGCAACTCTGCGCCGATGGAATTCGAAGTCGCAAAGCTTCGAGGACGTGACCTACGACGGATACAAGGCCAAGCGCGAATCCATGCCCGAGGATCTTCGCCGCCAGATTCCCTACATTCGCCGTGCCCTGGAGGCGCTGCGCATTCCCATTCTCCAGGCCGAAGGCTTCGAGGCCGACGACGTCATCGGCACCCTCGCCCGCGAAGCCGCCGAGCAGCAGCACCAGGTCTTCATCGTCTCCGGCGACAAGGATATGATGCAGCTCGTCACGCCACAGGTGAAGATCCTCAATCCGCAAAAGGACAATCTGATCCTCGATCCCGACAAGGTCACGGAGACGCTCGGTGTCCCTCCCGACAAAGTCGTCGACGTCATGGCCCTGCGCGGCGACTCGGTCGACAACATTCCTGGCGCCCCTGGCATCGGCGACAAGGGCAGCGTCGAGCTGATCAAGGAATTCGGCACCGTCGAGGCCGTGCTCGATCGCGCTGCCGAGGTCAAGCGCAAGGCCTACCGCGAATCTCTCCAGCAGAATCGGGACACCGTTCTGCTCTCAAAGGAACTCGTCACGATCGACACTCACGTGCCGCTGCCGCTGGACCTTGCCGCGATGGAAACCCAGCCGCCCGACCTCGAGGCCTGCCGCACGCTATTCACCGAACTCGAGTTCACGTCGATGCTCCGCGACCTTGCGCCCGCCACCGGCGGGCCTTCGACGGAGCCTATCGAAGAGCCAACCGCAGAACAGACCTCCGCTTTCTACGCCGCCGCCCACGAGCATGGATTCGCCTTTGCACTCGATTCCGTGGAGCCTTCCGCCGATGAATCGGAAGACGAGCAGCCGCCGGAGTTGTCGCTGCTTGACGTCGCTGAAGCTGCCGAGAAGAAGTCCAACTTCTATCTGGGAGTCTCCGCCGATCCCGCCCGCGCCCTCCGCCTGCCGCTTACCCCGGAGCTCCGCGCGCTCCTCGAAGATGCTGCCGTGCCCAAGCGCGTTCACGATTGGAAGCTGGCGCTGCACATCCTCGGCGACATGGCCGTTGAATTGCGCGGCCCGGTGGACGACACAATGCTTCTTTCTTACGCCCTCAATCCCACGCACACCACCCAGTCGTTGGCCGATGTAGCCGCACGCAACAACCAGCCGCCACCCTCGTCGCTCCCCGCTGCGGCCGCGGCCATTCGCGCACTCGCTCCATCGCTTCGCGATGAAGTTGACAAGACGGGCCTCTCGCGCGTCTACAGCGAAATCGATCTGCCGCTGGCGCCAGTGCTCTATCGCATGGAAAAAGCAGGCGTGCGCATCGATACCGGCGTGCTCGACGGCCTTTCCAAACGCTTCAGCTTGGAGATTGAACGCGTTGGCAGCCGCATCTTCGAGTTGGCTGGCGAGCGCTTTAATATCAACTCACCCAAGCAACTCGGCATCGTTCTCTTTACGAAGTTGGGCCTGCCCGCTCCGCCGGCTCGCGGTAAGAACAAGGCCGTCTCCACCGCGCAGGACGTGCTCGAGTTTCTGTCGGAGAAGCACGAGGTTCCTCGCTTCGTCCTCGAGTACCGGCATCTGTCCAAGCTCAAATCCAACTACGTGGATGCCCTGCCGCTCCTCGCCGATGTTGATTCGCGCGTGCATACGACCTTTCAGGCTGCGGCCACAGCCACCGGTCGCCTCTCTTCGGTCAATCCGAATTTGCAGAACATTCCCACCCGCACGGAGCTGGGGCGCGAGATTCGCGCCGCATTCACAGCCGCACCGGGCATGCAACTGCTCTCGGCGGACTACTCACAGATCGAGTTGCGCCTGCTTGCACACTTCAGTGGCGATCCACTGCTGATTCGCGCCTTCGCTGAAGATATCGACATTCATACCCTCACGGCCAGCGAAGTTTTCGGCGTTCCCGTCGACACCATGGACAAGGAAACCCGCAACCGAGCGAAAGCCGTGAACTTCGGCATCGTCTATGGAATCTCCGCATTCGGCCTCGCCGCACAGTTAGGCATTCCGCAGGCCGAAGCAAAGGCCTACATCGATCGATACTTTGCGCGCTACCAAGGTGTGAGAGCGTTTATCGAGAAGACGCTCGAACAGACCCGCAGGGACGGTTCCGTGCGCACCATGTTCGGACGCATAAGGCCGATCCCCGACATCGAAAGCCGCAATCCGAATCAGCGCGGATTCGCCGAGCGCACTGCTATCAACACTCCGCTTCAGGGTACCGGCGCCGACCTCATCAAGCTCGCCATGATCTCCCTCGACCGAAAACTTACGGAGCGAAAGCTCAAAACGCGCATGGTCCTGCAGGTCCACGACGAGCTATTGTTCGAAGTGCCGCGTGAAGAGACCGACGAAGCTGCGGCACTCGTGCGGGCAGAGATGGAGGGCGTCGTGAAATTGAAGGTACCGCTGGTCGCCGACCTGTCGTTCGGGCCGAACTGGCGAGACTTGAAGTGAAGCGCGGCCTGAATTCCAAGTGGCGATCTGTGGGGCTCGCTAGCTGACGCCCGTTTCCGCGACATCTCAAAATACCCTTGCATACTTATGCACATCAGGCGTATATTTATTCAAGCGCGGTTTCCGCTCTGCGGACCGCGCCTTTGATTTGCCCGCATAAGGAATCGGCGCCAGTAAATGAACGTCCAACGCCTCAATGTAATCCGCGAAGTGCTGGCCAGCTCGCCGGTGGCGAGCCAGGATGAGCTGCGCCGCAAGTTGCGCCGCCGCGGCATTCACGTGACGCAGGCGACGCTTTCGCGGGACATTCACCAACTTCGCCTGTCAAAGGGCCCCGGCGGTTACTCGCTCCCCAATGGGCACAGCGCGCCAGCGATCGCGGCAGCGGCAGAAGAAGATCAACCGCCCTCCCTGAATGAAATGATCGACAGCTTTGGTCTGCGCGTGCGTCAGGCGATGAATCAAGTGGTCTTGAGCACAGTAATGGGCGGGGCGCAGCCGGTTGCGGCGGCTCTCGACCGTGAAGAATGGCCGGAAGTCGTCGGCACCATTGCCGGCGATGACACAGTTCTGGTGATTTGCGCGGATTCGCGCCGCGCAACCGAAGTCGAAACGCGCCTAAGGACGATGCTGGAAGTATGACGAAGACCATACAAACCGCGGTTGTAGGAGTGACGGGGTACGCCGGAGCTGAATTGGCGCGGCTGCTGCTGCATCATCCCCGCTTGAAGGGAAGGCCGCCGGTCTTTGCCGGACGTGTGGACGCCAGGGACCAAGCGCGAGGCGGAGTTCCACTTACCGAGATTCACCCTCAATTGGGAGATAACAACGGTAGCTCCGACTTGAAGCTCCAGGCCTTCTCATGGGAACTCCTGGCCGAGCGCGGCGTTGACTTCTTGTTTCTCGCTACGCCGCACGAGCAATCGCGCGAGTGGGTGCCGGAAGCGCTCAAGCGCGGGCTGCGCGTCATCGATTTGAGCGCCGCGTGGCGACTGACCGAGGCGTCCAACCGCGCCGTGTATACCTTCGCGGACGAAGGAACCGAGTCGGCTGCCTTCACGCAGGCGAAGGCCATCTACGGCATGCCCGAGCTGCATCGAAAACAGATTACGTCTGCGCAACTGGTCGCTAATCCTGGCTGTTATGCAACCTCGATCATTTTGGCTCTGAAGCCTCTGGTAGCGGCTGGCCTCATCGATCTAGAACATGGAATTGTGGCCGACGCAAAGAGTGGCGTCAGCGGAGCCGGTAAGCTTCCAACGGCCAGAACTCACTTCATGTATGCGGCGGACAATCTCTCCGCCTACAGCGTGTTTGCGCATCGCCATACCGGCGAAATATTGGAGGAGATCGGCGTTTCGGGCTGCCAGATTGTCTTTACGCCGCACCTGCTGCCGATTCCGCGCGGAATACTATCGACGATTTACGTGCACTTCACGAAGGCGCAGACGCATGAGAGTGTAGCGCGGGTGTATCGCGAGTTTTTTGCTGGCAGCCCGATGGTGCGGCTCTACGAAAAGGGGCTGCCGCAGATTCAGTACTCCGTGCGGACAAACTACGCAGACATCGGATTCCAACTCGATGCCGGCGGCAAGCGCGCAGTCATCATCAGTTGCCTAGACAACCTCCTGAAAGGCGCTGCCGGTCAGGCGGTCCAGAATCTGAATGTGATGCAGAGCTGGCCCGAATCGGAGGGTCTCGCATGAAACTCGCCGCGGAGGGCTTGAAATGAGGTACGTCGTCAAACTCGGTGGCGCTGGCCTTGAAGACCCCAAGCTGCTCGAAGGCTGCACGCGAGCCATCGCCGAACTTGCGCGTGATGGCAACCAGGTGGTCGTTGTTCACGGCGGCGGAATGCAGTTGACCCGGATGCTCAAGGCGCTGGGCAAGCAGAGCGAGTTCATCGATGGCCTGCGCGTCACTGACGCAGAGACGCGAGATGTCGCGCTGATGGTCTTTGCCGGCCGCGTCAACAAAGGCCTGGTCGCAGCCCTGGGCGCATTGGGTCAACCGGCGGTCGGCCTCTCCGGCGGCGACGGATTGCTCTTTCGCGCGCGCAAGAAGCGTACATCGCCCGATCTTGGATTCGTGGGCGAGATCGCCGCGAGCGATCCACGCTGGCTTGACGCTATCTGGCAGTTGAATGGTGTTCCGGTTCTTTGCTCCATGGCCCTCGGATTCGACGGCGAGTACTACAACATCAACGCTGACGAGATGGCCGCAGCCTGCGCCATCGCCTGCCATGCCGACGCGCTGGTTTTCCTCACTGACGTGCCCGGCGTAAAGGGAGCCGACGGCGAAGTTCTGCGCTGGCTTTCCATCGATCAAATAGCGGAGATGGTCAAGAGTGCGGTCATCTCCGGCGGCATGTTGCCTAAGCTCAGCGCATGCCGTGAGGCGCTTCTCAACGGCGTGAAGCGCGTACGAATTTTGCCCGCCGAAGCTGCAGGTTCCCTGCCCGATTTGTGCAGCTCGCGAGTAGCCCATGGTACAGAAGTGATGGTTGCCTAGGAGGTTTTTCGAACGATGAAACTCGAAGAGATTCGCGCCGCGGAATCCCGTCTGCTGCTTTCTACGTACGAGCGGAGCCCGGTGCTTTTCGTCGGCGGCGAGGGTGTCTACATCATCGATGACGCGGGCGATCGCTATCTCGATCTGCTCAGCGGCATCGGCGTCAACGCCCTCGGTTACAATCATCCCGCAATCGTGGAGACGATTGCCCGCCAGAGCCGTACGCTGATCCACTCGTCGAATCTCTACTATCACGAGGGCCAGGCGGAATTGGCGTTGCGTCTCGCCGAGCGCACGGGGCTGGATCGCGTCTTCTTCGCCAATACCGGCACTGAAGCGTGGGAGGGCGCGCTCAAACTTGCCCGTGCCTATGCAGGACTGAAGCGCAGTGAAGGCGCCCCCAACGAGAAGAAGATCGGAACGAAATTTCTCGCTTTGGAGCAGAGCTTCCACGGACGCACCTTCGGCTCCATGTCCACCACGTTCAAGGAAAAGTACCGCGAGCCGTTCGCTCCAGTGGTTCCCGGCGTTGAGTTCGTACGTTTCAACGACGTCGCCGATCTGCGCGCTAAATTCTCAAACGAAGTCTGCGCCATTCTCGTCGAATCCATTCAGGGCGAGGGCGGCGTGCGGCCGCTGACGCAGGAGTTCTTCTCCGAAGCGCGCGCGTTGGCCAACTCCACCGGCGCTTTGCTGATCGTAGATGAGATTCAAGCCGGCATGGGACGCACCGGGAAGTGGTGCGCGTATCAGCACTACGGCATTCAGCCCGACCTGACCACATTCGCGAAGCCGCTTGCAGGTGGGCTTCCGCTCGGCGCGGTGATGTGTACCGAAGAAGTTGCGCGCGTGATGCACGCTGGCATGCACGGCACCACTTTTGGTGGTGGACCACTGGCTTGTGCTGTCGGCATCGCCGTTATCGACGCGATCGAGAAAAATGGGCTGCTGGCGCATGCGACTGAGGTCGGCGGTTACTTCATGGAGCGCCTGCGCTCGCTTGCCGCTCGGCACGAGACCATTGTCGACGTACGCGGAAAGGGCCTGATGATCGCCGCCGAGCTCGACTCGGCGGAGCTTGCCAAGCTCACTGTGGCCGAAATGCTCAAGCGCCACATCCTCATCAACTGCACCAGCGAAACCGTGTTGCGTTTCCTGCCGCCATACATTCTGGAACGCGCCCACGTTGACGCGGCAATCGCCGCACTGGACGAGATTTTCACAGCACACGCTGCGGCGCACAACGCGCCTGCGGGAGGTCATCATCATGGCTAGCAGAACGATTATGGAACGCAAAGAGTCCGCAGTTCCCGTGCAGAAGGACCCCGATGTCCTTGCCGCGGCCGCGCGCATGGCCGGCGAGGATCTCTGCTCGATCGCCGATCTCTCCACCGCTGAAGTGCGTGCCCTCATGAAACTTGGACACGACGTCAAGCGCAATCCTCGCGAGTACCGCCATGGCCTCGACGCCAAGCAGATGGTGCTCATGTTCGAAAAGGCGAGCCTGCGCACGCGTCTGGCATTTCAGGCCGGCATCAACACCATGGGCGGCAATGCGATCTTCGTCGATCAAACCAATTCGCCGCTGGGCGAACGCGAAACCATTGCCGATGTGGCGAAGAATCTGGAGCGCTGGGTGGATGTAATCGTGCTGCGCACCTACGCGCACGACACAATTACCGAGATGGCTGCCAACTCGCGCGTGCCTGTCGTCAACGCACTTTCTGACTTTGAGCACCCCTGCCAGGCGCTCGCCGATTTCATGACGCTTGAGGAACACTTCGGCACTGCCGTCGGTCTCAACTTCACCTATGTGGGCGACGGCAACAATGTTTGCCACTCACTCATGCTGACGGGAGCGCAGTTGGGCGCCAACGTCACCGTGGCCACGCCGCGTGCTTACTCGCCCAAGACCGAAATCGTGACCATTGCGCGCGAAATTGCTCAGAAGAATCACTGCGAACTGCGGCTGATGCAGGATCCGCGGGCAGCCGTCGAAGGCGCCGATGCCGTCTACACTGACGTCTGCGTGAGCATGGGTTTCGAGCACGAGTCGACAAAACGCGCACCCATCTTCCGCCCCTACCAAGTGAACGAAGCACTGATGCAGAGAGCCGCCTCCCATGCAGTCTTCATGCACTGTTTGCCCGCTCGCCGCGGAGAGGAAGTCACCGATGCAGTCATCGATAGCGCGCAGTCGATCGTCTTCGATCAGGCCGAGAATCGCCTGCACGTGCAGAAGGCATTGTTGTTGTTGCTGCTGGGCGGCTTGGCCAACACCGCAAGTTTTCAGCAGACAGTGAACAGTGGACAGTGAACAGTGGCAGAGGCGCACAGATGCGTTTTTCTTCGAAGTTCACTGCTCGAAGGATGAGTTTGGAATTTAACGTCAGCAGCGAGTAGGAGCACGGACAAACTGATCACTGTCCACTGACCACTGTTCACTGCCTTTGTGAGGTTTCGTAAGCATGTCCGTAATCCTCGAGTCCCTGCCCATCGGCCAGAAAGTTGGCATCGCCTTCTCCGGCGGCCTCGACACCTCCGCCGCCCTGCACTGGATGAAGCAGAAGGGCGCGATCCCTTACGCCTATACAGCCAACCTCGGCCAGCCCGACGAAACCGATTACGACGCCATCCCGCGCTCGGCCCTCGACTATGGCGCCGAAAAGGCTCGCCTCATCGACTGCCGCGGCCCGCTCGTGCGCGAAGGCATCGCCGCCCTACAGGCCGGGGCCTTCCACATCACCACCGCCGGCGTCCCCTATTTCAATACCACCCCTATCGGCCGCGCGGTCACGGGCACCATGCTGGTGGCCGCCATGAAGGAGGACGACGTCCACATCTGGGGCGACGGCTCTACCTTCAAAGGCAACGACATCGAGCGCTTCTACCGTTACGGCCTGCTCGTCAATCCCAGCCTGCAGATCTACAAGCCCTGGCTTGACGCCGCATTCATCGACGAATTAGGCGGCCGCGCCGAGATGTCTGCCTTCATGCAGCGCTCCGGCTTCGCCTATAAAATGTCAGCGGAAAAGGCCTACTCCACCGACTCCAACATCCTTGGCGCAACCCATGAAGCCAAGGATCTCGAGCATCTCTCTTCGTCCGTCAAAATCGTCGTTCCCATCATGGGCACGGCATTCTGGCGCGACGATGTCGAGATCCAGCGCGAAGAGGTCGCCATTCGCTTCGAAGAGGGCTCGCCCGTAGCCCTCAACAGCCAGCAATTCGACTCGCCCCTAGCCCTCCTCCTCGAAGCCAACCGCATCGGCGGCCGCCACGGCTTGGGCATGTCCGACCAGATTGAGAATAGAATCATCGAGGCCAAGAGCCGCGGCATCTACGAGGCTCCGGGCCTCGCCCTGCTCTTTATCGCTTACGAACGCCTCATCACCGGCATCCACAACGAGGACACCATTGAGCAGTACCGCGACAATGGCCGCAAGCTCGGCCGTCTGCTCTATCAGGGCCGTTGGTTCGACTCCCAGGCAATCATGCTCCGCGAATCCGCCCAGCGCTGGGTCGCCAAACCCATCACCGGCGAGGTCACACTCGAGTTGCGCCGCGGCAACGACTACTCCATCCTCAACACCGAGTCGCCCAATCTCACCTTCCACCCCGAGCGCCTCAGCATGGAGAAGACTGAATCCACCTTCTCCCCGCGCGACCGCATCGGGCAACTCACCATGCGCAACCTCGACATTACCGACACCCGGGAGAAGCTCGTCACCTACGCCAAAACCGGTCTGCTCACGCTCAGCAAAGGCAGCGAAATGCCCCAGCTCAACAGCGTCAAAGAGGGTGACTAGCATGAGGTACGCTGATCGCAAAACCAGAGTCGTGTATCCCGAAACCGCTACAATCAAGTCGACGCGACCAACAGAGAGCGGCGACCTTGCACTCCAACCAGAAAGGGCACAGTAACTCTGGTTTTGCCAGAAAACAATGTTCAACGAACAACAATCCGGGAAAATGTGGTCCGGCCGGTTTCGCGAGCCGCTTGACGCTGAATTTGAAGCGTGGCAGCGCTCCATCGTCTTTGACTGGCGGCTTCTCGATGAAGAAGTAGCCGCCAGCAAGGCGCACGCGTCTGCTCTCTCCGCGGCAGGAATCTTGTCCAAAGCTGAAACAACGGAGTTGCGCGCGGCGTTGGATGCGATTGGCGCGGAATTCGATTCGGACGAGGGCAAGGAGCGGGTGCGCGATCATGCGGCCGCCGAGGACATTCATCACTTTGTCGAGCTCAAGCTCGTGGAGCGGATCGGAGAGCTTGGTCTCAAGCTGCACACGGGCCGCAGCCGCAACGAGCAGATCGCCACGGATCTGCGCCTCTATGTGCGCGCTCAGATTGAGCACGTCGTCGATGGCCTCGCCGCCTGGGCCAGCGCGCTGGTCGAACAAGGGCGCGCAGCCGGCGACGCTGTCATGCCCAGTTATACGCATCTGCAGCGGGCGGAGCCGGTTCTGGTCGCGCATTGGCTGCTGGCTTATGTGGAGATGGCGCTGCGCGATGCGGATCGCCTTCTGGACTGTGCGGCGCGACTGAACTTCTGTCCGCTGGGATCGGGAGCGGTGGCTGGCGCAACCCTAGCTCTTGATCGGACGATCGCGGCGCGTGAGCTCGGCTTCAGAGCGCCGACCGCCAATTCGATCGACGCGACAAGCGACCGCGACTTCATCCTCGAATACCTCAACGCGCTCACGTTCGTTGGCCTGCACCTGAGCCGGTTCGCAGAAGAAATCACGCTCTTTGCGACCGCGGAATTCGGCTTCGTGACGCTGCCCGAGGCTTTTTCTACGGGATCGAGCGCAATGCCGCAGAAGAAAAATCCGGATCTGACCGAGCTGATTCGCTCCAAAGTTGGGCGCATTCACGGCGCGGCGAACGCAGTGGCGATGCAGCTCAAAGGGCTGCCGTTGGCCTACAATAAAGACATGCAGGAGACCCAGGAGCCGGCAGTTTCCGCCGGTTTCGTACCGCAAATGCTGAATCTCGTTGCGCGGTTCACGGCTGCTCTGGAATTCAATCGCGAGCGCATGAACCAAGCAGCGCGGTTGGGCTACATGAATGCGATGGCCGCGGCAACTTACCTGGTTCACAAGGGTGTCCCCTTCCGTATAGCTCACAAGAAAGTCGGTCGGGCCGTTCGCTTTGCCATCGAGAAAGGTGTCGAACTCGACGGCCTTACCATCGGCGAGCTGCGCCAGTTTGGCGAGGAGTTCAGCGAGGACTTCTACGCTGCCATCACGCTTGATGCCACGCTCGATTGTCACGACGTGATCGGAGGAACCGCGCACGAGCGCGTGCACAAGGCGCTGGATCGCGCAGCGGAATGGATCGCGGCACTGGCCAATCAAAACGTCGCGGGGGCAATTCATGCAGGTTCGTAAAGCCCTTCTCCACGACGCCTCCAATATTTACGATCTTGTGAACTCGCTCTCCGGCGACGGAACGCTGCTCAAGCGGCCGTTCGCCGAGATCTGCGAAAACATCCGCGACTTCACGGTCGCCGAGTCCGATGGCGGCGTGTTTCTCGGCTGCGGAGCGCTGCACCTTTACGGTCCGCATCTCTGCGAGGTGCGCTCCATCGTGGTCAAGCCTGAAGGCAAGGGTCAGGGCGCCGGCGGCAGCATCCTGAAAGCGCTGATCGAAGAGGCCGAAACGCACGGCGTCCAGTCGGTGTGCCTGTTCACGCGCATTCCCGATTTCTTCTTCAAGTACGGCTTCCGTACCGTGGAAGACAAGTCGGAGTTGCCGGATAAAATTTTCAAGGACTGCCAAATGTGCCCGCGTCTGCATCGCTGTGACGAAGTGGCCATGGTTCGCGGGCGCATTCCTCGCATGTCGATCCTCGGCCCGCGCGACGAAGCGCAGGAGCTAGTGCGCCTCTCAGGCTAACTCGCCGGAACGGGTGCGGACATGCCGCCCAGAATCTTCCAGCCCTTCTCCGCCTTGATCCACGTATGGGTGACTCTCATCGTTGATGGCTCTCCATGGCCGGATTTATCGGCCCACAATGTGGTTACCCAATAGTGCGTGACGACCATGTCTCCGGTAGACTGGCTGGCGGCCGGTTCCAGTGAAAACCACTGAAGGCTGGTTCCCTTATCTGTGTTTGCGGTGATCCAGTCGGTGATGTGGTCCTTTCGCACAGGATGCGAACTGACGGAGGGCCAGCCGACGAAGTTCTCGTGCCACAAGGCCCTGTAACTGTCGAGATCGAGTGACTTCACATCGTCCCAGTAAGAAGACTCCAACTTCCACACCGCTTTCTCGTTGTCGGACTGCTGAGAAAGGGCCGGCATTGCCGCACAGAACGCGACAAAGAACAAAATCAGGATGCGCCTAAGAGCGATGGCCGAGCGGGTGGTTGTGGCTGCACTGGATAACGTGACTTTCATCGATCCTCCTGGGAGTTCCGTCTGGTAGCTAACGCTGAATGGCAAGCATAGCAGCGGCGACGGCGGCTTGCCCGTAGCTCAATCCGCCATCGCCGGCGCTGACTTGCATGTTCTGGAAAACCTCAAATCCTAGCGCTTCGAGCCCTGCGCGAAGCAAACGCACCAGGCGCCGGTTGTGCATGCAGCCGCCGGAGAGAACGACCTGGCGGATTCCTGTCGCTTCGTGCGCCAGGGCCGCGGCGCGCACGAAAGCACGGGCGGTGCCGGCATGAAATCGCGCGGCAATGCGCGGCTTGGCGACGCCCGCGCGCAGATCTTCGAGGAGCTCGCGCCATAGCGGACTGGCAGAGATGCGAGTAGGCTGGCGCGTGTTCCAGTTGCCGGCCAACCAGTCAAAGGCGTAGCCGGAATCGAACCCATCCGGTTCGTCCACGGCAAGGCCTTCCAACTCAATCGCCGCCTGCGCCTCATAATCGACCACGCCGCGCCCCAAAACTACTGCGGCCACTGCATCGAACAGCCGTCCGCAGCTGGAAGTCAGCGGTGTGTTCAATCCGCGCTCGATCATCCGCCGCATTACGCGCACTTCCTTATCCTCAGCGCCAAGAATCTTGAGCAATTCCGGCGATTCGACGTCGAAGCCCGCAGCATGCAGATGTCCGAGCGCCATGCGCGATGGCTCACGAATGGCCGCTTCCCCGCCGGGCATGGGCACGTACCCGAGATGTGCGAAGCGCTCGAATCCGTCGAGCCGGCTCACCAGCACTTCTCCACCCCAAATGCGCCCATCCGTTCCGTATCCCGTGCCGTCGAGCGACAGTCCGATGACCGGGCCTTCAATTCCGTGCTCGGCCATGCAGGCGGCGACATGCGCGTGGTGGTGCTGCACGGCGATGATGCGCAAGCCGCGCTCGCCAGCCCATTCCTTCGCCCATGAAGTCGAGAGATACCCGGGGTGCAGGTCGTGGACCACGGTCTCCGGCTCGATCTCGAACGTGTGCATGAGGTGGGTGAGCGACTCACGGAAGAAGTCGAGGCCGGTAAGGTTTTCGAGGTCGCCGAGATGCTGACTCTGGTACACGAAGCTGCCACTGGCGAGCGCGAAGACGTTCTTAAGATGCCCGCCGACTGCGAGCAGCGGAGGAGACCCGTCTTTCCCAAAACTGCCCGGCAGCGGCACGGCCAGCGGAACAAAGCCGCGCGCACGGCGAATCAACTGCGGCGCGCCGTCGACCAGCGCCATAACCGAGTCGTCGCACCGCTGGAGAATCTCGCGGTCGTGCATCAGAAACGAATCTGCAATTTTCCCCAGCCGCGCCAGCGCTTCGTCGTTGTCGATGGCGATGGGCTCTTCGCTGAGGTTGGCGCTGGTCATCAGAAGCGCTCGGACTCCCCGCGAGTGCGTGTCCAGTGTGTGCGTGTGTCGCCCGGCGAAGAGTAAATGCTGCAACGGTGCGTAGGGAAGGAAGACTCCAAGCCAGGGGATTCCAGGCGCAACCGAAGGCGCAATTCCGCTGTCCTCCCTCCCACGAGCGATGACGATGGGGCGCGCGACGGTGAGGAGCATAGTTTCTTCCTGGGGCGTCAGCGCGCAGACGCCGCGTGCCGCATCCAGATCGCGAACCATGACGGCAAGCGGCTTGCCAAAGCGATGCTTGCGCTCGCGCAGGCGCATGACGGCTGATTCGTTGGTGGCGTCGACGGCGAGATGGAAGCCGCCGATGCCCTTGATGGCAATGACCTCACCGGCGATGAGGCGGTCGATGGTCGCAGTCACGGGATCGTCTGACCGAATCTCCGTCCCGTCTGGAGTTACGAACCAGACGCGCGGGCCGCAGAGGGGGCAGGCATTCGGCTGCGCGTGAAAGCGACGATTGGTGGGATCGTCGTATTCCGCCTGGCAAGCTGGACACATCTTGAATTCCGCCATTGAAGTCTGCGGACGGTCGTAAGGGATGCGGCGTGTGATAGTGAAACGCGGGCCGCAGTTGGTGCAATTCAGAAACGGATAGCGATATCGCCGATCGTTCGGATCGAGCAGTTCGCGCAGGCAGTCGTTGCACGTCGCTGCGTCAGCGGGAATTCCTGTCGAGACCTGGCCACCGGTCGCGCTGGCAACGATGTGAAAACCAGTCTCGCCCGTAGGCCGCGCTGCAATTGCAATGGCCGAATCGATGCGAGAGAGGGGTGGAGCTTCAGCTTTCAGCCGCCGGCGAAATGCTTCCACCCGTTCTGCCGGTCCTTCGACCTCAATCGTCACCCCGCCAGTGTCGTTGCCAATGAAGCCGGCAAGACCCTCCTCCGTTGCGAGCCTGTAAACGAAGGGCCGAAACCCCACGCCCTGCACCACACCGCGCACGGTGATCGCCTCGCGCCGCACTTCGTGCCGTTCTGGCTTTGGACGAGATTCCTGGGTCAATTTCGCGCCTCGCTCAGGCATCAGCATAGCGCAGCAGGTTGCAAGCACTCCCCACTTGGAGCGTCTCGCAGTTCCTGAGCCTATCCGGACTGGACGCCCCGACCACGGCAGAAGACAGATAATGAGAAAGACGGACGGGTTCAATGGGTCTTCGGTGGTTGAGAACGGTGCGCACAGTTGCGAGCGTCTGCATCCTTGTGCTGTTTCGCGCCCCGGGGTTATCGCAGGAACACGATTCTGCTGCTGTCATCCGCAGTGTCGATGCCGCAGTAGCCGCCCGATTTGAGAATATTCTCGGGTTCACCGACGTTGAGCACTACGTCGTTTACAGGGGCGACGATCAAGTGCATCCTGCGGCGGAGATGACGGTGCGGGACACCTACAAGAAGGGTGTGGGCAAAACCTACACCGTGATGTCGCAAAGCGGATCGTCGATTCTTTTGCACTTCGGGTTGAAGCCGCTCTTGGACAACGAGCAGACCATCAATCAGCCTGGAAATGTCGAGAAGTCCTGGTTCAATTCAGCGAACTACGTGATGAAGCTGAACTCCGCAGCCGTTCAGAAGCTGAATGGGCGCGACTGCTTTGCACTGGACATCAAGCCTAAAGAGGTGGCTCCGAATCTGATCATCGGGACCATGTGGGTGGACGCGCCGGACGGTACTCTGGTCCAGATCGACGGAGTTGCATCAAAGAACCCATCGGCGTTTTCAGGAACCACTCACATGATGCGGCAATACACAAACATCAACGGATATTCGATGGCGATACATGCGCGCGCCGAGTCGGACAGCGCGCTTCTTGGCCGCACTGTCGTGATCATCGATTACAGCAACTACAACCTCGAGATCAAGAACGGCAAATAGGGCGCCGTCTCGCTCACAGAAGCCCGCCGGCATCATGCCTGCGATGAGCTCCTCATGATCGCGAATCGATGAGAAAAGTCTAATTGAGTGTTCCTTCGCACAGCATTCCGCCTGTTTTTAGCTGAATCTGTGCGCCGAGACACGCCTTGCTGCGGACGGGACCTCAGCCCAATCGTTTCAATCTGGAACGGTCGAAATCGATGCCAACAAATGGGATAGCCACAAACGCCCGTGATTGCTGTCACGGATGGCAGAGGGTCTGCGCTCGTACAACAATGGTAGTATCAGGCGCAGGCGGCGATCGTGCGCTGCTCCACACCCGATGCACGTCTCCGGATGCGCCAACCAGGGAGGAATTGTGCCCGTAATCGCGCCCCCGCCACTACCCAGCGAAGACAAACGATGGAAGATCGTGAACGGCACCATGCGCAAGAACGGCTTTGCCCGCCACGCCCTCATCGAGACGCTCCACACTGTCCAGTCGTCGTTTGGATATCTCGATGACGATTCGATTCGCTTTGTTGCGCTTTCGCTGCACGTGCCGCTGAGCCAGGCGTATGGAGTGGCGACGTTTTATCACTATTTCACGCTGAAGCCGCCGGGCAAGCATACGGTCACGGTGTGCGCCGGAACCGCCTGCTACATCAAGGGCGCGGACAAGCTGATTGCGGCAGCGGAGAAGCGGCTGTGCATTAAGCAGGGGCAGACCACCCCGGATGGGCAGGTGAGCCTGATGGTGGCCCGCTGCGTGGGCGCCTGCAGCCGCGCGCCCGTGGCCTTGTGCGACGGCGAAGTTGTGGGTGAGGTGACGCAGGAGCAGATCCTCGAGCAACTGGAAAGGTGGACGGCGGCATGACAATCGAGGAGCTCGAACAGATCGCCAAGAACGTCAAGCAGGAAAACGAGAAGTACGACTACGAGATCAACGTATGCATGGACCTGGCCTGCGCCAGCCAGGGCGCCGACAAGCTGAAAGATGCATTGGTGAAGGCCGCCGAGGCGGGTGCGAAGAAGGTGCTCGTGCGCCGCACCGGCTGCATGGGACCCTGTTCACACGGGCCATTGGTGCGCGTCGACCCCGAGGAAAGACTCTACCGGCGCGTGAACGCGAGCCATGCCGAGGCGATTGTAAAGAGCCTTGGCGGTGCGCCCGTTCCCGAATTGCAATGCGATCTGGACGAGCACTTCGACAAGCAAGTGCGCGTCGTGCTTGAGAATGCCGGCTACATCGACCCGGAAAAGATTGACGACTACATCGCGCGCGACGGCTACAAAGCGCTCCTCACCGTGTTAACGGAGATGACGCCCAACGGCGTCGTCCACCGCATTACGGAGAGCGGCCTGCGCGGGCGTGGCGGAGGCGGGTATCCAACGGGACTGAAGTGGAGCACCGTGGCCAAGGCAGCGGGCGACGTTAAGTATGTGGTCTGCAACGGCGACGAGGGCGACCCTGGCGCGTTCATGGATCGCAGCGTGATGGAGGGCGATCCGCATCGCGTGATCGAAGGCATGGCGATTGCCGCATACGCCGTCGGCGCCACCAAAGGCTTCATCTACGTCCGCGCGGAGTATCCGGTTGCCGTCTCGCGGCTCACGACCGCGCTGCGCGAAGCGCGCCGCCACGCATTGCTGGGCAACAACATCTGCAACACGCCATTCAATTTCGATGTGGAGATCCGGCTGGGCGCGGGAGCGTTCGTGTGCGGCGAGGAGACGGCGCTAATTGCGTCGATCGAAGGCAGGCGCGGCACGCCGAAGCCAAGGCCGCCGTATCCCGCATCGTCCGGCCTTTGGGGCAAGCCCACGTTGATCAATAACGTTGAGACCTACGCCAACATTGCGCCCATCGTGCGCAACGGCGGCAAGTGGTTCTTCAACATGGGCTCGGAGCGCAGCAAAGGGACGAAGGTCTTCGCGCTGACGGGAAAAATCGCCAACACCGGCCTCGTGGAAGTGCCCATGGGCATCAAGCTGCGCGAAATCATCGAGGAGATCGGCGGCGGAGTGCCGGCTGGTCACACCTTCAAAGCCGTGCAGACCGGCGGTCCATCGGGGGGATGCATCCCGGCGGACATGCTGGATGTGGGCGTCAGTTACGACGCGCTGCTGAAGATGGGCTCGATCATGGGCTCGGGCGGCATGATCGTGATGGACGACACCTCGTGCATGGTGAACGTGGCGCGCTTCTTCATTGAATTCTGCATGACCGAGTCATGCGGCAAGTGCATCCCCTGCCGCGCGGGCACGGCGCAGATGTTCACGCTGCTCACGCGCATTTGCGATGGGACTGGAACCATGGATGACCTGGCGCTGCTTGAGGATCTCTGCTCGACGGTGAAGGAGACGAGCCTCTGCGGCCTGGGTCAGACGGCCCCCAACCCCGTGCTCAGCACTCTCAAGTACTTCCGCAACGAATACATCGAGCACATCGTGCACAAGCTTTGTCCGGCCGGCGTCTGCAATATGGAAGCAGCCGTGGAGGTGGTGGCATGAGCGTGGAAACAGACGTCAAAACTCTTGTCATCGACGAACAGGAGGTCAGCGCCCGCGCCGGACAGACGATTCTGGAAGTGGCGCGCGAGAACGACATCGACATCCCCACGCTCTGCCATCTTGAAGGCCTGAGCGATGTGGGAGCGTGCCGGCTGTGCCTGGTGGAGATCAAAGGCTCAAACAAGCTGTTGCCGGCCTGTGTGGCCACGGTGCAGGAAGGCATGGAAGTTAGCACCAATACCGAGCGGCTGCAAAAGCATCGCCGCACCATTCTCGAGTTGCTCTTCGCCGAGCGCAACCATATCTGCTCTGTCTGCGTCTCCAACGGCCACTGCGAATTGCAAACGCTCGGTCAAGAGCAGGGCCTGACCCACATCCGGCTGCCCTATCGCAATCCCGAACTGAATGTCGACGCTTCGCACGAGCGGTTCACCATCGACCACAATCGCTGCATCCTGTGCACACGCTGCGTGCGTGTCTGCTCCGAAATCGAGGGCGCGCACATATGGGACGTAATGGGCCGCGGTATCAATTCGCTGATCATCTCTGACCTGCACCAGGATTGGGGAAGCTCGGCGTGCACACGCTGCGGCAAGTGCGTGCAGGTCTGCCCCACGGGAGCCCTCTTCGACAAGAGCAAGATCGGCTCCGATCATCCCAAGTATCCGGAGTTTCTGCCCTACCTGAACCTGATGAGGGAAGCGCAATGAGCAAACTGAAACTTGCCACGGTCTGGCTCGACGGATGTTCCGGCTGCCACATGTCGTTTCTCGACATGGACGAGCGGCTTCTGGAACTGGCGGAAGTAGTGGATGTGGTTTACAGCCCCATCGTCGACACCAAGGAGTTCCCTGACGAAGTGGATATCGCGCTGGTCGAGGGAGCCGTCGGCTCGGTCGACGACGAGAAGAAGATCAAGAAAGTCCGCGACCACTCCAAAATGCTGGTGGCTATGGGCGACTGCGCGATCACCGGCAACGTGCCCTCGATGCGCAACCCTATCGGGCCGGAGGCGATTCTGGACCGCGCCTACATCCAGAACGCCAGCGCTCAGGCACAGATTCCCTGCGTCGTGGTGCCCAAACTGCTCAAGATCGTGCGTCCCATTCACGAATTTGTGAAGGTCGACGTCTTCTTGCCCGGCTGTCCCCCTTCAGCCGACACATTTCACACCGCGCTCACCGCGCTGGTGAACGGCGGGCCGCTGGATATTCCGGCGCTAACCCGCTTTGGAGCTTGAGTTATGAGCCAAACCATCACCATCGATCCGGTAACCCGCCTTGAAGGCCACGGCAAAATCACCATTCAGCTCAACGGCCAGGGCGAGGTGGAACACGCGCACTTTCACGTCACGCAGGTCCGCGGCTTTGAGCGCTTCAGCGAAGGACGCCCGTTCTACGAGATGCCCAGCCTCATGGCGCGCATTTGCGGCATCTGCCCGGTCTCGCATCTGATCGCGTCAGCCAAAGCCTGCGAAGCCATCATGTCGGTGCGCATCCCGCACACCGCGGCACAGTTGCGCCGCATGATGAACCTGGCGCAAATGGTGCAGTCGCATGCGTTGAGCTTCTTCTATCTCGCCTCGCCCGATCTGCTTCTGGGCATGGGTGCCGACCCCAAGGTGCGCAACATTCTGGGCCTGGCGGCTGCCAAACCGGAGTTGGGCCGCGCCGGCATCGCACTGCGCCGCTTCGGGCAGAGCATCATCGAACTGCTCGGCGACAAGCGCGTGCACCCCGGCTGGGTTGTGCCTGGCGGTGTCACCGAGCCGCTCTCCACTGAAAAACGCGACAAGATTCTGGCCATGATCCCCGAGGCCTACGCCAATATCGCTCTGGCGCTGGGCGCATATAAGAAAATTGCGGGCTCATTCAAGGCAGAGATCGAGGTCTTCGCCAACTTCCCGTCAAATTACATGAGCCTCATCAACGAGGATGAATCGATCGAGTTTACCGACGGCGCCCTTCGCCTGATTGATCCCAAGGGCAATACCATCGAGGACGGCATCACCGCGACCCGCTACACCGAAGTCATCGGCGAAGCAGTGGAACCCTACAGCTACACCAAGTTCGCCTACTACAAGCCGCTCGGGTATCCCGAAGGGAGCTACCGGGTAGGACCGCTGGCGCGCCTCAACATCGTAAAGACAATGGGCACTCCCAAGGCCGAAAAAGAGCTCGCTGAGTTCAAGCAACTGGCGCCGGGCCTGGTCGAGAGCTCGTTCTACTATCACCATGCACGCCTGGTGGAGATGCTCTACGGCGTTGAGAAAATCGAGGAAATCCTCGCCGATTCGCGCATTCTTGACAAGCACGTGCGCGCCACTGCCGGCGTCAATCGCCTCGAAGGCGCGGGCCAGGCCGAGGCGCCGCGCGGCGTGCTGCATCATCACTACAAGGTGGACGAGAACGGCAAAATGACCTGGGCCAACCTCGTAATCGCCACCGGCCAGAACAACAAGGCAATGAATCTGGGAGTGCTTCAAGCTGCCAGGCACTATGTGAAGAAGGACAAGTTCACCGAGGGCATTCTCAACCGCGTCGAAGCCGTTGTTCGCACCTTCGACCCGTGCCTGAGCTGCTCCACGCATGCCTTCGGACAGATGCCGTTGGCGATTACGCTTGTCTCGGCCGAAGGCGAAGTCCTCGACAAAGTTGTTCGTCGGTGATTGCCTCCATGGCGCCCTTGGCGAAACGAATGACCGACAACCATAAAGGAGACGAATTGAACTCCGATCTTGCGGAGCCGCTGCACTTTGAAAAAGCTAACTGCCTGGTTCTCGCCTGCGGCAACACGCTTCGCAGCGATGATGGAATTGGGCCCAGGCTCGCGGAGTGGGCAGCGGAGCGATTTCGAGCGGACTCCAGTGTTCGCGTTCTCACGCGTCACCAGTGGACGCCGGACCTCGCGGAAGAAATCGCGGGTGCCGAGTCTGTCCTCTTTGTCGACTCTTCGGTCGATTCCGCTCCAGGACGAGTGAACCTCACCCCGGTCGCCATGAAGGCGGACTGCTTCGAAGGCGCGACTCATCATGTGGACCCGCCCGGGCTGCTCGGTCTTTCGCGTGCGCTCTATGGTTCAATGTCGGCCCACGCGATGCTTCTCACCGTCGGCGCCGCTTCTACCGAGCTCGGCGAATCCTTTAGCGAGCCGGTCGAATCCGCCATTCCTCGCGCGCGCGGAGTGCTGGAGAAAACGGTGCTGCGATTCCTCGGTAACTAGACGCGTCTTCCCGAAACAACACACGCGCAAAACGATGACGGCCGCACATTCGTGCGGCCGTCATCGTTTCGTTGCAACCCACCGGGAGAATTTGTTTAGAACGCCGCTACCGTCTGCCTCAGGCTGTAGGAGCTGAGCGTCTTGATGTAGTTGCCGCGATCGTACGGCGATGTATCGGGAACGGAACGGCGGCTGAGGCAGCCACGCGTCTCAGCCAGCGATGCGTACTCGCGCTTGTTAAGCCAGTAGCGCAGGTCCGCCAGCACGCGGCCAATATGCTCAATGCCATGAATGTGCAGCGCCGAGACCATCATTGCCACGCTGCCTCCAGCCATGATCGCCTTCAGCACATCCTCGGCGGAGTGAACCCCTCCGGTGATCGCGATGTCGCCCTTGAGATGGCCATAGAGGATGGCTGCCCAGTGCAGGCGCGGCAACAGCTCTGAAGGAGTTGAAAAGTGCAGCGTCGGCCGCACCTCCAGCGCCTCGATGTCGAAGTCGGGTTGGTAGAAGCGGTTGAAGAGAACCACGCCGCACGCGCCCGCATCCTCGAGTCGGCCGCAAAGATTTGGCACACTCGTGAACGACTGCGAAAGCTTGACGGCCACGGGAACCTTGACTGCATCACAGACGCTCGATACCAGCTCAAGAAGTTGCAGCTCGAGCGCGGCTGAGGTTTGACTGCGGTCCGTCGCCAGCGCGAAGGTATTCAATTCGATGGCGTTCGCCCCGGCCTGCTCCATCTCTCTGGCGAAGCGTACCCAGCCGCCGCTCGTGGCGCCGTTGAGGCTGGCCATTATAGGAATGTTGACGGCCTCGCGAGCGCGCCGCAAATGCTCGAGATAACCTTCGTGCGTCATGCGGTAGTCGGACTGTTCCGGCAGGAAATCCAGCGACTCGGCGAACGAATTTGTGCCCCGCGACAAATCCTCGTCGAGCGCGCCCGACTCAAGAGCCAACTGCTCCTCGAAGAGCGAAGTGAGCACGATCGCCGAAGCGCCCGCATCCTCCATGTGGCGAATATTGTCAATCGACTCCGACAGCGGCGTTGACGCTACCACAATTGGGCCGCCCAGCTTCATGCCCAGGTAATGCATGGATATATCGGTCATTCTTCACCTCCGGCAGCCGCGGCCGCCAGTTTCTCTTCCGGCTTTGCTTCAGCCTTTTCAGGGGGCGCGATATGGGGGGTCTCGCCCCGGCCCGGCATCGCTGCACGCGCGGAGTAGACGCGCCACTGGCGCTCGACGTCGTCCTGCGCTTCCGTCAGCAGCTCCGCAGCCATCTCGGGATTGCCGCGCGCCAGCATGGTGTAGCGGGCTTCGCGGTAGGCGTAGTCCTTAAGCCGGATGGAGGGCGCCTTGGAGTCGAGCTGGAAGGGATTCTTGCCTTCCTCGCGCAGCGCCGGATTGTAGCGCATCAGCGGCCAATAGCCCGATTGCACAGCCAGCTTCTGCTGCTCCAGCCCGTGCACCAGGTCGTAGCCGTGGGCGATGCAACTTGAATACGCGATGATGATCGACGGCCCGTCATGCGCCTCGGCCTCCTGGAAGGCCTTCACCACATGGCTGTCGTTGCCGCCAAGAGCCACCTGCGCCACGTAGACCGAGCCATAGCTCACGGCCTCCATAGCCAGATCCTTGCGGCTGTTCGGCTTGCCGCTGGCGGCGAATTTCGCTACCGCGCCGCGCGGCGTGGCCTTTGAGGCCTGGCCTCCAGTGTTCGAGTAGACTTCCGTGTCGAGCACGAGCACGTTCACGTTCTTGCCCGAGCCCAGCACATGATCGAGGCCGCCGAAGCCAATGTCGAACGCCCATCCGTCGCCGCCGAGAATCCACACGCTCTTGCGCACCAGCGCGTCGGCAATCGCCAGCAGGTTGCGCGCATCGGACGACTCGTTGCCGACGAGGCGCTCGCGTAGAGCACTCACGCGCTCGCGCTGCTGATTGATTTCCGTCTCGGTTTTCTGCGAAGCACCGACCAGGTCAGCCGCCAGCTCCGCGCCAATCTGAGACGCGAGCCGCGTGACCAGCGTTTCGGCAAAGGTCTTCTGCTGATCGAGCGCAACCCTCATGCCGAAGCCGAACTCCGCGTTGTCTTCGAATAGCGAATTGTTCCAGGTGGGTCCGCGGCCCTGCGCATTGCTCGTGTAAGGCGTGGTAGGCAGGTTGCCGCCGTAAATTGACGAGCAGCCCGTGGCGTTAGCGATGTAGAGCCGATCGCCAAACAATTGTGTCATTAGCTTGATGTAGGGCGTCTCGCCGCAGCCCGAGCAGGCGCCTGAGAACTCGAAGAGCGGCTGCAGAAGCTGAAGGTCCTTCACCTGCGTGTGCGAGAGCTTCGCACGATCCACTTCGGGCAGCGTGAGGAAGAAATCCCAGTTGTCGCGTTCCGGCTCGCGCAGCGGTGCCTGCGGCGCCATGTTGATGGCCTTCTTGCTGGCGTCGCTCTTGTTCTTCACCGGGCAAACTTCTACGCAGACGGCACAGCCTGTGCAATCTTCCGGAGCTACCTGCAGCGTGTACCGTTCCTCTTCCATGCCGCGCCACTTGGGCTTGGCCCACTTGAATGTCGCCGGAGATTTGTCGCCGAGCTCGGGATTGTAGATCTTGGCGCGGATCACCGCGTGCGGGCAAACCATCACGCATTTGCCGCATTGGATGCACAGGTCCTTGTCCCACACGGGAATGAACTGCGCAATGTTGCGCTTCTCCCACTGCGCCGTCCCGGTTGGGAATGCGCCGCCGGCGGGGATCGCGCTCACCGGAATCAGGTCGCCCTTACCCGCGGCGATCTGGCCGAGCACGTCGTGAACAAACGTTGGCGCTTTGGCGGAGATGGCGCCGGTCAGATCGAAACTGGAAGACGCAGCACCCGGCAACTCAACTTTTTCGAGATGAGCCAGCGCGTGATCCACGGCGGCAAAGTTCTTCTGCACCACCGCTTCGCCGCGCTTGCCATAGGTTTTCTGGATCGACTTCTTGATCTGCTTGATCGCCTCGTCGCGCGGCAGCACGCCGCTGATGGCGAAGAAGCAGGTCTGCATAATGGTATTAATGCGCGAGCCCATGCCGGCTTCGCGCGCAACCTTGTAGCCGTCGATCACATAGAACTCGATCTTCTTGCGCAACATCTCTTCCTGCGTGCTGCGTGGCAGCTTGTCCCACACCTCGGCCGCGGAATAGGGCGAGTTGAGCAGGAAGACCGCTCCCGGCATTGCGGCTTCGAGCACGTCCATCTTTTCCAGGAAGCTGAAGTTGTGGCAGGCCACGAAGCTGGCGCGCGTAATGAGATAAGTTGACCGGATCGGGTTGGGACCGAACCTCAAGTGCGAGGTGGTCATCGAGCCAGACTTCTTCGAATCGTAAACGAAGTAGCCCTGCGCATAGTTCGGTGTCTCGCTACCGATGATCTTGATCGAGTTTTTGTTTGCGCCCACGGTGCCGTCGGAACCGAGTCCGTAGAACAGCGCGCGCACTGTCTTCGGATCTTCAGTTGAGAACTCCGGATCGTACTCGAGGCTGGAGTGGCTCACGTCATCGTTGATGCCGATGGTGAAGTGGTTCTTCGGCGAGAGTCTTGCCAGTTCATCTAAGACGCCCTTGACCATCGCCGGCGTGAACTCCTTCGACGAAAGTCCATAGCGGCCCCCGATCACGGCTGGCATCGCGGCAAAAGGCAGGTCCGCGGCATTCTCAGCCAGCACAGTCATAATGTCCTGGTAGAGCGGCTCTCCGGCAGCTCCGGGCTCTTTGCAGCGGTCCAGAGTGGCAATGGACTTGACACTCGCGGGCAGCGCGGCCAGAAACGCCTTGGTGTCGAAGGGCCGGTAGAGACGAACCTTGATGATGCCAACTTTTTCGCCCTGGCCGTTCAGCGCGTCCACGGCTTCCTCGGCTGCTTCCGCGCCTGAACCCATCAGCAGGATCACGCGCTCTGCATCCGGCGCACCGTAGTAGTCGAAGAGGTGATAAGCGCGGCCGGTCTGGGCCGCAAAGCGGTCCATCACCGACTGCACGATTCCTGGCACAGCCGCGTGGAATGGCGTGCATGCCTCGCGGGCCTGGAAAAACACGTCGGGGTTCTGCGCCGTGCCGCGGATAAACGGGCGATCGGGCGTGAGTGCGTTCTTGCGGAATGCGATGAGGTACTTGTCGTCGACCAGAGCACGAATGGTTTCGTCACTGATAGGCAAAATCTTGCCGACTTCATGCGAGGTGCGGAAACCGTCGAAGAAATGGATGAACGGAATGCGCGATTCGAGGGTGGCGATCTGCGCCACCAGCGCCATGTCGGCAACTTCCTGAACGGAATTTGACGCCAGCATCGCCCAACCCGTCGAGCGGCAAGCCATCACGTCGGAGTGGTCGCCAAAGATCGAGAGCGCATGAGTCGCCAGTGTGCGCGCCGAAACATGCATCGTCGCCGGGGTCAATTCACCGGCAATTTTGAACATGTTGGGGATCATCAGCAGCAGGCCCTGCGAGGCGGTAAAGGTGGTCCCGAAGGCCCCGGCCTGCAAAGCGCCGTGTAAGGCGCCGGCCGCGCCGCCTTCGCTCTGCATCTCTTCCACAATGGGCAACGCGCCCCAGATGTTCTTCTTCCCCTCCGAGCGCCACTGATCGGCCCACTCCGCCATCGGCGACGAAGGGGTGATGGGGTAAATGGCGATGACTTCGGAAAGCCGATAGGCAACAGAGGCCGCAGCCTCGTTCCCGTCCATAATCACGGTCTTCAGTTCACTCATTCGTTTCGCTCCACAATGCGGCGCTTGAGGGAAATCGGCCGCTAACTTGAGTCTCGGCGTTGGGGAGCATAGCAGCAGTGATGTGGGGCACAGGGAGGCGCGCAAATCCCATGCTGTGAAACGATGTTTACATCATGCAACCCCTTCTGCACGGATTAGAGCCAAATGCAGGCAGCTAATTCCCGAATTGCCGGGATCGTCCCGGACCGCGGAGTCGAGCGCTGAGAATCATGGATCAGGTCATTCGGGACGATTGAATGTCCTATCGGGAAAGATGTCGCACTCCGCTGAGTCCAGGTGCGCTCACGCTCAATCGTGCATACAGGAGTACTATTTCTGCAGTCATCGAAAAGGTCTTGGTTACAACGCCTCCGGCAAGGAAAAGGAGCGCTTCGCTCCACGTCCGGCCTCGGAGGAGAAACCGACGGAGGACATGATGGAAACCGACGCCCGCACGAAACAACCGCAGAAGATTCAGATCCAGCAGCAAACATTTATTGGAATGGCTTGGTGCGCCGCGTGGCTCTTCACCATCGGCTACTTGCACCTGAGTTTCTGGAGAGGCGTTCTCGCCATCATCCTCTGGCCCTACTACATCGGCGTCCATGCCGGCGCCCTGATGCGCTGATCGCAGTAGCCGCCGTTGTGCCCGCAGCCGCCGTTCCTTCAGGCCAGCAACTCCGACACCTTCGGCATCCAATCGGAAATCGGAATATGTTGCGGGCACAATCCTTCGCAGGTGTCGCAATCGATGCAGGCGCCCGCACGTTGCCCTTCCTTGAGCACGAACTTGTACCGGAACCGCGCCGCGCCCACGTCTTCATAGGTGTGGGCGTAGTTGAACAACTCGAAATTCACCGGGATGTTCACGTCGTTGGGGCACGGCATGCAGTAGCCGCATTGTGTGCACGGAATCGTGATTCGCGACCGGTAATTCTCGCGAATCCGTGCAATCAGAGCCCGGTCCGCTTCAGTAATCTTGCCCACACGCGCCGAATCGACAATCCTCAGGTTGTCGACAACTTGCTTCATGGTGCTCATGCCGCTCAACACCACGGAGACTTCCGGCTGATCCCACACCCAGTCCAGCGCCAATTGCGCCGGACTCCGCCGTGCCGGATCGGCCGCAATCATCTCTCGAATCGCCGGCGGCGGATCGGCCAGCCGCCCACCCATCAGCGGTTCCATTACCAGCACGGCCAGACCTTTATCCCCGGCCAGCTTCAGCCCGCGCGTGCCCGCCTGGTTCTCCGTGTCCATGTAGTTGTACTGGATCTGGCAGAAGCTCCAAAGGTCGCTGCCGTTCACGATCTCCTCGAAACTCGCGTAGTCGTCGTGAAACGAGAACCCCAAATGTCTTATGCGCCCATCGGCCAGCGCACGCTCCGCCTGGCCCAGCAGGTCGTGCTTCAACACGATGTTCGGCCACCAGGCTTTATTCAGTGAGTGGATAAGGTAAAAGTCGACGTGGTCGGTCTGCAGCTTTTCCAACTGTTCATTCAGAAACCGGTCGAAATCCTCCGGCCCTTGCACCATCCAAGTAGGCAGCTTCGTCGCCAGACGGACCTTTTCACGATATCCATCCTTGAGTGCCCTGCCTACAATCGGCTCGCTATTGCCGCCGTGATACGGATAAGCAGTATCGACGTAGTTCACGCCATGATCGATGGCATAGCGCAGCATCCGCGTCGCTTCTGCTTCATCGACATTCGGGCTGCCGTGCTGCCCATCCGCGCTCGGGAACCGCATGCAGCCGAACCCAAGTGTCGAAGCCGTCCAATCCAGTTCTCCAAACTTGCGATATTGCATGACCAGCCCCTCCCGCGTCCCCCTCGCATCTTCGACGCAAACAGAGGATTCTACACCCAAGTTCCCCGCGTACATGTTTACGCGCCTGCCAACCCCAGGGCAATCGCATTTGGAAATCCGCAGCCAGCAGAATCATCGGTCGTGCGGCACGATCAAGGAACGGTCGCGGATCAGAGGCGAAATATACAGATGTCGCAGGGCCGAGATTACTCGCTTGGTTCATCCCGGTGATGCCTCGGGAGATTTGGCAATCAAAATCAAGTGTGTTCTGGTCGAAAAACGCTCCTGCATCTCAGCCCTGTTTTCAAATGCGATTGCCCTGCTGCCAACCCCTCCACCAGCGCCTCCCACTCGGCCTCGAGCGTGGGCCGACGAAATTCTCGCCCGGCACGGCTATACCAGTAGTCGGCATTCCAGGTGACGCCCTCCTTGCGATGCAGGTAGGCGTGAACTGCCATGGCGTCAGGCGTTTCGAGATCGTCAACCATACCGTGTGCGCGCGCCCAATCGCCTTTTGCATCCCACCAAAGCGCGCCGAGCGGTGGGGCCAGTGCATCCGGCGGTTTGGCCTGCGCCAGCGAGGCGCGAAACTCGTCAAGGGTCATTGAACCCTTGTATCACGTGTCTGTTCCCACATTGAAGTGGACCTCAACGAACCCCGCGGTGCAGGCCAGGAGGTCGTTGTGCGGCCGAGGACGGCGGCCTTGTCACCCTCGCTGCGGAAACACTGGAACAGAACGGCGAAAAGCGGTGTCTAATCAGAGCATGCGAGAATCTGTTTTGTCCTTCGGATGCCTGGCCGCGCCGCTGGCGCTGGCCCTTTTGTCTTCCCTGGCCCAGCCCGCGCAGGCCGCGCAAATCGAGGTTGGGCAAACGGCCCCCGCGCTGACTTTCACAACCCTGCTCCAGGCCCCGCCGGATACACGCGCCGATTGGCGTTCGCTGCACGGCAAGGTCGTCGTTCTGGAGTTTTGGGCTACATGGTGCGGCGGCTGCATCGTGGAGATTCCCCATCTCAACGACCTCGAAAAGTCGCTGGCCACCACGCCCGAGGGCGCGAAGATCCAGTTCATCGCCGTCGACGACGAGGACCTGGCCGTGGTGAAGAAGTTCGTGGCCAAGATGCCGATCGGCGGATGGCTGGGCATCGATACTTCGAAGAAGATCATCGCCGCCTACGGAGCGAAATCGCGTCCCCTGACCGTCGTCGTCGATCCCAAGGGGCGCATTGCGGCGATCTTCAGCCCGCAACAATTGAAGGCCGATCAATTGCAGGCTCTGGCCGACGGCAAGCCGGTAACCTTCCCCGCCGACGAGACCGCCGGGATTCGCGAGGAAGCGCTGAAGCAGGCCCAGGCCGCCGAGTCGGCGGAGAACGGAACGGGAGGCGTGAAGCCGATCTTCGATCTCGCCATCCGCCCGGGCGACCCCAACGGTAGGATCGCGATGACGCATACGTCTGGCAGCAACGATTCCTCCGATACCATCGACGTGCTGAATGCGAAGGTCTCGATGCTGCTTCAGATGGGAGCCGACGTCGACGCCGCGCGGCTGACGGTAAAGAACGAACCGGCGGCTGTCTACGACCTGCATCTGCGCGCGCCTCGGAACGATGATGTCGATCTGGACCCGGTGATCGAACAGGCGATCGCCGCGGCTGCCGGTATGAAGATCCGTCACGTGACGGCCGAGGAGGATGTCTGGATTCTGACCGCCGCGCCGCAGGCCGTCAAGCTCCTGCAATCGAATCCCTCTGGAAATGCAAGCGGCTGTTCCTGGCGGCCTTCGGGAAAAATGGTGATGATGAACTCTTCCCTCAACTGCCTCACGCAGTCGGTAGAAGCAATATTGAAGATTCCGGTAATTGATGAAACCGGCCTCACCGGGAACTACGACGCCAGCTTCGATCTGCCCATCGGCACGCCTGAATCCGTCGGCGCAATCCTCACGGAGAAACTCGGGCTCACCCTCGTCAAGGGCCGCCGGTCCATCGAGCGCGTTCTTGTCGAGCCGCTGACGCCTGGCCCAACCCCGGCGACAAGCCCCTCATCCCCGGCCAGCTCGCCAACGCAGCCCGCGACAACAGCGCAAAAGCCGTAGGTACCGCCGCTCGTGAGCCGAGACAGATCAGGCGACGCATACGACCGCGCGACTGGAACGAAGAACTCGTCGAGCACCATCGCTGCGCTTGAAATCAGGGCGAAGTTTCGCTGACCCGGGGCGGCAGGGCCTGCGCCCGCAGGAGCCGTCCCACATTATGCGACTCCAAAAAACTCCGCGTGATTTAGATCACATCCCGCCAAAACTGCCACTGCTAGGAGTCTGTCGGGCATAGCGTTTTGCTAAGGCCAATTCAGCGGTTTGCATGGTTGGTGTTCGAACAGGGGCGCGCAGGCAGTAATCCCGTTGGTAGTTTATAGCAAGCTTTCTGTGCAGTTTC
>Ga0224555_1001474_pt1 | contig 32445 bp, 25 predicted proteins | sample 714S23034metaG_FD_180687 | JGI IMG/M metagenome (GOLD analysis project Ga0224555, IMG submission 180687) | Peat soil microbial communities from Stordalen Mire, Sweden - 717 S2 30-34 | ecosystem: Environmental > Terrestrial > Soil > Wetlands > Peat | place: Sweden: Norrbotten County, Stordalen...
CAGACGCTCGATCTCCTCGCGATCGGACCCGAGTTTCTCAAGCCACCGATTACTGGCCCAGTTTTCTAAGGACATCCTCGTCTCCGATCAGAAAGAGCTTGTTCTCGCCAAGCACCGTCTTCAGGAAGTTGCCGCGCAGCTTGCCTCTGAACTCATTCGCCGTATAAACCGTAGGGTTGATCTCGCGGTTCAGCGATTTCTGTGCGTTTGCGATTCGGTCGACCACATCGGCGAAGTGCACCCCGCCCACAATCATCAAATCGACGTCGCTTTGCTGGCCCTCACGGGAACGCGCCACGGAGCCATAGACAAAAGCAAGGTCGATATTCGCTCGGAGAGGGCTGAGCGCAGCCAGGAGAATGTCGCGAATTCCGACCGTCTTCGCGACAATGGCCCGCATCTCGGCGAAGATGGGGCTAGCCTCGTTGGCGCTAAAGAGGGTCTGGGTTCCCAGAGTCTTTTTTGTCACCAGACCGGCGTCGACCAATTGGCGCAACTCCCGCTGCACGGGCCCGAGTGTAATCCCCGTCATCCGGGCAAGTTGTCTTAAGTAGTAGGACTCGCCAACATGCCCAAACAGAACGGCCAACACCGCACCGCGCGTGCGCCCAAACAGCGTGCTCGAAAGTGCGCTAGCTGTACCCATTCTGGAGTCAATCGTACCCGAAAAGGGTACACAAAGCAATTGCCTAGCTGCATTCGAGGCGATTCTGGTCGCCGAGAAGATTCAATTCTCAGAGGGCAGAATTGCGAATATGTCTGGAAGCGATTGCATCCTGGCCGACCAGCGCCCGGGAAGTGAAATTTCCCGGGCGCTGGCGAACGTTTAGATCCCGAGGCCGGCCGCCGCGTTCTCGCGAAAGATCTCGCCCGACCGGATATAGCGCCGCAAAGTCGCAACGGTCTTGTGGCCCGTCTGGCGCATGATGATGAACTCGCGCACGCCGTTCATGGCCGCCTGGGTGACGCATCCTGCCCTGAGTGAATGGCCGCCGATCTCGTCGACCTTCAATCCCGCCCTCCTGGCTGCACGCTTGAGGAGCTTGCCGATCGAGTCTCGGTGTAAACCGCGCCGCGATACATGACCATACCTTTGAACGGCCCGGAAGACCGGGCCTTCTCGAATCCCGGCCCGGTCGAGCCACTGGCGCAACGCGCGAACCGGGCACGTATCCTGACTGGCTCCAAAGGGCAGACCCACTTCCCTTCCGGCGCCCTCTTGGTCTGTCTTCGATTTGCGGACGGTGACGACGACACCGTCGGCTGAGAACTTGAGGTCACATATATGGATACCTGCCAGCTCCGACCGGCGAAATCCGCCCGCGAATCCGACCAGCACCAGAGTTGCGTCTCGAAGGCCGAGCAGGTCCTCGCGCCGGGCAGTGATGATCCGCCGGATGTCTGCCGAGAGAAGCGGGGCCTTTCCGTGCTGCGCGATGCCGATGGTGCGGCGGATACCCTTGAGCGTCTCGCCGACGACGAAGTGGCGGGTCGTGGCGGGAGAGTCGGTGAAGCCCGCGGCCTGGTGCGCCTTGGTGATCGAGGTGAGGCGGCGGGCGATGGTGCCCGATGCCAATGTGGAGGCGCGGTCCGCAATGTAGAGGGCAACGGACTCCGGTGTCGAAGGAAGCGAGGGCAACTGATGAGCGCGGCACCAGGACTCGAAGTCACGCCAGTCATTTCTGTAGGCCTTCAGTGTGGCAGGGGCCTTGGCGGCGGCAACGAAGGTCTTCGCCTTCTGGACGAGTTCCTCAAGGCTGGCGGGTTTAGGGACAAGAGTACAGGTAGGAGGTTGCATGGGGGATTTCCTTTCCAAGAGACACAGTTGTGCGGAGTTCCGAGGGGATCGGAATAGCAAATGTGCAAGCGGGGGGATGAATGGGATGGCTAGGAGTTTCCGAGGTGAGATCGGTAATTATGGGAGAGGCAAGCCAGGCAGAGATCCGCTCGGATGCGAGCGCGAGCAGTCCGCTGCTGCAACTGATGAGACGAACAACAGGTACTGAACCCCCGTCAGCCTTTCCTTCGCTGAACCACTAACAAAACCAAACCTAAGCAGCGGCCACGTGCGCCGGACGTGTGCCGTTTCTCTTGTTTTTGGAGGCGACACCCGAATGGCCCTTATGTAGGGGCACACGCCGACGCCCGGGAACGCAAGCAGCGGCGCTACCGGACCGGGCGCAATCGGCATCTCGGCATCAAGGCAACGACGGAGACGGTCGAGCTTTTCCACAAGATTGCCGATACGCGCAGTCTCTCACTCGGCGAATTGCTGCGTCTCGCGCTCGATGCGTTAGAGCAGGACGCATTGCTGCAAGAAAACTCGGTTCGCAGCTGAGGCTGTCTCCTTGTTTGGTGCAGGGGCTAGTTGTGCGCATTTCCAGCGCAGGGTTGCGCGTCCTTAATAACAGCCTCCGGGTTCGGATTCTTTGGGTAAAGTAATCTCATGAGCTTTTGCATATTCTGTGGCGCTGCTCCTTCGGAAAAGACGCAGGAACATGTCATGCCGCAATGGCTTTTGAGACTGACTGGGGATCCAAATCGATCGGCGTATTTTGGCCGCGACTGGTTATCACCTGACTTGAAACAAAGGATCTATTCGTGGAGTTCCTTCACATTTCCCGCGTGCGATGCCTGCAACGAGCGCTGGTCGCATATTGAAGGCGAGGTGAAGGGCATCGTAGAGCGGATGCTCACTTCTCAACCGCTGGCAGCGCAGGATTTCTATGTGTTTCTCGATTGGATTGACAAAGTCCGCACCGGACTTTGGCTCGGCATGATCTATCTAAATAAGAACTGTCGAGGAATCATTCCGCAATTCCACATCGACGACCGAGTTGGGCAAAAGGATAGGGCGCTGCTCATATACCAAGCCGATGATGATCTTCAAGGCATCGGGTTAAACGGCGTTGACACGCCAATTTTCCATTACCAACCGAGCATTTTCGCCCTCGGAATCAATCGATTCTATTTCGTTTCCATATCCTTTGATTTCCTTTTGGCAAAGCGGCTTGGTTGGCCGTATCCGTCCGCCCGGAGATTGGTGGATATCGATACGGACGGTTTCTCAGCGGAGATGGAATCGGGTGCGCAAAAGATAGAGTCACCCGTCCTGACGTCTTTACCATCCTCATGCGGGACGGTCCTCCTGCAACCGATCGCCCATCAGTACCTGCGACGAGTTTCGCCACAGAGTTTTCAGGAAACCTTCCTCAACCCCTATGTAAATGCCTCTTCGATCGATGAAGAGAGCGGCATCGGACGCCTCTTGATCGGCAACGACCCGCCGGTGATCTATCAAGCCGAACCTAACGATCTATGGCTACCACCCGCCCGATATCCGCGAGAAAAGCTCAGAAGGGATCTTGACCTTTGGACATCGGGCCTGCAGCGGAGCGTGTTTGCTGATAATCCCGATTTTCCCCATTTTCCGGATGCCGATCGAGAGAAGAGGATGCGCGAGATCGAAGGCACCCTGAAGATTCAGGATCTGATCATCAAGCATCTCCAGGATGGTGGGATGTGAGTGCCTTCGTCGTGACGCGCTTCTTTAGTTTGAAATGACCCCGGAAGCGGGGCGAAAGAGCGCTGAGACTGCCGCAACCGAGCGCGGTCGTCATAGCTTATTGGGAGAACCGTGTCCGGAAGGCACGGGGGGAGCCTAAACAGCGTCATTGACAGCAAGCGGCGGCGGCCAAAGTGCCGTCACCCCGCCGTCTCACGGGGCAGCAGGAAAGAGGTGAATGACGATAAACAGTGCTGGAAGGCATCTGCGCCGGGGCAGGGAGGGTCACGCCCGGCACGAAGGAATACGCTTGGAAGGATCATTTGGCGAGCCGGGGATAGCCGGGCACGGGCCGTTGGGGGCGGGATTTGGACAGGAAGAAAGGGGTAGGGTCTAAGATGGCTCTGTTACACAATCACATCGAAACCTGCGTCGGCTCTGATCTAGTTGGGCCGCAACGAGCAGGGGAAATCGGACCCGAAATCCGGAGAAATATGCCACTTCTCGCGCAGGTTGTGAGCTATGAAGAGACGTTCTAATCTTCCTGGTGGCTGACTAAACAGGCGAAGGACAGAAAAGACGTATGAGCGACGGAAATCCATTTTTCGATCATCCGATTTTGAACTCGCCCTATGGCTATCCCGCGCGACACTGGGAACTCGACAGTCTGGGCCAGCCAACTCAAAAGATTATCGACCATCGCCGCCTCGCGGAATTTATCACCCCAATTCCAAAACCTAAGAAGCAAAAAGGAGCTGCTCAACAAGCGGCGCTGGTTTTCGACGAGGGATTAGGGCTCTCTACAGCGAAGCAGCAGTACGATCACACCGCAGTGATCAACGGCGTTCGCAACCAAGTGGATAAGTGGCGCCAGATCCCAAACCCCAGTGAATGGCGGGTAACTCCAGAAACACAGCGATTACTCCAACACTGGCGTAAGCAGGATTGGAGCGGCGTCCGTCCGTTCTTTTGCCAGGTCGAGGCGGTTGAGACCGCCATTTGGCTCACTGAGGTTGCTCCGCATATCGGCAAGGTTGGCGAGGGATTTCTTCAGCATCTTTCTAATGCCAATCATGACGCCAATCCGGAGCTCATGCGCCTTGCACTAAAGCTTGCTACGGGCGCAGGCAAAACGACTGTGATGGCTATGCTGATTGCCTGGCAAACAATCAACGCTGTGCGCCACCCGCAAAGCAAGCGCTTCACTCGTGGCTTCCTCGTTGTGGCACCCGGGCTGACAATCAAGGATCGGCTTCGCGTTTTGCAACCGAACGATCCTGACAGTTACTACGCCAGCCGCGAATTGGTACCGACCGATATGTTGGAGGATGTAAACCGGGCCAAGATCGTGATTACGAACTATCACGCCTTCATGTTTCGCGAACGCATAGAACTTTCAAAAGGTGGGCGCTCGTTGCTCCAGGGGCGAGGAGACGAACTGAATACCCTCGAAACCGAGGGGCAGATGCTGCAACGGGTCATGCCAGATCTCATGGGCATGAAAGATATTCTTGTGCTCAATGATGAGGCGCACCATTGTTACCGAGAGAAACCGGGCGCTGATGATGAGGAACTGAAAGGTGACGATCGGAAGGAGGCCGAGAAGAACAAGGAAGCGGCACGCGTGTGGATTTCTGGCCTCGAAGCCGTGAATCGACAGCTTGGCGTGGCCCGCGTCATCGATTTATCAGCGACGCCGTTCTTTCTTAGTGGCTCAGGCTATGCCGAAGGAACGCTCTTTCCCTGGACGATGAGTGATTTTTCGCTGATGGACGCGATTGAATGCGGCATTGTGAAGCTGCCGCGCGTTCCCGTGGCTGACAACATTCCTGGGGCTGATGTGCCAATGTTCCGAAATCTCTGGGAACACATCGGCAAAAAGATGCCGAAGAAGGGACGCGGAAAAGACAATACCCTTGATCCGCTCAGCTTACCCCCGCAACTGCAAACGGCGCTGGAAGCCCTATACGGTCATTACGAGAAAACCTTCCATCTTTGGGAGAAGGCTGGCATTCGAGTGCCACCCTGCTTCATCGTTGTCTGCAACAATACATCCACATCAAAGTTGGTTTATGACTACATCTCTGGCTTTGTGCACGAAAATGACGACGGATCAAGCACTCCGGTAGCGGGCCGCCTTCCGCTATTCCGTAATTTTGACGAACACGGAAACCCATTTCCCAGACCAAACACGCTCTTGATCGACAGTGAACAGCTCGAATCCGGTGAAGCCCTGGACGATCAATTCCGAAGTATGGCATCTGACGAAATCGAGCGCTTCCGGCGCGAGATTCTCGAACGCGGCGGCAAGATGGCCGAAGAGCTCCAGGGCGGCAAAGAACTTGACGACGTGACCTTGCTTCGTGAAGTGATGAATACCGTCGGCAAATACGGGCAGTTGGGCGGCTCAATTCGCTGCGTCGTCTCTGTTTCTATGCTGACCGAAGGCTGGGACGCCAACACCGTGACACATGTTTTGGGCGTGAGAGCTTTCGGCACTCAGCTTCTTTGCGAGCAGGTCATCGGTCGGGCTCTTCGTCGTCAGTCCTACGATTTGAACGAAGAGGAGCTCTTCAATGTGGAATACGCCGATGTACTCGGCATTCCCTTCGACTTCACGGCCAAGCCGGTGGTGGCGCCGCCACAGCCGCCGCGCGAAACGATCCAGGTCAAGGCTGTCAAACCGGATCGCAACGCGTTAGAAATCCGGTTTCCACGTGTTGAGGGTTATCGCATCGAACTCCCGGAGGATCGCCTCTCGGCGGAATTCAACGAAGATTCCGTTCTCGAATTGACGCCGGACCTTGTCGGCGCAACGGAAACTCAGAACTCCGGCATTATTGGGGAACGCGTAGACCTTAACCTTGTCCATACCGGGGACGTTCGGCCTTCGCAGGTCTTATATGAACTGACATCGCATCTCGTGTTGCAAAGATGGCGCGACCCTGGCGATGATCCGAGACTTCATCTCTTCGGTCAGCTTAAACGTATCGCCAAGCAATGGCTGGATGGCTATCTCGTTTGTAAGGGCGGCACATATCCGGCGCAGCTCAAGTACAAGACGCTTGCGGATATGGCGTGCAACAAGATCATCGCCGGCATCAATCGCAAATTCATCGGCGATCGTCCGATCAAGGCTGTGCTCGATCCCTACAATCCCACCGGCTCTACAATGCACGTCAATTTCAACACCTCAAAGACGTTGCGTTGGGAGACTGCCACATCTCGCTGCCACGTCAATTGGGCGATCCTGGATAGCGAGTGGGAGGGTGAATTCTGCCGTGTGGTCGAAGCACATCCCCGTGTTCGCTCATATGTGAAAAACCAAAACCTCGGGTTGGAAGTCCCGTATCGGTATGGCTCCGAGATGCGCAAGTACATTCCGGACTTCGTCGTGCGCGTGGACGACGGCAACGGGGACGACGATCTCTTGAATCTCATCGTCGAGATCAAGGGCTATCGCCGTGAAGACGCCAAAGAAAAGAAATCGACGATGGATACCTATTGGGTGCCTGGCGTGAACCATCTCGGCACACATGGACGCTGGGCATTTGCGGAGTTCACGGAAGTCTACATGATTGAAGACGATTTCAAAGCCAAGGTCGAAGGCGAGTTCAACAAGATGATCGAGTCCGTCGCGGCAGCGACGACAGCACAGGGATAGGACAATGGCGAAAAGGCAAGTCACCTCCAAGACCGTAGAGATCCTCAAGCATGGTGAGGCGACGCGGAAAAACATACCAACGGCGGAATACCAGTCCGTCTTGCAGAAGAATGAGCAGAGTCCTGTCCGTGTTGCCTATGATCGCCGGAATCGGGACCTCGATCCGCAACTCGTCTGGCGAGGCAAAGACGAGCAGGACTGGTCTGATTTGGTGGTTCACGCTCCGCCACTTTACATCCAGGAGAAAGTTCAGGCGAAGGTTTTGGTTGACGACCTGATGCGCGAAACTCGTGAGCGGGAACACGAAGCCGGGGAAACCAGTGCCGATCTTTTCGCCGATTTCAACGGGATACCGAAGGGTGTGGATAAGACGGAGTTCTACCAGCACGATCAAAATTGGTCGAACCGGATGATCCTCGGCGATTCCTTACAGGTAATGGCAAGTCTGGCCGAGCGTGAGGGCTTACGTGGGAGGGTGCAGTGTATCTACTTTGATCCGCCTTACGGGATCAAGTTCAATAGCAACTTCCAGTGGTCAACTACTAGTCGCGATGTGAAGGACGGCAATGTCGGTCATATTACCCGCGAGCCGGAACAGGTCAAAGCATTTCGTGACACGTGGCGTGATGGAATTCACAGTTATCTGACCTACCTCCGAGACCGGCTCACAGTCGCTCGTGACTTGCTCTCCGACTCCGGTTCGATCTTCGTTCAGATTGGCGATGAAAATGTTCATCGCGTCCGTTCGGTGATGGAAGAAGTATTCGGGGAGGACAATTCGGTCTCGTTGATCGGTTTTGCTAAGACTTCCGGTTCAACAGAGGATTATCTTGGTCAGACGACTGATTACCTCCTTTGGTTTTGCAAAGACAAGTCGAGAGTAAAGTACAGGGCGGCTCTTAAACGTAAAAGGCCGGGAGAAAAGGGCGGCACGAATTATAACCGCATCCGTGATCTGGCTGGATTTAGTTATTCTCTGACTGAGTCAGACCTTAATGACCCCAAAATTGAGTCCGGGGAGTTGCGGATTTACTCGCTGGACAATCTGACGTCTCAATCCGCAGGTCGCGACAAGGGTGAGGGGGCAGCATCATGGTTCGGTGTTGATCTTGATGGGAGAACCCATAAACCATCTCTGTCAGTGCGGTGGAAGACGAACGAACGAGGGATGGCGCGCCTTAAAGCTGGTGGACGGCTTGAGGCGACGACAAGCCGATTGGGTTATGTGCGCTATTTGGATGATTTTCCGGCTGTTCAGATCACTAATCGTTGGGACGATGTCGGCGCGAGTTTCATGGCAGACAAGATTTATGTCGTTCAAACCTCGCAAACTGTAATTCAACGTTGCATCTTGCTGAGTACCGACCCCGGGGATCTGGTTCTTGACCCGACGTGCGGCTCCGGTACAACGGCTACCGTCGCCGAGCAGTGGGGGAGGCGTTGGATTACGATTGACACTTCGCGAGTTGCCTTGGCGTTGGCTCGCGCTCGAATTATGGGGGCGCGCTATCCGTTTTACCTGCTTGCTGATTCTCGCGAAGGTCAATTGAAAGAGGCAGAGGTCACACGCTGTGCGCCTAGTTCGCAGCCCACGCACGGTAATATCCGCTACGGCTTCGTCTACGAACGTGTTCCTCATATCACGCTTAAATCCATCACAAACAATGCCGAGATCGATGTCATCTGGGACAAATGGCAGAAGAGTCTTGGTCCCTTGTGCGAGTCGCTAAACGGGGCTCTCAAGAAATCATGGCACGAATGGGAGATCCCGCGCGAGGCTGACGCCAAGTGGCCCGAGGTGGTGAAGGAACTTCACGCAGACTGGTGGCAGGCACGTATTGATCGTCAGAGGGAAATCGATGCTTCAATAGCTGCAAAAGCCGAGTTTGAGCATCTCTGTGACAAACCGTATGAGGATAAAAGGAGGGTCCGAGTGGCAGGCCCATTCACCGTTGAAAGCCTGTCGCCGCATCGTGTTCTCGGCGTCGATGAAAATGATGAATTGATTGATCCTCTTAGGGCGGACAGTGCTCAATACGGAGCCAAGCAATCGTTTCCAGAGATGATCTTGGAAAATCTGAAGGCCGCGGGCGTTCAGCAAGCACATAAGGAAGATCGCATCACCTTTACGGCGCTTACGCCTTGGCCAGGCGAGTTGGTCTGTGCGGAAGGACGTTACATCGAAGGAAACGCAGAGTCTGGCCCCGAAAGACGTGCCGCTATCTTTATTGGTCCGGAATTCGGTACGGTGACGCGTCCCGATCTGGTGGAAGCTGCTCGTGAAGCAGGTGACGCCGATTTTGATGTGTTGATCGCATGCGCTTTCAACTATGAGGGTCACGCCACAGAGTTCAGCAAGCTCGGTCGCATCCCCGTTCTGAAGGCACGGATGAACGCCGACTTGCATATGTCCGATGATCTGAAAAATACCGGTAAGGGCAATTTGTTCGTCATTTTTGGGGAGCCGGATATTGAGGTCCTCCCTGCCGAAGACGGCAAAGTTCGCGTGAAGGTAAACGGTGTGGATGTTTTTCACCCAAACACTGGTGAAGTGCGAAGCGATGGTGCTGACGGTATTGCGTGCTGGTTCATCGACACGGACTACAACGAGGAAAGCTTCTTCGTGCGCCACGCCTATTTTCTGGGTGCGAGCGACCCGTACAGTTCTCTCAAAACCACGCTGAAAGCTGAAATCAACGCAGATGCCTGGGCAACTCTCAACAGCGATACATCGCGCTCCTTCCATAAACCAAAATCTGGCCGCATTGCCGTGAAGGTAATCAATCATCTTGGAGACGAGGTGATGAAGGTGTTCAAGGTGCAGTGATGGAATTTCGAATTGCAGACACGTTCACGGATAGCCTTACTCGTCTGAGAGCAGACGAGCAGAAGGCCGTGAAGACTGCTGCATTTGACCTGCAGTTGAATCCTGCTGCACCGGGTTTCAGCTTCCATCGACTTGATAAGGCTAAAGACAAGAATTTTTGGTCCGTGCGCGTAGGCAGTGATATTCGGCTGATTGTTCACAAGACGAGTTCAAGCCTTTTGCTTTGCTATGTCGATCACCACGACAAGGCGTATGCGTGGGCCGAGCGGCGCAAACTTGAGACACATCCGAAAACCGGTGCTGCTCAATTGGTTGAGATCCGCGAACGCGTCGAGGAAATTGCTGTTCCCGTCTATGTGGAGGTTCAGCGTCCAAAGCCACCAAAGCCTCCGCTCTTTGCTCATCTGAGTGACGACGTCTTGTTGGGCTATGGCATACCTCCGGAGTGGCTCCGTGATGTGAGGCAGGCAAGTGAAGACACGATCCTGACATTATCTGACCATCTGCCAAGCGAAGCAGGGGAGGCGCTGCTCGAATTGGCGACGGGTGGCACACCGCGAGTTCCGCAACCTGCTCCAACTGGCGCCAATCCGTTCACTCACCCCGACGCACTGCGCCGGTTCAGAGTGATGAATGATGTAGAGGAACTTGAGCGCGCCTTTACTTATCCATGGGAGAAGTGGACAATCTTCCTCCATCCGGGTCAGAGGGAATTGGTTGAACGTGATTACAGTGGTCCGGCACGCGTCTCCGGCTCCGCAGGTACGGGCAAGACGATTGTTGCATTACATAGGGCCGTATTCCTGACCCGCTCAAACCCAGAAAGCAGAGTCTTGTTGACGACGTTCAGCGACGCCTTGGCGAACGCGCTGCGTACCAGGCTGCGGCGTTTGATTAGCAACGAACCGCGTTTAGGTGAACGCCTGGAAGTTCATGCGATGAACGCCATTGGCGAACGGCTGTATGAGCAGCATTTCGGCCGTCCAAAGATCGCATCTCGCGACACAATAAGACAATTTCTGACCGAGGCCGCCCAAGCGGGCTCTGATAATAGATTTCGTTTGAGCTTTATCTTCTCGGAATGGGAGGATTTGGTAGACGCGTGGCAGTTGGAGAATTGGGAGTCATACCGCGACGTAACTCGGCTAGGCAGGAAAACGCGCTTACAGGAATCTCAGCGCGCGGCGCTATGGACCATCTTAGACGCAGCGCGCCTACGGTTGCGTGCCGAGGGACTGATAACCCACGCAGAAATGTTCACGCGCCTTGCCGGCAAGGTTGCCAGCCGCAAGCGCACGCCATTCGAATTCATCGTGATTGACGAAGCGCAGGATGTGAGCGTCGCGCAGTTGAAATTGCTTGGCGCACTCGGCGGGGACAGGCCGAACGGCTTGTTTTTCGCCGGGGATTTGGGGCAACGGATTTTCCAGCAGCCATTCTCATGGAAGTCGCTAGGGGTAGATGTCCGTGGTCGCGCGCGGACCCTGCACGTCAATTACCGGACATCGCACCAGATCAGAATGCAGGCGGATCGTTTGCTTGGACCTGAAGTTGCGGATGTTGACGGTAACGTTGAAGAACGGCGCGGCACGATCTCCGTGTTTAATGGACCGGCTCCTGCGGTACTAAGGTTCAACAGTCAAGAAGAAGAAATCGAAGCTGTCGGTGCTTGGCTTGCTAACTGTAGCCGAGAAGGGGTAATACCCCATGAAATTGGGGTTTTCGTCCGCTCGGATAATGAACTAGATCGCGCACGCGCTGCGATCGCCAAGGCGGCACTGACATTCAAGATGCTTGATGAGCATGTCGAGACAGCCAGCGGGAAGGTGTCGATGGGCACAATGCACCTTGCAAAGGGGCTCGAATTTCGGGCTGTTGTGGTTATGGCCTGTGACGACGAGATCATTCCTCTGCAATCGCGAATTGAGGAAGTTGGTGACGACTCCGATCTGGAGGAGATCTACAACACAGAGCGCCATCTGCTGTACGTCGCTTGCACTCGCGCTCGGGACAATTTGCTTGTGACAAGTGTTGATCCAGCGTCGGAATTCCTAGATGACCTTAATCTGTCGTCCATCTACAGATCTGAAAGAGTCTAAGAGCATCCTGAAAGTAGGGAGCGATGGCCAGAATACCGAGGGCTGTTTTCTGCGATGCTCATGATGTAATGTCTTGAATGAACGGTAGCGGATGTCAGGCAGCCGGTCGGCAAACGACCGGCCGTTGCGCGCGCTTTTAGGCAAGAAAAGGTGAAGGATGTACAAGTGGCTTCAGCTCAAGTCGAGCGCTGATCTGGACTCCCTGGCTGCGGAAGTATCCGTCGAGTACGGCCCGACCCGGGTTATCGAAAAGCTGAAGAACGGTCTGTCAGATGCGGTGAAAGCGATCCTGATCGAGAAGAACTATATCGACAAAGACTATCGAAGCACCTACTACAACTATTACGCCAAGAAGGGCCAAGCTTACCGTCCTGACTGCATCCGGCTTCACTTCTTCGACGAGAGCGTCACATTCGATCCGCAGGCTCTGAAACTGTATTCAAAGCACGAACTCGAAGAGCGCTATTTCGGGTACATGGTACTCCGCCCGACCGGGATCGGGACCATCGGTCGAAGTGTGGTATCTCCTGATGTACGAAAAGCCTCGGGCGGAGCGATCATCACCGCAAACCAACGGATTATCACCGCGAAGCATAAGGTGCATCTGCTCGGCTACAAATTGACCGTGGAAGGGTTTCCGTCGATGGATCAGCACATCGACATTTCGGTGTGCGCTCATGCAGCCTGCTGGTCGATCCTGCGGCATTACAGCGAAAGGTATACGCTCTATCCGGAATTCCTGACGCACGACATAACCCTCATGACGCAGCAATTTGATCCTGGAGGTCTTGTCCCGTCGAAGGGCCTGCAGATGTCCCATGCTGAGCGGGTGTTCCAGGAAGCCGGCACGTTTCCCTTTCATGTGGTCAGGACGAACCCGCAGGACGCGGCGTTCTATCGCCAGCTTCACGCCTACGTTGAGTCCGGATTTCCGTTGTTCGCCGCAGACCACTCCGTCGGCCACGCCATGGCGATCGTTGGTTACGAGTGGGAAGCATCCACCCCCAATCCGATCGCCAGCATGCGGTACGCTTGGGACGAAGTGAAGTCGATCATTGTGGTGGATGACAATTATCTGCCTTATCAGGTTATCGAAAAGCAGGGCACCGTACCGTATTCGGCGGGTAGTATTGATGCGTTCATCGTGGCGCTCCCTGAAAAGATCTTCTATCCGGCCGACGCCGTCGATCGGCTAGCGCCCACTCTCTTTAAGCTTGCCCCTATGCTCGGTGGGTTGCCGGCGCAGAACGAGGTCACGCTTCGCTATTTCATAACGACGGGATCGGCCCTCCGCCGCTTTGTCCGCACCCGGGAATCTGAGTTCGATCCCAAGCTGATAGAGACGATCATGACCCTGCCATTCGCACAATTCATATGGATTGTTGAGATTGCCACAGGGGAGGATTGGGCAAAGGGCCAAATCTCGGCACGGGCGGTACTTGACGCCACCGCCAGTTTAAGGGAGTTTATGCCGTTCTGGCTGTTTCATAACCGCAAAACCGCCCTTCTGTTCGACCGGAGCAAGGTTGGTGCCGGTATCCAAGGAATAAGAGAGCTTAGCTTATCCGGCATGGAAAACACGGCCCTAACACGCTGGGATCAGAACCTTCGGCCCACCCGGAAAAAATGAAGCCACGATTTTTTCCAGGGGTCCGGAAGCAGCGTTTAGTATTGACGGGAGCACAAAATGGATGAGAAGGAAGCCAAAGGCGTGTTCGAGCTCATCGACGGCTTGAAGCCGGTTGATCCCCAAAAGTTGAAGGATTTCGAGAAGACGATGACGGAAGAGGTCATCCCCGAAATCGTGGACATCATCGAGGAGCGCAAGCTCAAGGCCGCCGAGAGCCGGAACTGGCAGCTCAAGGTCTGATCGCTTGGGCGCGGCTTTAAGCTTTCCGCATGCGCTCGTAAGCCGCTCTCACTATGGCGTCCACAGCGTCCGCAGATTCAGCATCCAGATTTGGATCGGTCCTCAGAAGCGCGGAGATCTGCGTGATCGATTCCGCCCGCGCCGGCTTATAGGGCGCTTCGACAAAGTCCGACGGATTGATCCCTGCCCAGGCGGAGAGCGCCGCGAGGCTCGCCGCGTCTGGTTTGCGGCCCTGAGCCATGCGGGTCAGCGTCGACGCGCTGACGCCGGTCTCGGCCGCGACCTGTTTCCAACTCAGGCCTCGGGTTGAGACCGTAGTTTCAAGCGAACGGTAGAACGCGTCTCCGTCGAAGCCTTTGTTTTCATCCGGCATTTTCGTCCTCCTTATTGAATTGCAAAATAGCAATTGACTTTCTAGTTCGGTTGTCCTATAGTCAATTGCAGTTTAGCAATTCACTTCGACTTTGGCAAGGAGAACACTATGGCAGCGGAAACTCAGGAGCGGCATGAGCACCGGGTCACGCTACACGTGAACGACAAGCCGGTGACGATTCATGGCCCAAAAGCAACCGGCGAGCAGATCAAGGCTGCCGCCATCGAGCAGGGGGTTCGCATCGAGCCCAGCTACTTCCTTTGGGAAGAGCTGCCGGACGGTGCAGTCCGGAAGGTTCACGACCACGATGAGGTTGATGTCGAGGGGCAGAAACGGTTCGCTGCTACGCCCGAGGAGCATCACGAACGGCATGAGGTAACTGTCACCGTCAACGAGATGCCGGTGAAACTGCGCGGCCGCTCGGCAACGGGGATGGAAATCAAACAGGCGGCCATCAAGCAGGGCGTGTTGATCCAGCCCAACTTCATTCTGCAGGAAGAACTGCCGAATGGAACGAGCCGCGTGGTCGGCGACAACGACCATGTCCACCTGCGAGAGCACCTTCGTTTCACCGCGATCGCGCCGGACGACAACTCGTAGGAGGTGGCCGGATGAAGGTCGAAGTGGCAACTGGCATCGAGCAACTCAAGCAGCAGTTCAGCTCTTCAGCTTTCAACGTGCGTGATGACGGTAACGGCGGGGCCTACGTGATCATAGAAAGCATTTCGCTAGGCCCACGGTATAGGCCGGAAAGCACGTGGATGGGATTCCACGTTCCGGCCCAATACCCTTACGCGGACATCTACCCCGTCTTCATCGGTGCGAACACGACGCGGGTGGACGGGTGCCCCTTCACCGCGCCGGTCACGCCCAATCACCGATTTGAAAACCGGCCGGCGATACAGGTCTCCCGCCGGAGCGGCGCGGCGCAGAACGGCCTGCAAAAGGTGACAGCGAAGATTCTCAAGATTCTCGATTTCCTGGAGAAAATGCCATGACGGACACGTGCAGGCTTCGGATTTCCCGTGATCACTTCAAAATCCTCATGGGCCACCTGTTTCCGGGCGACGGCGACGAGCACGGCGCTGTCCTGCTTGCGGGCACGTCGACCGTCAACAGTCGGGTGACGCTTCACGTCCGCGAGGTTCATCTTGCGGAGGAGGGAACGGATTACGTCGAGGGGAAGATCGGCTACCGAGCTCTCAGTCCCCAGTTCATCCACAGAATGATCACGCGGGCGCGCGATGAGAAGCTCGCTTATCTCGCCGTACACAACCACGGGTCCGATAGGTGCGTTGGCTTCAGTGGGATCGATCTGGATTCCCATGAGCGCGGTTATCCAGCTCTTCTCCAGATCTCGCGCGGTGTGCCGGTCGGAGCGCTTGTGCTGGGCCGCCGCTCGATGCAGGCCGATGTGTGGCTGCCGGGTGGCATCCGATTGGGTCTCGACCAGGCGATCGTCGTGGGAAAGACAATCCAGAGATTGACACCGGAGCCGCACCACTCATCGAACGGCTTTATCAACATGTTCGACCGGCAGATCAAGATGTTCGGTAAGGAAGGACAACAGGCGCTCGCGGAAAGCCACGTTGCGATCCTCGGGCTCGGGGGTATCGGCAGCCTCGTCGCCGAGTATCTTGCGCGGCTCGGTGTGGGGCACTTCTATCTGGTCGATGACGACAAGGTCGAAGACTCGAATTTGTCGCGGATCGTCGGAGCCGAAATTGCAGATGTGCATAACGAGGTCGCGAAGATCGAGATTGCGGAGCGTCTGATCAAGCAGGCTAATCCCGATGCCGAGACAATCCTCATCCGCGACGACTTTGCAAAGGGATCGGTTGTGGCGCAACTGACCGATGTGGACTATTTGTTCCTAGCTGCGGATTCCATGCGCGCGCGGTTGGTCTTTAACGCGCTCGTCCATCAATATCTAGTTCCTGGCGTCCAACTCGGGTCGAAGATCCGGTCGGATGTCGGCGGTTCTCTGGCCGATGTAATGAGCGCGAACCGCCCGGTGCGCCCAGGCCATGGATGCCTCTGGTGCAATCAACTCATCGACACCAACATCCTCGCGAAGGAAGCAAAGACGGACGAGGAAAGAAAGGAGCAGGCATATGGCACGGAGGAGGCGAATCCGAGCGTCATCAGTCTGAATGCGGTTGCAGCTTCGCATGCCGTCAATGACTTCCTGCTCGATTACCTCGACCTCAGGCCGGAACCTGACGCGCTTTACTACGAGCATTTCCATTTCCTGACCGGCAAACGGACGTTGGTCGAGCCGCGCAGGGATGACGATTGCCCAGAGTGTTCCCACCAAGGGCTCAGATACGGGCGTGGCGATTTGGTTGAATTGCCGTGCATCGAGGGATAAGAAGTATGACGGAGACATCTACTGCGGGATCAAATCCGAAGATGTGGTTCGACAGCCTGTCCGAAGACAAGTCTTGGGCGTCGCTCTGGAACGGCTATATCATCTGCGGCACCTGTGGGGGCATTCGCGCCGTAGACGGGGCTTGTGACGCATGTGGCAGTCCTTCGCTCAAGGACGATCCAGTGAGGGTTAAGCTGGCGAATGGTGAAGAAATTCAGGTCCCGCAAGCTTCTATGGGCGCAGAAGGCAGGTATGAGGACTGGGTCTACTTGCGGATGATCGAACGCGAGTGGAAGAGACCTGTCCACGATTCTGATAGGTTTCCAGAACCTTCGACAAAGGAAGGCCCGTCTCCACGAGCATCAATCGTGATCTTGTTCTGGAGCTATTTCGAAACGCGGATCGAGCGGCTTCTGCGAGCCGGGCTGCGTAATGTTCCTGAACGGATCCTTGAGGATGCCCTACGGCGGTACTCTGCGATTGGCACCCGGATGAACGATTTCTACCGTATCGCATTTGAATCAACATATCGCGACGATTTAGCAGCTGCAGGCCACGGCCAGATTTGGCCACATATTGTCATGATTCAGGAGCATCGGAATGCTTTCGCTCATGGCAATCCTTCCGCAATCGACGACACCCTCGTGCGGCGCACGGTCGAACTACTTGAGGCTGAGCATGAGTCATGGATCGCGGTCTTTAACAAGCGCGCTGCTCGCAGCCACAATAACCAAAATCAGGTTTCGCCATGACAAGACTTTGACTCTTGATACGAAGGCGTAAAGGGGCATGATAAAGGACGTTATCATGCACGATTGGGCGGTATGGGAAAGAGATTGCCGGGGCGGTGTCGGGGGGCGTTTCAGGCTCCCTAGGGCTGCCGGCGCCGTTTGAACCTGACGAGGACGCCGCCAAACTATGTGTGCAATTCCTGCGATGGCGTTGCGGCTACTGATCCGGCATCAGCCAGCCCGGGCCGTATCAACGCGTGTTTCGCGATTTCGTGCGTTTGCCGGTGTGCAAACAGTGTGCCAGCAAAGTTGAAGAAAACGCTAACAGAACGCGGTCGCGAAGGACGCAACCCATCCTGCCAATGCCCGACAGACGACTTTAACAAACACGAGCACACATCTCGCACGCGAAACGCAGTCCAAAGGCGAAGCCGCCCAGCGATCTGGAAGAAACGTCGTTGATGATGCAAATCAGTTACCACCGCTTCAATTGGGCGCAATCGCCCGGGAACATGATTTTTTCGGGTACAGGCAAGCGGTAGGGGGTGCCAGTCATCTGAAGAGGGCGCTCTATCGCTATAAGCTCAATCCCGGACCCTGGGACGTTACCGTTACTAATCTGCCAGAGTGCGCGCTCGTTTCAGAATCTCAGTGGCATCTCCGATTTCGCAAAGGTTGAGGCTGGGCGCGATGGAGCGAGTGCTCCTCAACTCCCAGCCTCAGGGTTCCCGAAGACCTTTCTTACTGCACGGTAATAGTAACTGTTGTCGAAGTCGTGATCTTGGAGTTGACCGAGTCGGTTGCGGCTACGGTGAATGTATAGTTACCAGCGGTGGTCGCTGGCGTGCTTAAGCCGCCTCCACCCCCGCTTGTGCCCCCTCCCCCACCGCAACCAATTGCCCCGGCAGCGGCAACCAAGAGCAGCAGAGCCAGCATCGATATCCAGCGACGGCGACGAAACGGGATGCCGAAGAGCAGCAATGCCGCTAGCACCGCGCCACCACCACCCAGTTTCCACAAGTGCTGGTCTGTTGGCCTCGCCAGAGCAGTGGTTGAGGCTGCCGTCGTATTCACCGTCAGCGTTGACGTCCCGCTGCCGCCGGAGGCGAGGGTGAGGCTCGTCGGATTCAGCGCGCAGGTGGGAAGACTCTGTGCGCCAGTCGGAGAAGTGGTCAGCGAACAGCTCAAATTCATCGTGCCGGAGTAGCCGCCGCTTCCGGTCAAAGTTACGGTTGACGTAGTGCTGCTCCCGGGATTTACCGGCGAAGGCGTCGTTGTCGAGATCGAAACCGGCTCGACCGTAACCGTGGTCGTCGAGCTGGCAACCGCGTAGGTTGCGTCTCCCGAGTAACTGGCTGTCAAAGTATTCGCGCCGTTCCCGAGCGTTCCGGCGGCAATGGTGAAGCTGGCCGCGCCGCTGGCAATTGTCTGTTGCGCGCTATAAGTCCCGCTGCTCAGAGTTACGGAGCCGGTCGGCGTGGGATTGCCAGTTCCGCCGCTAACGACAACTGTCACCGTCAACGCCTGCGATGTAGTGATGCTCGATGCGGACGGAGTCACCGTCACCGTTGGGGTTGTCTTTGCTGGAGTGGTCACTGTCACCGAGTTCGATCCAGTGGCGCTGTTGTATGTCGAGGAGCTATTGGAGTCAGGCGTGTAGCTGACCGTCAGAGTGTCCGATCCAGTGGCCAGCGATCCGGCGGGGATGTTGATGGAGGCGCCGCCGCTTGTGAGCGTTGTAGCCGGGGAGGTGTGGCCACCGCCGGATAGTGTTACTGTGCCAGTGGGCGACGGGTTGCCAGCTCCGCCGCTGACAGCAACTGTCACCGTCAACGCCTGCGCCGTTGTGATGCTCGATGCGGATGGCGTCACCGTGACCGTGGGCGTGATCTTCGCCGGGTTGGTAACCGCAACCGTAGCCGATCCGGTAGCGCTGTTGTAGGCTGAGGAACTGTTGGAGTCGGGAGTGTAGCTGACGGTCAGCGTGTCGCTGCCCGTCGCCAGCGATCCAGCGGGGATGTTGATGGAGGCGCTGCCACTGCTCAGAGTTGTCGCGGCAGAAGTGTAGCCGCCGTCGGTCAGTGTCACCGAGCCGGTTGGCGTCGGGTTGCCGCTTCCGCCGTTCACTGCCACTGTCACCGTGAGAGCCTGTGCCGTAGTGATGCTGGACGAAGACGGAGTCGCTGTCACCGTCGGGGTGGTTTTGGCCTGGGTGGTCACGGTGACCGTGACTGATCCCGAAGCGCTGTTGTAGGTCGAGGAGCTGGACGAGTCCGGGGAATAGCTGACCGCCAGGGTGTCAGTGCCAGTCGTCAGCGATCCGGCAGGAATGCTGATTGTCGCGGCACCACCGCTCAAGGTTGTCGCGGCAGAAGTGAAGCCGCCGCCGGTCACGGTCACCGTTCCGGTCGGAGTCGGGTTGCCGGTTCCACCGTTCACTGCCACTGTCACCGTGAGAGCCTGTGCCGTAGTGATGCTGGACGAAGACGGAGTCGCTGTCACCGTCGGGGTGGTTTTGGCCTGGGTGGTCACGGTGACCGTGACTGATCCCGAAGCGCTGTTGTAGGTCGAGGAACTGGACGGGTCAGGTGTGTAGCTGACCGCCAAGCTGTCGGTGCCGGCGCTCAGCGAGTTGGCCGGGATGTTGATCGTGGCACTTCCGCTGCTGAGAGTGGTGGCCGCCGAGGTGTAGCCGCCGCCGGTCAGAGTCACGGTTCCGGTCGGCGTCGGGTTGCCCGTGCCACCGCTGACCGCTACAGTTACCGTCAGAGGGTGCGCCGTGGTGATGCTGGAAGCAGAGGGGGTCACCGTCACCGTCGGGGTCGTTTTGGCCGGCGTGGTCACGGTGACGGTGACCGATCCGGAGGCGCTGTTGTAGGTCGAGGAGCTCGACGAGTCAGGGGTGTAGCTGACCGCCAGGCTGTCGGTGCCTAGACTCAGCGAGTTGGCCGGAATGTTGATCGTGGCACTTCCGCTGCTGAGAGTGATAGCTGCCGAGGTGTAGCCGCCGCCAGTCAGTGTCACCGAGCCGGTGGGTGTCGGGTTACCGCTGCCGCCGCTCACGGCCACTGTTACTGTCAAGGCTTGAGCCGTCGTGATGTTTGATGAGGATGGGCTGACCGTGACTGCTGGTGTGGTTTTTGCCGGATTCGTGACCGCAACCGGGGCTGATCCGGTGGCGCTGTTGTAAGTCGAGGAGCTTCCAGAGTCCGGCGCGTAGCTGGCCGTCAGCGTGTCGCTACCCGTGGCCAGCGAGCCGGCAGGGATGTTGATGGTGGCGCTGCCGCTCGTCAGAGTTGCCGTCGCAGAGGTGTAGCCGCCGCCGCTCAGCGTAACTGAGCCAGTAGGCGTGAGTTTCCCGGTTCCACCGCTGACGCTAACCGTCACCGTCAACGCCTGTGCCGTTGTGATGCTTGATGCGGACGGCGACACCGTCACTGCGGGCGTGGCCGGGGTGATCGTGATGGAGACCGTCGCAGTGGCCGTCGTGTAGTCGGTTGCATCATTCGGAGTAAAGGTCGCTGTGAGCGTATACGTTCCCACCCCGAGTAAAGTAGCTTGGGTCACGACCTGGGGCGTGCCGCCAGTCGAGGTTGCGGTATAAGCAAAGGTTCCCGCAAGATTGCTGCCACTCTGGTTCGCTGTTGCGTCAAGCACTCCAGTGCCCAACGGTGTTCCATAGGTAATCGACGCGGCGGACGGGCTCCAAAGCAAAGTGGGTGTGGACTGCGCTCCAGTCCCCGTCAAGCTGATCGCTTGTGGGCTGCCGGATGCGCTGTCGGCGATTGAAAGCGTTGCAGCTCGGTTTCCTTTCGCTTTCGGGGAGAAGGACACCGTAACCAGACAATTGCTATTTGCCGGTAGTACCACTCCGCTGCAGCCGTCAGACGAGATTGAAAAGTCCCCGGTATTCGTTCCTGAAATGCTGGCGGAAATGTTCGAAAGAGGAGCATTCCCACTGTTCGTGAGCGTCGCGACCTCCGTAGAGCTTCCCGGCATTGACTGGTTTCCGAAGTTCAATGGCGCTGGTGTGAGAGCGGCCACGGGAGTGGCGCCATTACCTGTCAGCGAAATAGAGAAGACCGTCGCAGGGCTTCCATAGTTGATCTGGACTGCGTCCGATGCAGAACCCGGTGCGCTGGGGCCAAACACTACTGAGACCGAACAACTTCCCCCAGCGGCAATGCTGGAGCCGCAGGAGTTTGCGCTAATCTTGAACACTTGACCCGTTGCTAATTGTACGGAATTGATCGTGAGCGGCGCGGTGCCAGAATTGGACAGTACAAAGGATTCAATCGCACTGGTAGTGCCCACTGCTTGATAACCGAAATCCCACGTTGAAGGACTTACAGCCAATTCGGGAGCCGGCTCCAATGTCAACACTGCAACGCTCGAACCGCCATTAAATGCGGCCAAAATCGTCATGACGCTCTCTGAAGGAACCAGTGACGTGCTGAAACTGAATGATGCGCTTGTCGCGCCTGCTGGTACGGTCACAACTGCAGGCGGTTGTGCAGCGTCATTGTTCGACCATACCGAGACAACAGCTCCTCCTGCCGGAGCAGCGCCTGTGAGAGTCACAGTCCCAGTCACAGTGCTCCCGCCCGAAGCAGAAGATGACCCGAGACTTAGGGAATTGAGCGAAACATTTCCGACAAATGGATTTGAGGCGACAAACGAATCCATCGAGCTGTTTGAATCATTTGCGACAAGATTCGTAGCCGTCGATGCAAATGAGACCCGCGAACCCCCAAGGCCAATATTCCATCCCCATGTACTATTGTTCCCAGCTTGGCCATTCGAGGCTAAGCTCACAACGGCTGTCTGACTCTCAACGGTGTCCCGCACGAGAACTTGCCCGAATCCATAGAAAGCGACAAATCTTCCATCTAGGGAAACAGCCGGATGTAAGAAGCCTGTGCCGCTTAACGGAGTGCCTACCGAATCGACATCAGCCAAGGCGATCTGCTGCGACTGACGGTCATAGACGAAATTGTGTAATGTGGTGCCGTCTGTTGGTTGTGAAACAAGATTCGTAGCATAGGAACTGAAGGCAATGTAACGCCCATCAGAGCTAATTGCTGGAGGCGCCGAACCGCTATCATCGAGAACATAAGTATTCGCGGGTACCCCGTTGCTCGACACACTAACCAAGTCCGTTGTACCAGAGGCAACATCACGAACAAAAGCCTGAGCCACGCCATTTGTATTCTGCGAAACAAGGTTTGTCGCGCTTGAAACAAAGGCTATATAGCGCCCATCTGCGCTGATTGACTCACTGCTTATGTTCCCGTTTGCTGGAGAACCATCGCCCGAGACAGATATGAGGATCGTGTGACTGGTTTTGCGATCACGCAGATAAAGCTGGGTGCCTGACACTCCACTGACGAGGTTTGTTGCGGTCGAAATGAATGCGACGTACCTTCCGTCACCGCTGATAGCGCCGAAATAGCTGCTTCCGTTTGCCGGTGTGCCGTCTGCCGCAACATCTTCTCTCTCGGTCACGCCCTGCGCCAGTTCTCTAACGTATACACCGCTCGCAGCATTCAATACTGATCCCGGATAAAGGTTGTCCGCGAACGAGTAGAAAACAACATACTGTCCGTTTGCGCTCATGCTGCCGCCATAGCTGTCCGAGTCTGCGGGCACACCGCTCGTCGAAACACTCGCCAGTGATGTCGTTGCGCTTTGAATGTCCCGAACATATATTTCCTGATGTCCTGAGGCAGTACCTGATACAAGGTTCGTCGAAGAGGACGAGAACGCTACAAACCTTCCATCCCCACTGATGGGGCTGCTCGTAACGAAGCCGCCACTATTTGCTTGAACCCCGGAACTGCTTTGGCTGACAAGCTGCGTCGGAGTCGTTGGAAGCGCTGTGACCGCCAGTGAGGAAGTATTCCCGACGTGCGTCACTCCATTCGAGTTGGTCCCACTGACGGTAAGAGCATAGACGCCCGGTTGCGTTGCACCCGCTGTCGTTCCAATTGTCAATGTTCCGCCGAACCCAGAGTACATCGGCTGCGGGTTAAAGGCTGGTGTTGAGCTTGTAGGTGCCCCGAGAACTGACAGCGTGATTGGACTCGATGCATTTCCGGTTGGCATCGAAACATCAACATAATAGGTTGCCGTTGAACCTGCAGGAATGATTTGCGGTGTGAAACCACCGCCGGGCGGTTGCATGAAGGTAGGACCATAGAAGTCGTTTGGTGCTGTAAAGTTGAGTGTGAACGTCGTCGTGTCGCCGGCTGCTACTGACTGCGAGGATGACGGCGTAACGCTAGCAAGAGTGAAATAGCTTGGATTGTTTCCGAAGGTAATCGAATACGTCCCGGCAGTTACCGAGAAAGAATTGTTGTCGTAGCCTGTGACAGCCGTTGGACCGGCAAGAGAATATTGGTAATAATAGAGCGCCGGCAACGTAACGCCATTGAGATTGGCGATAACATTGATCGTTCCTGTCGAAGGCTGCACAGCTAGGCCGTTACCCGTCAACGAGACGACCTGTGGACTGCCAGGCGCATTGTCGTAGATGACAATTTGCCCTGGGCGTGTACCCGCTGATGCCGGCTCGAAGTACACTGGGAGGCTGTAGGTGACTCCTTGATTCAGGATAAGCGGAGAGGAGAACCCCGAGAGATTCAGCGCATAGTCGGAATTCCCCGATGCCAAACCAATCCCAGTGATAACAAGCTGTCCTGTCCCGCTGTTTCTCAATACGACGGTCTGAGGGGAGCTGATCGTACCGACCGATTGGTCGTTGAACCGAACGATGCTTGGCGTCACCGTCATCGCGGGTCCAGTTTGAGTCTGAGCAACCGTGACCGAAATCTGGTATGTGTGTGTTGTGTATGAACTCGCACCTGCAACTACAAGCGTGTACGTGCCAACCGGGGCGGACGCGCTTGCCGTTATCGTCAGCGTGGACTGTGAACCGGTAGTCAAACTGGTGGGGCTGAATGTGGCGTTTAGTCCAGACGGTAGGTTCGAAGCTCCAAAGCTAACCGTTTGAGCCGTTCCACTCGTGGTCGTCGTTACAATGTTGTAGATTGCTGAACCTGACTGAAGAACGCTCTGTGAGTTTGGAGAGACCGTCAGCGAGAAATCATTGGTCACAACCGGCGACACTGTCCACGAAATCGTGTTGCTTGACTGTCCCGTCGTATTGTCGGTGTCGGTTTGATAATACGTTCCGGTCTCGCTGGAATAGATTACAGGGTAGCTGAAGCCGCCCGTAGAGTTGGCAAATCCATTCAAAACGCTCTTCGTATTGTCCGGCCATGTTGCAGTGTGTGTGATAGGTCCATATGGGGTAAAGCCAGTACCGCTTTTCGTGAACGACGTGACGCCGATGGTTCCCGTGGATGGCGTAACGGCGATAGCTGGCGACACACCAGTCACATTCACCGTAATCGGCGCTGAGGTCGAAGAGGAGAAGCTACTGCTTCCACTGTACCGCGCTGTAATCGAATGAGACCCAAGACTCAGCACACTTGCGCTATAGGAAGCGGCCCCCACGTTGTTGAGGGCGATGGCAGAACTTAGAGCGCTGCTGCCGTCATAGAAGGTCACAGTGCCCGTTGGAGTTGCAATACTGGATTGTACAGTTACACTGAGAGTGACATTCGATCCTTGAGTCACCTGCGTGGGTGATGCCTGAACAGTCACGGTCGGGGCCTGTGAGGCTACCCCTATCGTTACCTGCGCTGGAGAAGGCTCAGTTGCCTCGTTGCCGGCGCTGTCGAACAAATGTGTTCCATACCAGTATTTGCCGGCAGCAGTCGGAGTATCCGTGAACGTAATCGGGGTTGGACCATTCCCGGAGAGTGTTTGTGGTGAATCCACCTCAGCCCACGTACCCGGCACACCATTAGCGTCGGGCGCTCTCCAGAGTTCGGCACGGGAGAGCGTGGACGTGCTCAAATCTGATGCACTATAGCTGATCGTGACGCTTTCACCGAGCGAAGGTGTGATCGGAGTAACATTCCATGAAGAAACCCATGGTACGGTGTCGTTGATCAGTTGATTGGTTAGCACCAGTTGGGTGTGTGAGAGTTCCCCAAGGCAAGACATCGGATGCAGTATTTGCACTTCGAGTTCAGGGCCGATGACTTGTGCCCAGCATCCTGGATTAGTCGCGATACTAACAACCGCGTCGTCCTGCGTGTAGGTGACTGGTAGGTTCACAAGCGATGCAGAACTGTCAACTCCCGGGAGGTTAGCGGTAGGTGTCTGGCTATCCGAGGTGATAGACTGGCTGTCTCGTGTGACAATATCATCAGATGGGCCACTCAACACGTGCCATACTAAGGTTGTGTCGGTGAAGTAGTCTTCAATAGCCTGAATTGGAACCTGATTCTTTATCGGCGGATTTAGGGAGAAACTCGAAGGACTATAGTTCATAAACTCAATTAGACCTTCCCCGCCTAATGACAGTGGCAGGAGTTCTGTCATATTTGTTGAAGCGTCCGCTTGACACTTGAGCGAAGGGTCAACGAAGGTTCCTACAGTTCCTAACAAGGCGTTGGGCGTTGCAAGCGGAGACCCGGCGTGAGGTGTATCGATTGTAATGATGTTTGCGACATCGCCGTCATACCCCGCGAACCCTTGCCCGGGGGAACAAGTGTTCAGACCGTAAAATGGGTCGCTGTTACCTTGACTGTCAGAGTAGATATAACACACACCAGATGACGCTAAATTCTCAACATATGCACGGGCATCAAGCCCTCCCATGCTATGCGCAACAATATTTACTTGCCATGTGTTCGTAATGAGCAATATATGCTTGATTACCTGGGAGACCTCATAAGCTTTGTTTAAGATTGATACTCGCGTGACGTTCGCCGGGTCCGTGGAGTTTGTGCTCTGTGGGTTCGGGTCATAGAAATTGATTGCAAAGAATCGTGCGTTAGAGGGCATCATGTTCTCAGGAATGGATGTGAGCGTGGTACTCGCACCTGCCGATGGGTTGTCTTCTTTCCAAAACGCAATCTCATTGGAAATGCTGTTATATTCCACCAAGTAAACGGTTTTGTCCGGGTACATTGTGTCTGGAAGCTCTTGCGGGAGAATGGACGTAGACTTGAATAGAGGCGCCCAGTCGTATGCACTTCCACACCATCCATGCACAAAAAGAATCGGCCTGCTCGGCGGTGAGATCTGCGCATACGCCATGACGGAATTGGCACAGAAGGCGAGAGTCATGAATGCGAGTAGTTGAAGCGATTTGATTGCCCTTTGTATGCCCCCACTGCGCAAAGGCCCATTTCCGCCCCAAAAGTCCGTCCATATGCTGGACTCCTGAGTGGTTGCCGTATCCGCAGCCTTGATCTGCCGCGCAACGCCGTATGGGGCCATCAACCGGGCCTCTGAATTGAACAACCGGGAGGGCGACTTAACCTTCATGACAATCTCCGTTCTTGCTTCCGGTGGTACTGCGCGTTCAACAGCAATCAACGTCGGGCGAAATCCGTCGCTCTGCTTGGGGGCTGACTTGTAAAGTCGGCAGCATCGCCCAACCCTCTTTGACGCCAAACGACTGGCAAATCAGAAAGATTGCCTTCGCGATCACGCTGGATGGAAGCGCAAAGTTGCCGAAAATGGCCCGACGTAACAGATTGTGACGGCAGATGTGACCGTCCTGTGTTCCCAGCCGATTCGGTGCATCCTGTACCCCGAACTGCAGGCACTCCCTCTTTTTTAGGGACTTTATGAGTAATGGAAATCCAGCCGCGGCGTAATCAGAGCGGTCGTCAGTTCTCTCGGAACGTGTATCCGAGCGAGGACTCGCGCAAAAAGGAAAAGGATTGCGAGCGCACCCACGCCAAAGGAATTTGCAAACCATAATACATCTGCTGGGGCGAAATCAGCCAATGGCTTTCAGAACGAGTCCACAAAGCCAGCGCAAATGTAGCCTCAGCCAATTCCTTGCCAATGCTCGCCAGTGCTCGGTTCGTCACGAATCCAGCTTGAGAAAATTGCCCTAGATGCTTAGCTGTGAAGACCGGTGGCGGACAGAGCTAGGGGACATGCACAGGGATTGATACCCGTCAGCCGTAACGGCCGCGTTCCAGGCTCACAAACCTGTGCACGAGATGGTGGGGTTACGCCCCACAAAAGGCACTGCAACTCATGTTATTTCTGTCGATTATGGTTTCTGCTGCGGGGTCGGTACCATAATGTCGGCAACGGTCCAGTGAATGCCCATGCCCGGGAAAAATCGTTTCCCGGGCATGGACCACAACTCAATAATGCCGGCCCGTTCCATCGGGATCGTTGCCTCGGCAATCAGAGTTTGGCGCCGGAACTCTGAAAGGCTACGGTAGGCTGACTGGCCCGTCAGCCGACCCAGACCGTTCGTTCGAAGTTCTTCTGAGGTCGAGCAGCCCTGATGTGCGAAACGCTTCCCGAAACCTTCGCGGTGGTACTGACGGGCAGTGGTCAAGCAGCCTGACGCTTCCGTTCTGGCCGTGCCCGAAAGACCCCTGCCAAGAAGCCATTCCGCCAAGTGAAGAGCCGTCCAAGGTCTTCATCAGATCGATTTCCGTCCAGCCGCCTTGCCGCGTCCCCATCCAGGTCTCGGATTCCTGTTGCCGATTCGCAGGCCGGACGCCCCGCGCTTTCCTCTTTCCTCCTCACTCCCTGCATTCAAATGGAGTTCTCCCTATGCAAACCCCAACGCTCTCCTTGGCCGTACGCTCCCCCGACCTCGAAGACCTGATTGAAAAGACTCGAGCCTACATTCATGCCGCCAAATCCCCCGCCACACTGCGCGCTTACCGGACCGACTTCGAGGACTTTACCCGATTCTGCGAGGAGCACAACCTGCCCCATCTGCCGGCGACTCCCACAACCGTCGCCCTCTACATCGCCGACCGCGCGAGCTTCCTTCGCTCGGCAACCATCACCCGCCGGTTGACCTCGATTACCAAGGCTCACCAGGCGGCGGGATTCGCAGAGTCACCCTCGTCGAGCCATCACTTTGTTGTGAGCGAGACCCTCAAGGGCATTCGCCGCTCGATCGGCACCGCCCAAGAGGGCAAGGCACCACTCCTGACCAGCGACATCCGCAGGATCGTCGCCTGCTGTCCTGAGACTTTATTGGGCCTCCGCGACCGGGCGCTCCTTCTCGTCGGCTTCGCCGGCGCCTTCCGCCGCTCGGAGCTAGCCGCGATCGACTTCACCCACCTCTCCTTCACCGAGGACGGCCTGGTCATTGATCTCTGCCGCTCGAAGACCGACCAGGAGGCGGCCGGCCGCAAGGTCGGCATTCCCTTTGGGAAGGACGATGGAACCTGCCCGGTCCGCGCGCTGCGCCGCTGGTTGGCCGCGTCGAGCATCAGCTCCGGAGCCGCCTTTCGCGGGGTCAACCGCCACGGCAAGCTCTCCCGCCGCGGGCTCCACAAGGACTGCGTCGGCTGGATCGTGAAGCGGGCCGCCGGCCGCGCCAGTCTGAAGCCGGAGCCTTTGGGCGGCCATAGCTTGCGCGCCGGCCACGTCACCCAGGCCGCCATGAACGGAGTCAGCGAGCGCGACATCATGCGCCAGACCGGCCTTAAATCCGCCGAGATGTTGGCCCGGTACATCCGCATCGGGGAGATCTTCACCCGCAACGCCGCCGCCGGGCTGGGCATCTGACCCCTGAGAACTGACATCTGGCCCCCGAGAAAAAGGGCTTATCGGAGCTTTCCGGCTCCTAAAGCTTTCTATCTCGCTTTCTTCCAATCCCAATCACACTATGGCACTGAAGCCAATCAGGAGAACACCATGAGGCTCCACCGGAATCAACTGTGCCCACTTCACCGTTCTCTCTCTTGCTGCGGCAGAGAGACAATCCCGAAAGAGAAACGCCAGCGCCAGATGGGCGTTCGGCGCGTTGAAGACCCGCACCACCCCCGGGGATACCGGGAACTCCGCTCGAACGGCGAAATGCGAAAGTTCCTCGACCGGAAGATCGTTACACAGAATGGCTTCTGCGCTCTCTGCAATGAGAGGTTCACCAACTATGGCGACATTGTGCCCGACCATATCCATCCTCGAGGAATGGGAGGAGCGTGGCGAGACGATCACCCGGAAAACATCCAGGCTGTCCATTGGTGGTGTAACGGGGAAAAGGGATCGAGCAGAGGGTGATCTCTGGCCAGTGCGCTATATTTCTCTCGCTCCGTGACGGGATAGATCCTGAAACCCGCAAACGTGATCCACATCACGCTGGGATAAAGAAGTTGCCTTCGGCGTTTCTCGGTACCGATCTGCCCAGTCTTCGCTTCTCCGCGGGTCGCTCAAGTCAAACCAACCAGCCTCTCCACTTACTTTTTCACCACTTCAACCCGCCGATTCTGCGACCGTCCAAGCTCGGTGTCGTTGCTGCTCACCGGATTGCTCGCGCCAAATCCCTGGGTCGTCAGTCTGTTTGCATTCACGCCCGCGGCCACTAGGTACGCCTTCACTGACCGGGCGCGCTGCTCTGAGAGCGTCTGGTTATGTGCGTCTCCGCCCACATTGTCCGTGTATCCTTCGATCCCGAAGTTCCACGTTGGCTGGGTGCTCGCCGCGGCAATCAGAGCATCCAAAGTCGGCTTGGAGTTCCCTTTCAGGTGGTCGGAGTCGGTGTCGAACAGAATCCCGTAGAGCCGCGCGCGTCCTTCGCTGTTCAACTGCTGCACCACTTCATTCGCACCCGGCTTCCAGTTCGGGCACGAGCCAATATCCTTCGCAACCCACTTGCCCTGCCAACCCCCTGAGGGCGCGCCGTTGCTGCCGCCATACCACCAATACCCGGTAAACGACTGCCCATCGTCGGCGAAGATCAGCATGGCCGGGCCGCTGCGGCGAGGCCCCACAACCTCTCCCTCACTCCAAGTGAACCGCAGCACCCTGCCGTCAAATCCACCGTTCTCGATCAGGCCGTTGCTGTGCTCATAACAACCGTTCACAGCCGAACCGGTTTGCTGCATGTGGAAGTTTCCATACGAGGAAGAGAACATACCGGAGTTATCAGGCAGCGTCCGTTTCCCTAGCGACTTGCCATAGGCGTAGACGTTCATGATCTCCATGTACTGTGCATCGCCCCAGTTGTTGAGAACAGTCAGCCGCAGATACCGCCCGGTCGCCGGCGCTTTCAGCGCAAACTTCTGGTGGTCCTTGACCTGTGCCAGAGACGACGTCGCGATAACAGTGAACCCTCCGTCCTCGCTATCGGAGATCTCCACCTTCACATCCTTGGCCCCCCGCGCCGGCTTCTCCACCTGGGCGGTGTCAAAGGCCAGGCTGGTGATCGTGCTCTTGTCCGCCATCTCGAAAACAAAGACCTTGGGCGTCAGGTCGCCTGCTTTGGTGGCCCAGCCTGTGCTGGGCAGCTCATCCAACAGCGATTCCGGCGACCAGTTGCCCCTGTCGGAGTAGGAGGGCGGCGCTTGCACCACCAGCGCCCCCGCGCCCCATGAAAGCAGGTTCGACTCTGCCTGACCGCCGACGATCTGGGCAGGAAGCTTGGCCAACAGCAAAGGGATCGCGCAAACGAACGCAATCCAAGTGGAAGTCCTGGCTATTCTCATGGAATCCTCGCGATGACTGAGTCTAGTGCGCAAGATCGCTCCGGTCAAGACCGCATCTCGGCACCATTGGCCCTGCACGAAGTAGACGCGATTACCAACTTCACACGCGACGCAAGCCAATCCGCAAATGACCAAGATCAGTCCCCGAATGTCGGCTTGTGGGATGTTTTCGTGATTTGGACTTTGCCCCGCCCGACTCACCGCCAACCCAGCAATGTCCTCCCAGTAAACAACAGTGACGCCATGAGCGCGGTCAGGCCCGACAGAACGCTGGCAGCGCGTCGGAAATCCGTTTGCAGATAATTAGCCCGCTTTTCGCTACGCTTGAAACAGATCCAAAGTAAAGAACCAAAAAGGAGAGCAGGAGACAGCCCTCCTTTCATCAAAACAGGCCATCTTCGCGGCGCGCGTGCGCAGAGGAGACGAAAAACATCGGCAATCATTAATAATCATCGGCAACATTCCTGACGATTCGTTTTCGGGGCGGTTCCGGCGCGGAACCGTTGCATGCTGCTCTTCTGCGGGCACAAAAGTCCGCGGGGCGTGGCCGGAAATGGGTGAACGATGGCCTCAAAAAAGGCTGTACTGAGAAACAAAAAGAAGTCTACCAATAACCTGAAGTCGGCCAACAAACCGGCTTCTCAAAAACAACCGCTGCCCGAGGTCAAAGGCAACCCGGGCAGAAAACCCACTTGCAAGCCGAGTGGCAGAAAAGCAACGGCAAAGGGCAGAACGACCAAACCCGGCGTCGCCGGAATCAACCTGCGCAATGCCATCAACGTCGCGGTAGCATCTCAATCCGGCAGGATCGCCGCTGCGCTGATCGAGGGAACCGTTCAGGGCAGCGTCGGCAGCGCAAAACTCCTCATCGATCTCACCGGCGCCAGGAACGCCGACGAATCGAAGAAGAAGCGCAGAGGCCCATCCCTGCCAGAGATACTCATGCGAGAGCCTCAGTGGCAGGATCCGCCCGACGCAGACCCCTGCGCCGAGATTGGCGCCCCCTTCGGTCGCCTCCAGCACGAACTCTGACCCGCCTCCCCAAAAGCAACAAAGAACCCCCACCCTCGCACTGGCCAGGCGAGGGTGGGCCATCCCGGAAATTAAATCATCGCTACTCCATCCAAAGCCCATATCAAAAGAGCCTGTCATCCTGAGCGCAGGTCGCCGCAGCCGGGGTCCCCGCGGACGGATCTTTGTCCGTGGGGTGGGGAGCGACCGTACTCGAAGGATCTGCAGTTGCTTTTCGAAGATCGCAGAAAAAACGCTGGGTGGGATACGAAGAACTCCCCGCCGCGCTTTGAATCAGTCGTCCACCGGCGTCGCCGACCCGCTGGGAATGAAACAGGCTATACGGTCTTGGGCTTGCGGAGGGAGCAGGGGCCTTCACAGGCTGCGGAAAAACTCCATCGGTGAAGTGGTTTGTATCAGGGCACGAGTTTACTCGTG
>Ga0224555_1001476_pt1 | contig 32402 bp, 22 predicted proteins | sample 714S23034metaG_FD_180687 | JGI IMG/M metagenome (GOLD analysis project Ga0224555, IMG submission 180687) | Peat soil microbial communities from Stordalen Mire, Sweden - 717 S2 30-34 | ecosystem: Environmental > Terrestrial > Soil > Wetlands > Peat | place: Sweden: Norrbotten County, Stordalen...
ACTCCAAACTCAACTTTTCTGCGTCGTCCATGCGGATGTTCACATCCCAGCATGACCGCCCCTTCAGGCTCATCTTGTATTGGAATCAAAGTCGGCCTTCAGGCTCATCTTGTGTTGGACAAGAGTCCGGTTTGCAATTCCCGTGCCGTTTCGTTATGATTCTATTAACTGTCCAAGGGAAATCCCTGGGCCGTCAATAGCACCACGGTTTCTGGGTCTGTTCGAGGGGGTTGCAAAAGGGAGACGCGAAGAGCGCTTCCCGTGCGGCCAGCACCTCCAGACTCTCCGCAAAGCGGGGCTGGCAGAAGCGGTGGGAGACGAGGAATGAATGGCTAAATCCAGTAAAAACATTACGAAGGCGCGCGCGGCCGTGGTCAAGCCAGCGTATTCGCTGCCCGAAGCGGTTGGCCTGCTGAAGCAGGTGAAGTACGCCAAGTTTGACGAAACCGTCGATCTGACGCTGCGGCTGGGCGTGGACACGCGCCACGCCGACCAGATGGTCAGAGGGACGGTGGTGTTGCCGCATGGGCTGGGCAAAACCAAAACAGTGGCCGTGATTGCCTCCGGCGACCGCCAGAAGGAAGCCAAGGACGCCGGGGCGGACTTTGTGGGCGGCGAGGAGATGGTGGAGAAGATCCAGAAGGAAAACTGGACCGCCTTCGACGCGCTGATTGCCACGCCGGACATGATGAAGGTGGTGGGCCGGCTGGGCAAGGTGCTGGGACCGAAGGGGCTGATGCCCAATCCCAAGACCGGAACCGTGACCATGGACGTGGCCGCGGCGGTCAAAGAGATCAAGGCCGGCAAGGTGGAATTCCGCGCCGACAAGACCAGCCTGGTGCATGTGCCGGTGGGCAAGCTGAGCTTTGAGCCGCAGAAGCTGATCGACAATGCGACCACGGTGATTGGGGCGATTGTGCGCTCCAAGCCTTCGGCGGCCAAGGGCAAGTACATCAAGAGCACTACGCTGAGCTCGACGATGGGTCCCGGAGTGCGGCTGGATTCGACAGTTGCCGACGCGGCGGGAAAGCACTAAAAGCAGGGATCAGGGAACAGGGAACAGGGAACAGGGAACAGTAAAGCCCGCAGTTCTCGCTTGCCCGGATCTGAATGGTTAAAACGAGATTTGCAACAGAAGCCTGTTGAGGGCGAGAAGGGGATAAAGGAAGGAAGAGCGAGGTTCAGCCTGTGAAGTGGCGCTGTTCCCTGTTCCCTGTTCCCTGTTCCCTGTCGGAGCGGAGCGAAGACAAAATGGCGATTTCAAGGGCGAAGAAGACGGAGAAGGTTCAGTTGCTGGCCAAGGAGCTGGAAGGCTCGACTACGGCGATTATCGGCACTTTTTCCAAGCTGACGGTGGCCAAGGACTTTCAACTGCGCAAGGTGATTCGCGAGGCGGGCGGCAAGTATCGCGTGGTGAAGAACAAGCTGGCGGCCGTATCCGGCAAGGGCACCGAGGTGGAAGCCGCGTTGCAGGGGCTGCGGGGCGTGAACTCGGTGGCTTTCACGAAGGGCGACCCGGTGGCGCTGGCCAAGGTTTTTGCCAAGTGGGCGAGCGAGAACGCGGCGGAGTTCCAATTCAAGCTGGGCATTGTGGACGGCAAGCTGCTGACGGTGGCCGAGATCAAGGCTCTGGCGACGATGCCGGGCAAGGATGAGCTGTTCTCCAAGCTGCTATTCCTGATCAATGCGCCGGCGCAACGGCTGGCGACGGTGATCAACGCGGCGGGTCACGACCTGGCGGTGGTTCTGGGCCAGGGTGTGGAGAAGGAAAAGTTTGCCAGCGCGGCGTAGCCGCCGCGCAGTTCTCAGTTGTCAGTTGTCAGTGCGGCTATGCCGGGTTTTTCGGTACTGACAACTGAGAACTGAGAACTGACAACTGTTTTTAAGAGTTTTGGTCGGGAAGCAGGCGGAAAGTGCGCGGGTCTGGCGCATCGGAAACTTTCTGTTTGGGTTTGCGGCCGTAAGAAAACAATTCAAACGATACTGATTGGAGAAGAAAATGGCGGATTTAGCACAGTTGGAAGAGCAAATCGTAGCACTGAGCCTGTTGGAAGCGGCGGCTCTGGTGAAGAAGCTGGAAGAGCGGCTGGGGGTTTCGGCGGCGGCGGCGGCTCCGGCAGCGGTGGCGGCGGCGGGCGCGGCGGCTCCGGCGGTCGAAGAGCAGACGGAGTTCCAGGTGATTCTAAAGGACTTCGGCGCGAACAAGATCAGCACCATCAAGGCGGTGCGTGAGGTTACTTCGCTGGGTCTGAAGGAAGCCAAGGACCTGGTGGATGGGGCTCCCAAGGCGATCAAGGAAAGCGCGACCAAGGACGAGGCCGAGGCGATCCGGAAGAAGTTCGAAGGCATCGCGACAATCGAGATCAAGTAGTCACGAGCCAGTGGCCCGGCTGTGAGGCTGGGCCGCTTGCAAGGCTAGCTGGGACGCGCTACAATAATCGTTGCGCGTCTCTCAGGCATATTCCGTTTATTTTAGGGAATGGGGCTGGTTTGGCTGGCGCGTTATGTGGTTGTGGATGGGCACACAAGCGTCCGCAGGCGGGGGCAGAGCCAAGCCCTCGGCGGCGAGGTCCGCTATGTAGTTTAAGTGCCTTAGGGTCAGCGGTTTACTTAGGTGGCAGGCGGAGTACCGTTGACGGGTTGAGTAGCTGGCGAGCGAGCGGCAGAAGCGAGCTTTGGGATCGGCGAGAGCAATGCAAAAGAATTCGGATGGGAGCACAGGCGATGAGCCGCGCTCGTGAGGCATTGTGCCTTGCGGGCATTTTGTGTGTTCCGTCAATGACAGAGTGATTTTTTGAGGAAATATCTGTCCAGGGCGTACCAGAACTGTAAACAGGTTCAATCTTTGCGTTGGCCTCCCAATTGAGGGCAGTCTAGCGCACTTCCCGGATGTGTGGCAATACCCGCGATGCGTTTTTAACCGACATTTCGCAGGAGATGCATGGTTCGGGAATTTCCCCAGTGTAATTGCAGCCTGGCTGCAAGTTGTTGATGGGGTCTTGCGGGGGCGGGGACTGGAGACGAGCAGCGAGCCAGTCTGTTTTTATTGATTTTCTTACCGTAATTAGCGGGCGCCGAAGAGACTCAGGCGCTGGCCCGGCCCAACTTCGGCGCCGGAGCGACGAGCCTCAGGAGTGAACATGCCGAACGAGAAGCGCGCGATACGCAGCCGGCTCGATTTTTCCAAGATTCCAACCGCCACGCAGATACCCAACCTGATTGAAGTGCAGCGGCGCTCCTATGAGCGATTCCTGCAGATGGACAAGCTGCCCAACGAGCGCGACGATTCCGGCTTGCAGTCGGTGTTTGTGTCGGTATTTCCGATATCGGACTTTCGCGGCATCTCGCAATTGGATTTTGTTGATTTTTCGATTGGCAACTGGGAGTGCAAGTGCGGCCACTTGAAGGGGCTGCATCACCTGAGGACGGCCTGCGTGCATTGCGGATCGATGGTGATTACCGATCCGTTTAATCCCGGGGACGTGCTTTGCCAGAAGTGCGGCACATACAACAAGAACATGCCCGACTTCTGCAACAAGTGCGGCGACCCGGTGAGCCTGCAGTTGAAGTACGACCAGCAGGAGTGCGAGGAGCGGGGGATGACCTTCTCGGCGCCGTTGAAGGTGACGGTGCGTCTGACGATTTACGAGAAGGACGCGGAGACAGGCAACAAGAGCATCAAGGACATTAAGGAGCAAGAGGTGTTTTTCGGCGATATTCCGCTGATGACGCCCAACGGCACCTTCATCGTGAACGGCACGGAGAGAGTGATTGTCTCGCAGTTGCACCGGTCGCCGGGTGTGTTTTTTGAGACGGCCAACAATCGCACCTACTTCCTGGGCAAGATCATTCCTTACCGCGGCTCGTGGGTGGAGTTTGAGTACGACCAAAAAAATACTCTCTATGTGCGCATCGACCGCAAGCGCAAATTCCTGGGGACGATCTTCCTGAGGGCGCTGGGGCTGCGTTCGGACGAGGAGATACTCAAGACTTTTTACACGGTGGACAGGGTGCACATTGCCGACGGCAAGCTGCACTGGGCTGTTTCTGAGGAAGGTCACGGCGCCACCCACCTGGTGGGGGCCAAGCCGGCTCATGCTGTGGTGGTGAACGGCGTGGAGATCGCGTTCGCCGGACGCAAGGTCACGCCGCATTCGTTGAAGGCGCTGCGCGCGGCGGCCATTGACCGGATCGAGGTGGAGGCGGCTGAGCTGGACGGGGCGCATACCGCGGCCGACGTGGTGGACCTGAACACCGGCGAAGTGGTGGTGGAGGCCAACGTCGAGCTGACGGCGGACCGGCTGCATAAAATTTTGTCCAGCGGCGCGGCTGTCTTCGAGGTGTTCTTTCCGGAGCGCGACGATGCGGGCAACATCATCGCCAACACGCTGAAGCGCGACACCATCAAAAAACCAGAGGAAGCGCTGATCGAGATCTATCGCAAGCTGCGGCCAGGCGATCCGCCGACGCTGGATACGGCTACGGCGCTGTTTGAAGGCATGTTCTTCGATCCCCGCAAATACGATTTTTCGCGCGTGGGGCGGTTGAAGTTCAACATCAAGCTGTACGAGAGCCAGGACGCCTCCAAGCTGAACCATCGCACGCTGACGCCGGAGGATTTTTACGCGACCATCCGCTACCTGCTCAAGCTGCGCAAGAACATCGGCATGGTGGACGACATCGATCACCTGGGCAACCGCCGCGTAAGAGCGGTGGGCGAACTGATGGAGAATCAGTTCCGCATCGGGCTGGTGCGCATGGAGCGGGCCATCAAGGAAAAGATGAGCGTGTATCAGGAGCTTACGACGGCCATGCCGCACGACCTGATCAACGCCAAGCCGGTGATGGCGGCGATTCGCGAGTTCTTCGGCTCGTCGCAGCTTTCGCAATTCATGGATCAGACCAATCCGCTTTCGGAGATTACGCACAAGCGGCGCTTGTCGGCGCTTGGACCGGGCGGCTTGAGCCGTGAGCGGGCGGGCTTTGAAGTGCGCGACGTGCATCCTACGCACTATGGGCGCATTTGCCCGATTGAGACGCCGGAAGGTCCGAACATCGGCCTGATCAGCTCGTTGAGCTGCTTTGCGCGCATCAACGAGTACGGGTTCATTGAGTCGCCCTACCGCAAAGTGAAGGACTCGCGGATTCTGGACTTCGTGGAGATTGCCAACGCCGGCGACAGCGGCCTGAGGGTGGGCGACCACATCGAGAAGGACGAGGCGGCGCGGTTGAACGCCGGACTGAAGAAGGCGGGCAAGCGGCAGATCGATCACATCCCGTTCAGCTTCTATCTCTCGGCATGGGAAGAGGACAAGCACACCATCGCGCAGGCCAACATCGAGTTCAACGATGAGGGACTGATCACCGAAGACCTGGTGAACGCGCGGCGCATGGGGAACTTTGTGCTGGTGAACCGCACCGATGTGGACTACATCGACGTCTCGCCGAAGCAACTGGTTTCAGTAGCCGCGAGCCTTGTTCCATTTTTGGAGCACGACGACGCCAACCGCGCGCTGATGGGCGCCAACATGCAGAGGCAGTCTGTTCCTTTGCTGGTGGCCGAGGCTCCGTTGGTGGGCACGGGGATGGAAGGTGTGACGGCGCGCGATTCGGGCGCGGTGATTCTGGCCAAGCGCAACGGCATTGTGGATTCGGTGGATTCACAGCGCATCATCGTGCGCGTGGAGGGCGAGCATCATCCCACGCAGCTTTCGCGCGAGGTGGGTTCGGACATCTACACGCTGATCAAGTTCAAGCGGTCGAACCAGAATACCTGCATCAACCAGAAGCCTGTTGTCCGCGAGGGCGACCGCGTGGTCAAGGGGCAGGTGATTGCCGACGGACCGTGCACGGAGCGCGGCGAGCTGGCGCTGGGACGCAACGTGCTGGTGGGCTTCATGCCTTGGCGCGGATACAACTTCGAGGACGCGATACTGATCTCGGAAAAACTGGTGCGGGAGGATTATTACACCTCGGTGCACATCGAGGAGTTCGAGATCGAGGCGCGCGACACCAAGCTGGGTCCCGAGGAAATCACGCGCGATATTCCCAACGTGAGCGAGCACGCGCTGCGCGACCTGGACGAGAGCGGCGTGATCCGCATCGGCGCCCAGATCAAGCATGGCGACATCCTGGTGGGCAAGGTGACGCCCAAGGGCGAGACGCAGCTCACGCCGGAAGAGAAGCTGCTCAGGGCCATCTTCGGCGAGAAGGCCGGCGATGTGCGCGACGCGTCGCTGACCTGTCCTCCGGGCATCGAGGGCACCATCGTCGATGTGCGCATCTTCAGCCGCAAGGGCCAGGACAAGGACGAGAGGGCGAGGCAGATCGAGGCCGAGTACATCTCCAAGCTGGAAAAGAACCTGGGCGACGAGATTCGCATTCTGACTGATGAGCGCCTGAAGCGCCTGGACGGAATTCTGGGCGGCAAGGAAGTGCTGGCCGACCTGCACGACGAGCGGACCAACAAGCGCTTGCTGACCAAGGCAGCGATTCTGGATCGCGAAACCATCGAGCGCATTTCCACTAAGAATTTGAAGCGCATCCGCTACGCCGACAAGGACCCGCGGGTCAACGAGCAGATCGACGAGATCGAGGAGATGACCTCCAGGCAGATTGAAGTGCTGCGCAAGATTACCAATGAAAAAGTGGCCAAGCTGCAGAAGGGCGATGAGCTGCCTCCGGGCGTAATCAAGCTGGTGAAGGCTTATGTGGCCATGAAGCGCAAGCTCTCGGTGGGCGACAAGATGGCTGGCCGCCACGGCAACAAGGGCGTCATCGCGCGCATTCTTCCCGAGGAGGACATGCCTTACCTGCCCGATGGAACGCCGGTGGAGATTGTGCTGAATCCGCTGGGCGTGCCTTCGCGCATGAACGTGGGCCAGATTCTGGAAACGCATCTGGGCTGGGCCGCGCATGTGCTGGGCAAAAAGATTGCCGATCTGATACGCGCCAACACCGACGCCAATTACACGCGGGAACTGATGAAGAAGGAGTTCGCCGGAACCGCTGCGCTGCGTCAGTTGCTGGAACTGGACGACGAGATGCTGCTGCGTGTGGGAGCGGGGATGGAGCGCGGCATCTGGTTCGGGACAGCGGTCTTCGACGGCGCGCGCGAGAGCGAGATCAAGGCGCTGCTGGCTTCGGCCGGGCTGCCTTCCTCGGGCAAGACGGCGCTGTTCGACGGCATGACGGGCGAGCAGTTCGAGCAGCCGGTGACGGTGGGCTACATCTACATGCTGAAACTGTCGCACCTGGTGGACGACAAGATTCACGCGCGGTCGATTGGACCGTACTCGCTGATTACGCAACAGCCGCTGGGCGGCAAGGCGCAGTTCGGCGGGCAGCGATTCGGCGAGATGGAAGTGTGGGCGCTGGAGGCTTATGGCGCGGCTTACATTCTTCAAGAACTGCTGACCGCGAAGTCGGACGACGTCTATGGCCGTACCAAGATTTACGAGGCCATCGTGAAGGGCGAGGCGGCGATTGAGCCGGGCGTTCCGGAGTCGTTCAACGTGCTGATTCGCGAGTTGCAATCGCTTTGCCTGGACGTGGAGTTGATCAAGCGCGCGGATCTTATCAAAAAATTGCCCGCGCCGGAAGTGGCGGCGGTCGCCGACTAGTGATCAGTGGTCAGTGATCAGTGATCAGTCGACTGCGACGAGCAGCATAGAGTTTGAAATGAACAGTGGATGGAGCAAGAAAACTGACCACTGTTCACTGACAACTGATCACTGTTTTTAGAGTTCTTCTTGAAAGCGGTAAACGCCGCTTCCCGGGAAGGAAGAACTCTTCAGGAATCCCGGGAAAAACCGCGGCAGGCGCCGATGAGGCCCGCCAAGGAGGGTTGCCTTGTTCCGTTCGAACCCGTTTGAGCTTTCAGGTCCTATTACCGATTTTGACGCAATCCGCATCATGCTGGCATCGCCGGAGAAGATCCGCAGTTGGTCGCATGGCGAGGTCACCAAGCCGGAGACGATCAATTACCGCACCTTCAAGCCGGAGCGCGACGGCCTTTTCTGCGCGCGCATCTTTGGGCCGGTGACGGACTGGGAGTGCTTGTGCGGCAAGTACAAGCGCATGAAGCACCGCGGCGTGATCTGCGACAAGTGCGGCGTGGAAGTGACAGTGAGCAAGGTGCGCCGCGAGCGCATGGGCCACATCGAGCTGGCGTCTCCGTGCTCGCACGTGTGGTTCTTCAAGGGGCTGCCTTCGCGCATCGGTCACCTGCTGGACATTTCTCTTCGCGATCTGGAAGCGATTCTCTACTTTGAATCCTATGTTGTGGTCGATCCGGGCGACGCGCCAGTGAAGGAACGCGAGATCATCAAGGACGAAGTCAAGTACCGCGAGCTGGATGCGCAATTCCGTCCCTCGGGATTCAAGGCGATGATGGGCGCCGAGGCCATCAAGGAACTGCTCAAGCGGGTCAACATCGAAGAGCTGGGCTTGGAGTTGCGCGAAAGAATGAAGACGGAAACGTCAGCGCAGAAGAAGCTGAAGTACGCCAAGCGCCTGAAGGTGGTGGAGGCTTTCCGCAAAAGCGATAACAAGCCGCACTGGATGATTCTGGACGTGTTGCCGGTAATTCCTCCAGAGCTGCGCCCGCTGGTGCCGCTGGATGGCGGCCGCTTTGCCACCTCTGATTTGAACGATCTCTACCGCCGCGTGATCAACCGCAACAACCGTTTGAAGAAGCTGATGGACCTGCATGCGCCGGAAGTGATTGTGCGCAACGAGAAGCGCATGTTGCAGGAGGCTGTGGACGCGCTGTTCGACAATGGCCGCCGCGGCCGCATTCTGCGGGGAGCGAACAACCGTCCGCTGAAGTCGTTGTCTGATACTTTAAAGGGCAAGCAGGGACGCTTCCGGCAGAATTTGCTGGGCAAGCGCGTGGATTACTCCGGCCGCTCGGTGATTGTGGTGGGCCCGGAGTTGAAGCTGCATCAGTGCGGATTGCCCAAGAAGATGGCGCTCGAACTCTTCAAGCCGTTCATCTACCATCGCCTGGAACAGACGGGCCACTGTACCACCATCAAGCAGGCCAAAGAGATGGTGGAGATGCAGGAGCCGGTGGTGTGGGACATTCTGGAAGAGGTGATCAAGGACCACCCGGTGCTGCTGAATCGCGCGCCGACGCTTCACCGCCTGGGCATTCAGGCCTTTGAGCCGGTGCTGGTGGAGGGCAAGGCGATCAAGATTCACCCGCTGGTATGCACGGCGTTCAACGCCGACTTCGACGGCGATCAGATGGCGGTGCATATTCCGCTGTCGCCGGAAGCGCAGATTGAGGCTAGCGTTTTGATGCTGGCCACGCACAATATTCTTTCGCCGGCCTCGGGTCAGCCGATCACCGTGCCCTCGCAGGACATGGTGCTGGGCCTGTACTACCTGACCAAGGCCAAGAAGAACGCCAAGGGCGAGGGACGCGTCTTCGCCAATTACGAAGAGGTCCTGATGGCGCTGGAAGCCAAGGAAGTGGAGACGCTTTCGCCTATCCGGTTGCGCTACACCGGCAAGGTGATGGACCTGACCACGGCCTATGACGACCAGGACCTGACGCACATCGAGCCGGTGGATTTCAACAAGCAGTACATTTCGACGACGGTGGGCCGCGTGATTCTGAACGACGCGCTGCCGGAGGGGATGCCGTACATCAACGGCCTGCTGAAGAAAAAGGGCATCGGGCAATTGGTAAATTACTGTAACCAGAATCTGGGCCTGGAAGTGACGGTGGGGATGCTGGACCGCATCAAGGACCTGGGCTTCCAGTACGCCACGCGCTCGGGGCTTTCCGTGGGCCTGGACGACATGGTCATCCCGGAGTCGAAGTACACCGTGGTCCACGACGCCGATCTGAAGGTGATCGAGGTCCAGAAGCAATACATGGACGGCGCCATCACCAACGGCGAGCGCTCCAATAAGGTGATTCAGATGTGGTCGGCGGTGACCGAGAAGGTGGCCGACGAGATGTTCAACAACATGAAGCGCGCGGACGAAGAGGGAGCCATGAACCCGATCTACATCATGGCCGACTCGGGCGCGCGCGGATCGAAGCAGCAGATTCGTCAGCTTTCAGGAATGCGCGGACTGATGGCCAAGCCGTCAGGAGAAGTGATTGAGACGCCCATCACGGCGAACTTCCGCGAAGGGCTGACGGTGCTGGAATACTTCATTTCGACGCACGGCGCGCGTAAAGGATTGGCCGACACGGCGCTGAAGACGGCTGATTCCGGCTACCTGACGCGGCGGCTGGTGGACGTGGCCCAGGACGTGATCGTGACGGAGTACGACTGCGGCACGGTCGAAGGGATTTACGTCGGCTCGATCGTCGAGTCGGGCGAGATCATCGAGGAGTTGAGGGACCGCATTATCGGCCGCGTATCGCTGGAGCGGATCAAGGACTACGACGGCAACATCGTGGTGGATGTGAACCAGGGCATCGACGAGGACATTGCCTCGGCGATTCAGGGCGCGGGCGTGGAGAAGGTGAAGATTCGCTCGGTGCTGACCTGCGAATCGCGGCGCGGCGTTTGCGCGCTGTGCTACGGGCGCAACCTGGGCTCGGGGCGCATGGTGGAGTTGGGCGAGACCTGCGGCGTGATTGCGGCGCAGTCCATCGGCGAGCCAGGCACGCAGTTGACGATGCGCACCTTCCACGTGGGCGGCACGGCCAGCCGCGTACAAGACAAGTCGCGCCTGGACGCCAAGAACAACGGCATCGTGCGCTTCATCAACCTGAACTATGTGGAGAGCAGGGACGGCACGCTGGTGGCCATGAACCGCTCCGGTTCGATTGCCATTCAGGATGAGCGCGGCCGCGAGAAGGAGCGCTACCAGGTGGTCTACGGCGCGCGCCTCAGAGTGAAGGACGGCGAGCAGGTGAAGCTGGGCCAGTTGCTGGCCGAGTGGGATCCGTACACCTACGCCATTCTGACCGAGATCGGCGGCGCGGTGCAGTTCAAGGACTTGCAGGAAGGCATCACGCTGAACGAAGAGGTGGACGAAGTGACCGGCCTCTCGCGGTGGGTGGTGGCCGACTCTCCGGATGAGAAGCGGCAGCCGACCTTCGTGGTGAAAAACGCCAAGGGCCACAAGCGGTACCTGTTGCCGCGCGGCGCTCACCTGATGGTGCAGGACGGCGAAGAGGTGGGTCCGGGCGACGTGCTGGCGAAGATTCCCAAGGAGAGCACGCGCACCAAGGACATCACCGGCGGTCTGCCCCGTGTAGTCGAGTTGTTTGAAGCGCGCAAGCCGCGCGAGACGGCCATCATCAGCGAGATCGACGGCGTGGTGCGCTTCGGCGAAGTTGCCAAGGGCCAGCGCAAGATCTACGTGACGGCGGACAACGGCGACGAGAAAGAATACCTGGTGCCGCGCGGCATCCACGTGAACGTGCAGGAAGGCGAGCGTCTGGGCGCGGGCGATCCGCTGATGGACGGGCCGCTGAACCCGCACGACATTCTGGATGTGCTGGGCGAAAAGGCGCTGCAGGCTTACCTGGTGAACGAAATTCAGGAAGTCTACAGGCTGCAGGGCGTGGCCATCAGCGACAAGCACATCGAAGTAATCGTGCGGCAGATGCTGCGCTGGGTGCGGATCGACGATGTGGGCGACAGCAACTTCCTGCTGGAGCAGCAGGTGGACCGCTTCCGCTTCCGCGAGGAGAACGAGCGGGTGCTGGCAAATGGAGGCCGTCCGGCGACCGGGCGTCCGCTGCTGCTGGGCATCACCAAGGCATCGCTTTCGACCGACAGCTTTATCTCCGCGGCCAGCTTCCAGGAGACAACGCGCGTGCTCACCGAGGCCAGCATCAACGGCGCAATTGATAATTTGCGCGGGCTGAAGGAGAACGTGATCGTGGGACGGCTGATTCCCGCCGGCACGGGTCTGGAGTACTATCGCAACGTTCAGCTCTCACCGGAGCTGGAAGAAGCGGCGGCCCGCGTGCAGCAGGAAGTTACGGCGGAGATTGAAGCAGCCGAGCGCGAACTGGAACTGATGCGCCAGGAGGGCGAGGCCGAGGAAATGGCGGCGGAGTGAAAACAGTGGTCAGTTGTCAGTGATCAGTAAAGGCCCGGCGCAAGCCGGGCCTTTGTTCTGCTCGAACTTCGGCGGAGAGTCAGGAATTCGTGCTGCTCTGAGGCAGACTCTTTTCGATTTGGCGCCTGTCGTTCTTGACTAAATACATAGCGGCATCCGCGGCGTTCAGAAGGTCATCCCTGGTTGCGCCATCCTGGGGATAGAGAGCAATGCCCACGCTGGCTGAACCGGTCAGAGTCAGCTCCTCAAAGGCAAAGGGCTCATCGAAGCTGCGCTCCAGACGCTGAGCGATCTCCTCGACCTCGGCGCGGTTGCGCACCATGGGGAGCAACACGGCAAACTCATCGCCGCCCAGCCGGGACAGCGTGTCGTGGGGGCGAAGCTGTCGCTTCATGCGCAACGCCACCTCCTGCAGGTACTGGTCGCCAACCTGATGCCCATAAGAGTCGTTCACTTGCTTGAAGTAGTCGAGGTCGATGTAGATCAATCCGAAGATGGCTGCCTCGAGACGCGCCGCATCAATCTGCGCGTCCAAATGCTTTTCCAGGGAGAAGCGGTTGTGTATATCGGTGAGCAGGTCGAACTCCGAGCGGTGCAGCAGGTCGGAGTAAAGGCGGCGGGTTTCAATGGCCAGGGCGGCGAGGCCAGCCGCCATGGAAAGGGCTTCCGGCTCATTGGCGGAGGGTTTGGTGAGCGAGTCGAAGGCGGCAGAAATGACGCCGAGCGGCGGTCCGGAGCGGGCAGGAATCTTTTCGCGGGCGATGCGCAGAGTTGTTAGCTGCGGTGGGCAATTTCCCAGCCGGGCGCCATCGGTTACTTCGCACCAGCAGGGCGCGCCCTTGAGTTGGAAGGATACCAACTCCGTGATTTGTTCGAGAATCTCAGCCAGGGGCCGGGAGCCATTGATGTCTTCGAGAATGCGGCCGCGGCGGTGTTCAAGGGTGGCCAGCGCAGCGGTTTGCCGGCGCACCTTGCGTTCAAGGGTCCAGCCTCTAATGCCTACAATGAATACGACCATGAGCAGCAGGCCGACAAGGATGATGAGGTTGCGAACGTTGAGCAACGAAGGCCTGGCGACGACGGCAACGTCATCGAAGGAGCGCATCAGAATATCGAAAGACACTTCGTTATTGACAGGATAGTAATCCGCCATCATGCAGATGCCGGTGACCCGGATTTTGGATCCCAAGGGGACCTCAAGCATCGACGGAAGCGAGAGAAGCGAAGGTGGATGGCGGTAAATCGCTGTGAACAGCCGCTTGTCGGCGACCAGGACATACTCGTCTTGCGCGGCCTCTCGGACTTCGGTCACAACTTGCCCTTCGATGGAGACCAGATCGTACTCGTGTCCGTAGGGTTTGTTATTTTCCCAGAAGGCAAGTTGATGCCAGGTGGCCGACTGCGGCGGGATGGGCGCCTGCGCGTGGCTGTCCTGAATCTCCGCATGGGTTAAAGTCAATCGGCGGTTGCGGCTATCGGGGAAGCCGGTTGCGTCGGCTACATCGCCGATCCGCAATGGCTCATCGGTTTGTGTCGAGACCCACAGGCTCTTCGAGCCGTTTTGCAGCACAACGCCTGAGCCGGGCTGGTAATACGTGATGGTTCCATGAATCCGGAGCCTCTGCGAGAGATCGCGCACATGAATGCCGGTGATGATTTCGTCCATCGGCAGAACCGGAAGGGACCACGGGCTGGCATCGGCGCGTTTGAGAATCTTGATGTTCGCAAATGTCGAAACATGAAGGATGACTCCGGTCTGCTGCACCTTGCTGTCGAACTGTCTTCCGCCAATGCCAGTGATCTCGACTTCCGCGTCAAGAAGGTCTTTGATCGCCCCTGCATCCCGGCCTTCCACATCCACATCGATGTAGCCGCCCTCCATGAGCAACTGTAAGCGTGTGCCTGCAACCATCTGGATTGACATTGGATCTGCCGTGCGCACCACACCGCGAACTCGCACTAGCCTGCACATGTAAGTGGTGCGGACCAGATCGTCGAAGGAGGCAGGCATGGGCCCAGGCGGCTTGCCGTGCCGGAGAAGGGTAACTATGTCGCCGAGTATGAAGGGGCGGAAGCTTGGTTGCGTCTTTCCTTGCACCAGGACGCGATCGCCGGGAACCAGGCCGGCGGCTTTCGCGGTCTTCACAAAGATGCCCTGGCCGTCCTCTTGCACATCGATGCCCTCGCTGTTGGGGAAGGAGTAATTCACCGTCGCTTCGAAAGCGACAGGGAGTTGCTGGCTTGCTTCGGCGCGGGTAAGGACGCGAACGGCATGGATCGTCGTCAGCGGGGCGGGCGCTGCGGCCCAGGCGCTCGATGCGCAGGCGAAGAGGATGGCGAATGTGGAAAGCTGTCTCTTCATTGGATAGAATCGGGATGTACCGTTGTTGTGATGCATGGCTCCTGATAGTTCTTATCGGCAACAACCACCGAACTAATGACTGCCGCTGGTAGCAGCCGGGAGCCAGAGTGTGACCGAAGACATGTATTATTAACGAGTTCTCATTTGACTCCAACTAAAATCTGGTTGAGCCACTTGCAAAATTCAAGGAGGAGTGCATGTAGTGTCAGGATTTGCAACAGGCACAGATATTTGCAGATAATTTCGGCATCTTGTAGCACAATCATTCTCAGGTGCTTTTTCTCCAATCGTCCTCCAAATGTTCCGCTAACTCCTTATCCTGGACGACTTTGCAAATAACTCCTTTGTTTTGACGACTTTACAGCGCAACCCTGTCTGTAACATCAAGAAAACAACGACTTTGCGTCCAAAGTACGGGTGGGGGGGGTACCATACAATGCAGCACCAGCTTTGCCGTCGGAACAAACCAAAGCCCCGAAGGAGTGCCAGAATATGTAATGCCGGTTTCTTGGTTATTTTGCAAGAGGATCTAATGACCTTTTGGGAGATGTTTGTATGTCGAATTCCGCTGAAGTTACCAATCCCGCTTCGTCCATTCCGCACTACGGCGCGCAGGCGCAGCCTCCCCGGCGTATCCGTGTGATCGGCGTTCCGCTTGATCTGGGCGCCAGCCGCCGTGGGGTGGACATGGGGCCCTCGGCGGTGCGCGTTGCCGGGCTGGAGGCGCGGCTGGAGGCGCTGGGCCACGAGGTGACCGACGGAGGCAACATTCGCGTGGAGATTGCCGAGACGCAGACCGCGGGCAAGGAAAATGCGCACTATCTGAAACAAATTGCCCAGACCTGCACGCGCACCGCCGAGGCTGTGGTGAAGATGATCGAGGAGGGAATGACGCCGCTGGTGCTGGGCGGGGACCACTCGCTGGCCGCCGGATCGGTCTCCGGAGTGGCGGAGTTCTATCGCCGCAAGGGAGAGAAGATCGGGGTGGTGTGGATAGATGCCCACTCGGACATCAACACGCCGGAGACTTCGCCCTCGGGCAACGTACATGGGATGCCGCTGGCCGCGCTGCTGGGACTGGGGCCGGAAGCGCTGACGAAGATTTTCGGCTATGCGCCCAAGGTTGCGGCGGAGAACACGGTGCTGGTAGGGGTGCGGGAGATCGACGCCGCGGAGCGGGAGAACATTCGCCGCGCTGGCGTGGCCGTGTATACCATGCGCGACATCGACGAGCGCGGCATGAGAACAGTAATGGAAGAGGCCCTGCGCGCGGCCGGAAACGGAACAGCCGGGTACCATATCTCGCTGGACATGGATTGGATCGATCCCGAGGTCGCGCCGGGAGTGGGCACGCCGGTGCGCGGCGGAGCGACCTATCGCGAAGCGCATCTGGCCATGGAGATTATTGCCGACCACGGGCGCCTGCTCAGCTTCGAGATCGTCGAGGTCAATCCGGTGATCGATGAACACAACCGCACGGCGGATCTGGCGGTGGAGCTGGCCTGCTCGGCGTTTGGGAAGAAGATTCTGTGATGGGCAAATAGTCACGGAGCCTCACCGTCCATTCACGTTAAAATTCACTTATGTCCGCCATCGCGCTATCGCCCCAAGTTCTGGCCAAGTATGAGCCCGTCATCGGTCTCGAGGTCCACGTGCAACTGCTCACCCGCACCAAGGCCTTCTGCGGCTGCCAGAATCACTTTGGCTCGGAGCCCAACACCAACATCTGCCCGGTATGCCTGGGGCTGCCGGGGTCTTTGCCGGTGCTCAATTCACAAGCTGTCGCCTTTGCTACGCTGGCTTCGCTAGCCATCAATTGCGAGGTGCGCGAGCGCTCCATCTTCGCGCGTAAGAACTACTTTTATCCCGACCTGCCCAAGGGCTATCAGATCTCGCAGTTTGACAAACCCCTGGCCGAGCATGGCTGGATCGACGTGCCCACCGCGGACGGCAAGACAAAGCGTATCGGCATTACTCGCCTGCACATGGAAGAGGACGCCGGCAAGAGCATCCACGACGGCTTTGCCGACTCCGCCACGCGGACTTATCTTGATTTGAACCGCTGCGGCACGCCGCTGGCCGAGATCGTCTCCGAGCCTGACATTCGCACCCCGGACGAGGCCTTCGAGTACCTCACGCGCCTCAAGGAAATCCTGCTCTATTGCGAAGTCTCCGACTGCAACATGGAAGAGGGTTCGCTGCGTTGCGACGCCAACGTCAGTGTGCGCCCATGGGGTCAGGAAAAATTCGGCGCCAAGGTCGAGGTCAAGAACGTCAACAGTTTCCGCTTTGTCCGCGCCGCGCTGGAGTACGAAATCGAGCGCCAGATCGAGGTGATCGAGTCCGGCGGCCACATCTCTCAGGAGACGCGGCTGTGGAACGTGGCCGAGGGACGTACCTATTCGATGAGGTCGAAGGAGCAGGCTCACGACTACCGCTACTTTCCCGAGCCGGATCTGCCGCCGGTGATTGTTTCGGCCGAATTTCTGGCCGCGACAAAGAAAAAACTTCCCGAACTGCCCGAAGCGCGCCGCGCCCGCATGATCGCCGAGTACGAGCTGGCCTCTCAGGACGCCTTTACGCTGACGGCAGAGCGCGCCTTCGCCGATCGCTTTGAAGCCGCCGCCCGCACCGCTCGCAACCCGCGTCGCGTGGCCAATCTGCTGATCAGCGAACTGGGCGGACGCCTGAAGGCCCTGGGACTGGAGCAGGAACAGTCGCCGGTTTCCATGGCGGGCGTGGTCCATGCCTCCGATCTGCTCGATGAGGGCAAGATCAGCTCCAAGCAGCTCAAGCAACTCTTCGACGCGTGCTTTGAAAAAGGCGAGGATTTTGCGACGGTTTATGAACGCGAAAAGCCGCGTCAGATTACCGACACAGGGGCCATTGAAGCGCTGATCGATGAGGTCATTGCCGCTAATCCCAAGCAGGTGGAGCAGTATCGCGGCGGCAAGAAGACCTTGTCGGCATTTTTTGTGGGTCAGGTGATGAAGGCTTCCAAGGGCCAGGCCAACCCGGCGCTGCTCAATGAACTGGTGGTGAAGAAACTGGAAGGGTGAAGTCCTTCAGCTTCAGCTCGACCTCGAACTCCTTGCGCGCATCCCAGGAGCTGATCGACTTGACGGCGGTTTTCTTGCCGTTCATCTCCGCCCAAAGTTCATGCTCCTCGGCCATATTCACACTCGCAAACCGGAACCGGCCATTCTCTGTGGTTGTATAGCTGCGAATAGCTTTTGACTTTATGTCCTTGAGAAAGACGGTGGCGCCGACCACCGGGACGGAATTGGCGTCCACCACGGCACCACTGACCACGCGCTGGCCCAGGTTCTGCGCCTGGACAGCAAGCGGCCCAATGAATCCATCCCGTGACCCCAGTGGAACCAAACCTGCCGCCAGGAGGGCAAACGCTGCCCCGGCCGCCAAAATCGTGCGATTCAACCTCACTCTTCGTCCTCTTCCTCTTTGAGCAAATCCACTTCGTCCTCGTCCAGGTCCTCGCCTACCCGCGTCAACTCCAGCGGCTCAACGCCAACCACCTCGTACTCGGTTCCACATTCATCGCAGGTGACCACGTCACCTTCCGCCACTTCGTCCAATTCGATGTCTAGTGCATTCTCGCATTCAGGGCAGTTGGGCATGGCAGCCTCCTCTTGTCACGATATTCTGTGTTCCAGGATGACGGAAATATGTTGTTCTACACCGTTATTCTTTGAGAAAGACCGGCCTCCAGTCAAGAGGCAAAAGCCAAACCGTCAGCAAAGCTCTCCAAAGAAAGAATACGCTATGGGGACTGACGCATAAAGGCGAGCTTGACTTCCGGGGTGGATTCCGGTCAGAACCGCGCCGAAAAAGCGAAATCGCGAAGGCCGTCTGCCCTTTTTTCCAGGACGCCCGCACGCTTCCGGGTTTACCCTTAAACTGACCCTATGCCCAGGCTTGGTTCAACTCCGTTTGCCTTTCCCGAATTCCGCGGCGCCACCCGCCGCTTGGTTCTGTGGAATCTGGCTGCCTACTTTGCGCTGGCGGTGGCGGGATTGGCCGCTCACCCGGAAGTTCCCTTCAGTCTGCGCTTTGGCTTTGTTCCCAGCATGTTCCTGCACGGCTGGTTCTGGCAGCCCTTCACCTACAGCCTCGTTCATCCTACGCTGCTGGGCGCGCTCTTCGAACTTTTGTCGCTGTGGTTTCTGGCCGGTTTTCTGGAGAGCACCCACAGCGAAAGCTGGGTTACCGGCCTCTATACGGTCGCTGTATTGGGAACCGCCGCCGCCGCAATCGTAATTTACGAATGCAGCCGCACACTGGGTTTTTCGACAGCCGAAGTTTCGCTCTACGGCTGTTTCGGCGGCATCTTCGGCCTTTTGGTGGCCATCGGCGCGCTTTACGGCGATGTCCAGTTCCTGCTGTTTTTTACCATCGGAATCAAGGCCCGCTACATGGTGGCGGTCTATGCGCTGGTCGCCGTCGCCATGCTCTTCACCGAGCAGCGCATGTACGCCTTTGCCCAGTTGGGCGGCGCCTTGGCCGGTCTGCTTTATGTCCGCCTGGCCCCGCGCCGGGGCTTTTCGCTCGGTTTCAGCGAAAAATGGTATGCCCTGCGCAACCGCTACTACCGCTGGAAGCGCCGCCGCGCCGCCCGCAAGTTCGAGGTCTATATGCGCTCCCAGGGGCGCACCATCCACGTCGACGGCTACGGCCGCCCAATCGACGACGACAACCCGGACGACAAAAAGCACTGGAATTGAACCAGCACACTCCCGCAAATTTCCGGTAAAATTATTGTTACATGGCCATCAAAATTGCCTTTCTTTTTCCGGGTCAGGGTTCGCAGTCGGTTGGCATGGGCCGCGAACTTGCCGATCGCTTTCCCGTTGCCCGCGATACCTTCGCCGAGGCCGACGAGGCTCTGGGCTTTCCTATTTCCAAGTTGATCTTCGAGGGGCCGGCGGCAGACCTCAGGCTGACGGAAAACACCCAACCCGCCATTCTTACCACGAGCATTGCCACGCTGCGCGTGCTGGCCCTGCATGGGATTGAGCCGGCGCTGGCCGCCGGTCACTCCTTAGGCGAATGGTCGGCCCACGTAGCCGCCGGGACCTACTCCTTTGCCGACGCGGTGCGCTTTGTCAAGGCGCGCGGAAAGGCCATGCAACTGGCATTTCCCGTAGGCCAGGGCGCCATGGCCGCCATCCTCTCTCTCAGTCCCGAACAGGTGACCGAAATCTGCGCTGAAGCCGCCCAGGAAACCGGCCTGGTTGTCTCGGCAGCCAACTTCAACTCTCCCGGCCAGACGGTCATCTCCGGCGCCCTGGCGGCTGTCGAGAAGGCCTCCGAGATAGCCAAAGCCAAGGGCGCAAGGCGCGCCGTGATGCTCCCTGTCAGCGCGCCCTTCCACTGTGCCCTGATGCAGCCGGCCCAGGAAGAGGTGGCGCGCGTGCTGGGCGAGTTGACGCTGGCCGATCCTCGCATTCCCGTGGCCTCAAACGTCACCGGCGGCATGGTCACCACCGCCGCCGAGGTCCGCGACTGCCTCATCCGCCAGGTCACCGGCGCAGTGCGCTGGGTGGACTGCATGAAGACGCTGATAGGGGCCGGTACGCAAGTCTACATCGAACTCGCGCCCGGCACAGTGCTCTCCGGTCTGCTCAAACAGATCGACCCGGCGCAAAAGTCCCTGAATGTGGAAAATGCCGCCAGCTTGGAGAAGACGCTGACGGAGCTGGCGGGCATGAATCCCTCCGTAGGCTAGGAAGAAACAAGCGTGGACCGGGAGGTCCACGCTACAGCCGGCCGGGAGGCCGGCGCTACAGTTTCATGCACCGCGGGTCGGTAACGCCGGTGGGGAACTAAAAAGCAAATGCTCCGGCTTCCGGCCTATTCTTTGGCGGACTTTTCCGTTTCCCCGGCGATTTGCCCGGAATACTGATAGGCGTTCAGCGAGTATTCGTGAGCCTGACGGCTGAGTTCGTTTGCGGTCAGATGATCACCTTTGCCGTGGGCTTCAGCGGCGGTGGCGTGGGCGTGGGCTGCCAGGTTGTGAAGTTCCGCGGCTCGATCGTGGGTGCTCTGGGACATGACGTCCTCCTTGAGTTTCGATGCAAACCGACAGGTAAAGACGCTGGAATGTTTTTTCGATGAGGGCGGGAAGCACGCGGGCTCCATCCTCATCGCTTTGCGGGGACAAAGATGGAGCCTATTTTCTAAGCTGTCATCCTGAGCGTAGTTTGGCGCGTTTTTTGCGTCAAACGGAGTCGAAGGACCTGCGGTTGTTCTTGTCTTATTACGTTGCAACCCAAGCGAGGAGCCGTTCCTACGAAATTCCCCCAGGCCCTTCCAAAAACTGCACGTCTTCCGGCGAAAATCCCAGGGTATGGTCTTTCGGATCGTAGTCCAGATTGATCGCCTTGCTCTTGCGCTCGTTGATAAAAGTCCCGGTCTGAAGCACGTTGCCGACCATGCGCGCGGCGGCAATCCTGTGGCTACGAATCTGGCCGTAATCGTTATCCGGACTGGTCGTGCTCCAATCCTTCTCGAAGCGTTCGAATGTGTAGCCGGCGTGCTTGTCCGGATGCTGCTGCCAGTTCTTGTCGTGGATCCAGACGCCATAGGCCGCGGGCAGATCGTTCTTTTCCAGGTCCTTGAAGAACGCGTTCACGGTCATTCTGCCCAGCAGATGGTTGTTCCAATGCCAGGGCCAGTCCACCGGCCGGCTAGCCGCCAGCCACCAGCCCACAAACAGCACAAACAGCAGCCCCGCCGCGTTATACAGAATCACACGCCGGCGGCGTGCGCGGGCTTCGTCATATGGGGGAGCATCAAGCAAGGTCATGGAAGTCCTTTTAGTTCTCAGTTCTCAGTTGACAGTAGACAGTCGTGAAATCACACAACCTGCGGCCAGATTCATTATCGCTCCCCACTCTCTCTTTAGACACCGAAGACTGGCGAAGAGTTCCCAATCGCGTCCAACTGACAACTGAGAACTGTGAACTGAAAACTATTCTCTGCTGTACGTCGTCCGGCTCTTCTCCGCCTGCCGCTCCAGGGCCAGCTCAATCAGCCGGGTGATCAGCTCCGTATAGCTGAGCCCCGAGGCCTCCCACAGTTTGGGGAACATGCTGATGCTGGTGAATCCGGGCATAGTGTTTACCTCGTTTAAAAAGATGCGCCGCTTGCCCTCCGGCTCCATCAGGAAGTCCACCCGCGCCAGGCCTGAGAGGTCGCAGGCGCGGAAGGCCGTGATCGCCAGCTCCCGGATCAGCTTTGTCTCGGCCTTGTTCAGCCGCGCGGGAATCACCGCCGCAGAGCCTTCGCAGAGGTACTTGGCCTCGTAGTCGTAGAATTCCTTGCCGGGTATGATCTCGCCCACCACGCTTGCCTGTGGGTAGTCGTTGCCCAGCACGGCGACCTCGAACTCCCGCGCCTTGGCCTTTTTGCCGCCCACGCCCTGCTCCACGATCAGCTTGCGGTCGTACTTGGCGGCCAGCGTCAATGCCGGCCCCAACTCCTTGCGGTCGTGAGCCTTGGAGATGCCCACCGACGAGCCCAGATTCGCCGGCTTCACAAAGACCGGGTAGCGGAGCGCTGACTCGACCTGTGCGACGGCTTTGCGCGGCGACTTTTCCCACTCCGCCCTGAGCACTGTGACGTGCTTGACGATGGGCAGCCGGGCCTGAGCAAAGAGCCGCTTCATCACATCCTTGTCCATGCCCGCCGCCGAGCCCAGCACGCCTGCGCCGACATAGGCGATTCCAGCCAGCTCGAAGAGTCCCTGAATCGTTCCATCCTCGCCAAAGGTTCCGTGCAGCACGGGAAAGACCACGTCCAGGGATTGGCCATCCAGGCAGGACTGGCCGCTCAGCGCCGCAGGTCTGTCCAAAGCCGCGACTCCGCCCCGAGTCAGCGCCGCAGCCGGTTCCGGCGCCAGCAGCGTAGGCTGCCCCTCAGCCAGCACCCGCGCTCCCGGCGTAGCCGCAGGATCGCCCGCCCGCAGTTTCGTTGGCTCCTTCGTTGGCGCCTTCGTTGGTTCTGGGGCATCGGTCCCGGCCCCTTCCAGCAGCCCCTGCGCCGCACCCGAGATCAGCCAGTGACCGGCTTTGTTGATGCCGATGGGCACAACGTCAAATAGCTTGCGATCAATCGCCTGCAAAATCGAAGCCGCCGAGAGCAGCGAAACCTCATGCTCCCCGCTCCGTCCGCCAAAAAGAATCCCAACTCGTAGTTTTTTTGCCATTTCTGTTTCATTGTAGTCCCACCGTCGTTCCCGACCCGCGAGGAATGAAACTGTAGCGCCGGCCTCCTGGCCGGCTGTAGCGTGGACCTCCCGGTCCACGCTTATTTCTTCCCAGTTCGAAGAATCGAACCGGGCGGCCGCAATGCGACGCTTGAGCGGAGATTCTCTCTGCATTGCATCTTTTCTCAGGCGGATATTTCGAGAGTCGTACTCCATGCCTGCGCGTCTAACCCACCAGAGGCGATCCGTATTAGACTGAGGGCAGCGATGGTACCTCGAAGGAGGAATTCGCATGAAGAACCGGATAGTGGCAATTTCGATGATCGCCGGAGCGCTGCTGATGACGGCGCTGGCGTTTTCGCAGAGTACGGGGCAGGGACGAGCCGTGGTGACGATTCTCTCCAAACAGCATGGAGAGTCGCCCGCAAGCGTCTCCCAGCAGGCCGTGAGCATCAAGGTGAACGGAAAAGAGTCCACTATTACCAGTTGGACGCCGCTGCGCGGGCCGGAGGCCAGGCTGGAACTGGTGATTCTGATCGACAGTGCGGCCCGCAGCAGCCTGGGAAGCCAATTCAGCGAAATCGAGCATTTCATCAACGGCCTGCCGCCGAATACAAAGGCCGCGATCGCGTATATGTGGAACGGTCGTGCTGTATTTGCCGGTCCTCTGACCGCGGATCATGCCGCGGTGCTGCGCGCGCTTCACCTGCCGGGAGGCACGCCGGGTTCCAGCGCCAGCCCCTACTTCTGCCTCTCCGACCTGGCCAAGAACTGGCCTTCCGGGGATCGCGGGGCGCGGCGCGAGGTGGTGATGGTGACCGACGGCGTGGATAACTACGAGAGGCGATTCGATCCCGAGGATCCTTATGTCGAGGCCGCAATCAACGACTCAGTTCGCGCGGGCCTGGTCGTCTACTCGATCTACTGGCTGAATCAGGGCCTCGCCGATAGCACTATGTACGCCAACAATGCCGGCCAGAGCCTTTTGATGGAAGTGACCGAGGCGACGGGCGGCGAAAACTTATGGAATGGGATTGGCAACCCGGTTTCCATGCAGCCGTTTTTTGAGAAGATCGCCCGCCGTCTGGAAAATCAATACGAGCTAGGCTTTTCCGCTCGCCTGGACGGCAAGCCTGCCGCCGAAACTCTGAAGGTTAAGGTCGGCGGGTCGGGGGTTGAAGTGACAGCCCCAAAGCAGGTGTTTGTCGATCGAGCGGGCGCGGCGGAGTAGGAACAGCGGGAACGGTCGTTTCTGGAAAGCAGCCTCGCGGCGGGTTGCATGCGACATCCGTGCGCATGTTTTACCGGCTGCAAGCCGTTGCTGATCCACTAGCGCCGTCGCTGCTAAACTAACATCACATGATTCTCCCGTTTGTCCGCGAAATCTTCGCGGAGCTGGAGCACTCTTCGGGATTTGAGCGCGTACGAAGGCATCTGAGCCTGGGTGCGGGGCGGAGACGTGTGTCTGGATTAACGGCGACGGCGCGGGCGATCTATCTGCCGCTGATGGCGCGCGCCGCGCGGCAGCCGGTCATCGTGGTGGTGGCTGACAATAAGGCCGCCGAGGCGCTGGAGCCGATGTTGCGCGCGGGGTGCGAGCTGACCGGCGCGGTGGATCCTTCCGCCGTGGTGCGCTTTCCGGCCCACGATGTGCTCCCTTTCGAAAATCTATCTCCGCATCCCGACGTGCAGGAGCAGCGGGCAACCGCGTTGTGGAAGCTGGCAACGGGCGCGGTGTCGATTCTGATTGCGCCGGTGGAGGCTGCCGCGCTGAAGCTCTTTGATCGCGATTACTACGCCGGCCTCGCGGTGACGCTGAAGCGCGGCGAAGAGGTGGACGTGGAGGTGCTGACCGGGCATCTGGCAAGCGTCGGCTACACGCAGATGGATTTGGTGGAGATGCCGGGGCAGTTCACGCGGCGCGGCGGAATTCTGGACGTGTACTCGCCCGAGTCGGACCGGCCGGTGCGCATTGAGTTTTTCGGCGACGAGATAGAGACGATTCGAAAATTTGACCCGGAGACTCAACGCTCGCAGTCGGCGCTGGACGAGGCGCTGTTATTGCCGCTGACCGAGACGCCGGTGACCGAGCGCCTGCTAGCCGCGGTGCATGGGCGGCTGAGCCGACAGCGAGTGGAGCTGGAAGGCGCGGAAGACGATGAGGAGATGGCTGCTGAGCTGGCGGTTGCCGGCGGGGTGAGCGTCTTTCCGGGGTGGGAGTTTTTCTCCGTCGTGGCCGGGGCGGATAAGTCGCTGCTTACTCTGCTGCCTAAGTGCGCGCTGTTTATCGAAGAGCCGGCAATGGTGCGCAACCAGATCGATCGCTGGTGGAACAAGGTCGAGCAGCGGCATGAAAGATCCGGAATTGGCTCGCTCATTCGTCCCGAGGACATCTATCTGCGGCCCGAAGTGTTGCAGGCGCAGTTAGACGCGCACATAGGTTTGGATCTCGACCAGTTAGGCATAGTGGACGTGCTGGATGTGGACAACACGCTGGGCGAGATCGAGTTGAACACGCGGCCCACGCTGCGGTTTCATGGATCGATTCCGGCGCTGACCGAGCAATTGCGGACGCTGATGACGGCGGAGACGCGGATTGTGCTGGCCGCGCCGCACCAGGGCGATATCGAGCGGCTGGCCACAATGCTGCGCGAGTACCAGATTCCATATCGTCTCGGCAGCCGCAATCCGCGTCCCGGCGAGACGATGCTGGATGAGTCGAGTTACCTGGCCGGCGACTTGCGCGTGCCGCTAATTGTGCGCACGCCTGTGACTGCGGGAGTTAGTTTTCTCGATTCGAATCTGATTTTATTCGGAGCCAACGACTTATCCGACGAAGCCGATGTGGCGGCGCGTCCTGAGCCTAAGCGCTCCAAGACTGCGGCCTTTGTCTCCGATTTCCGCGACTTAGGAATCGGCGATTACGTTGTGCATGTCGAGCACGGAATCGCGCAATATCAAGGCCTCAAGGAAATTGTGCAGGACGGGCTCTCGGTCGAGTTCATGATTCTGGAGTTTGCCGAGGCTGCCAAGTTATATGTGCCACTAACTCGGTTGGATTTGATTCAGAAGTACCGCTCGACAGACGCGGGACCGGCGCCGGTGCTGAACCGTCTGGGTTCGCAGCAGTGGACCAAGACCAAGGCGCGTGTGCGCAAGGCCATGCAGGATATGGCCGCCGAGTTATTGAAGTTATACGCCCAGCGTGCCACCGCGCAGGGAACTGCGTTCACGAAAGACAATGAATTTCAGAAGGAATTTGAGGATGCGTTCGATTACAGCGAGACCGACGATCAGAATTCGGCGATCCGTGCCATCAAGTACGACATGGAATCTACCACGCCGATGGATCGGCTGCTGTGCGGAGACGTTGGCTATGGCAAGACCGAAGTGGCCATGCGCGCGGCCTTCAAAGCGGTGCAGGACGGCAAGCAAGTTGCGGTGCTCACGCCGACCACGATTCTGAGCTTTCAGCACTTCGAGACATTCAAGAAACGGTTTGCGCAGTTTCCCATCAACGTGGAGATGATCTCACGATTCCGCACGGCTAAAGAACAAAAAGATATTGTCGAGCGCGTGGAGTCGGGCAAGGTCGATATTCTCATCGGCACGCATCGGCTGCTGTCGAAGGACATCAAGTTCCAGGACTTGGGCCTTCTGGTGGTGGATGAGGAGCAGCGCTTCGGCGTGCGCCACAAGGAGCGTCTGAAGCAGATGCGCAAGGAGATCGACGTGCTGGCCATGAGCGCCACGCCGATTCCGCGCACGCTGCATATGTCGCTGGTGGGCCTGCGCGACATGAGCGTGATCGAGACGCCGCCCAAGGATCGCATGGCGATTCAAACCGTTGTCGCCAAGTTCGACGAGAAGATTATTCGCTCGGCCATCGAGGTGGAGTTGGAGCGCGGCGGGCAAGTGTACTTTGTGCATAACCGCGTGGAGTCCATCTACGAAATTGCCGCGCGCATACAAGAGTTAGTCCCGGCGGCGCGAGTCTGCGTCGGTCACGGGCAGATGAGCGAAACGGAGCTGGAGCGCGTGATGCTGGCTTTCATGCGGCATGAATACGACGTGCTGGTGGCGACGACCATCATCGAGAACGGGCTGGACATTCCGCTGGCGAATACCATGCTGATTAACCGCGCTGACCGGCACGGACTGAGCGAGTTATACCAACTGCGCGGGCGCGTGGGCCGCTCCAACCGCCGCGCTTATGCGTACCTGCTGATTCCGCCGGAGCAGGAATTGACTCCGATTGCGCGCAGAAGACTGGCGGCGCTGAAGGAGTTCAGCGACCTGGGCGCGGGCTTCAAGATTGCGGCGTTGGACCTGGAATTGCGCGGCGCGGGTAACATGCTGGGCGGCGAACAGAGCGGGCACATCGAGGCAGTGGGTTTCGAGTTATACACATCCATGCTGGAGGCCGCGGTCAAGGATATGAAGGGCGAATCGAGCGAGGAACTGCCGGCTACGCAGTTGAACCTGGGGATTGCGCTGCGCATTGACGAGAGTTATGTGCCCGAGGAAAACCAGCGGCTGCGGCTCTACAAGAAAATCGCAGGCTCGAAGAGCGAGGCTGCGGTCAGCGAGGTGCGCGCCGAGATGGAAGACCGCTATGGCGCGCTGCCCGACGCGACGGTGTACCTGCTGGAGGCGGCGCTGATAAGGCTGGAATGCGAGCGCATAGGCATTGCGCAGGTGGATCGCAAGCGCGCCGAGCTGCACGTTCGCTTCATGGAAAATGCGGGCATCGATCCGCAGCAGTTAATGAGATTAGTCGCGCGCAATGCAAAACGCGGCGCGCAGTTCACGCCGCAAGGCCTGCTGAAGTATCCTTTAGCTGCCACGCGGTCCGATGAAATTATGCTGGAAATTCATGAATTGATTGCCGATTTGCAACTCGTTCCGGCGAAGGTTTAAGAATCAAGCTTAGATGATGAGAGGAAACATGAAAAAAGTTGCAGTGTTGCTTACGATTGGAGTTTTTATGTCTTCGTCAGTTACTGTTCATGCCGCGAAGGAGAACTGGAAGCAGCAGTTTGAGAAAGTCTCGGACGAGTACTTCGATCAGGTGTACTTCCACTATTCACCTTCAAGCGGGACGCAGACCGGCTACCACCAATACGACGCGCAACTGGAGGATTACTCGCGAAAGAATATTGATGCCGAAATTGCCGCGCTGAAGGTCTTCGAGAAACGTGTCTCGGCAATTCACTCTGATTCAACCGCGCTTGACTTGACGACACGCGGCGACTGGGAGATGGTGCTGTCGAACATTCGCTCTGAGTTACTCACAATGGAGACGATTCGCCCGTGGGAAAAGAACGCGGATGAATATTCGAGCACCTGCGCGAATGGGGCGTTTGTGTTGATGGAGCGCAAATATGCCTCGCCGGACGAGCGGCTGCGCTCGCTGGTGACCCGCGAAAAGCAGATGCCGGCAGTGTTGGCCGAGGCGCGCGTGAACCTGAAGAATCCGCCGCGCGTCTTCACCGAGATTGCCATCGAGCAGTTGCCGGACATTGTTAGTTTCTTTCAGCACGATGTTCCGCTGGCTTTTGCCGATGCCCAAGACCCGGTACTAAAGGCTGAGTTTGCCGAGACCAATGCGGCAGTTATCTCGGCGCTGAATAGTTATCTCGGCTGGCTGAAGACAGATTTGCTGGCTAAGTCGAATGGCGACTTTCGCATTGGTGCGGAGACCTTTGCAAAGAAGTTACAGTACGACGAGATGGTCGATCTGCCTCTGGATAAGCTGCTCGAAATAGGCTGGGCTGATTTGCGCAAGAACCAGGCGCACTTCAATCAGGTTGCCAAAGAGCTGGAGCCGCTGAAGGAGCCAAGCGCGGTGCTGGAGGAGTTAGGCGCGAATCATCCCGCTCCCGATCAACTTTTGAATGCTTTTCGCGCCACCTTTGACGGATTAGTGAGTTTTATCCGCTTGCATCATATTGTTACCATCCCCTCGGATGTGCGGCCCATTGTCGAAGAAACCCCGCCCTTCATGCGCGCTACCACCCAAGCCAGCATGGACACGCCGGGGCCGTTTGAGACGCATGCGACGGAGGCCTATTTCAATGTGACCCTGCCTGATCCGTCGATGACGCCCGCGCAGGTTGAGGGCTACATGCATTCATTCAATGTGGGCACGGTGATTTCAACCGCAGTGCATGAGGCTTATCCCGGACATTACATTCAATTCTTGTGGTTGCCGCAGACGCCGAGCCGGGTGCGCAAGCTGCTGGGCGCGAACACCGATGTAGAGGGTTGGGCGCACTACTGTGAGCAAATGATGCTGGACGAAGGCTATGGCCAGCCCGGCGAAGGAGCGAAAGACGAGCGCGAGGCGAAGTTTCTTCGGCTGGGCCAGTTGCAGGATGCTCTGCTGAGAAACGCGCGCTTTATTGCGGGCATTGAGATGCACACCGGCAAGATGAGTTTCGATGATGCGATTGCGTTCTTTCAGAAGGAGGGCTATCAGTCGAAGGAGACGGCTACGGTGGAGGCCAAACGGGGCGCCGGAGATCCGACTTATCTTTACTACACGCTGGGCAAGCTGGAGATTATGAAGCTGCGCGAGGACGTGAAAAAGAAGCAGGGCGCGGCGTTTTCGCTGGAGCAGTTTCACAACGACTTTTTGCGTCAGGGATTTCCGCCGATCAAGATTGTGCGGGAGGCGCTGCTGGGGGATGATTCGCCGGCGCTGTGAGTTATGCATCCCCGCGCCTTCAATGAGACGGCTGGGTTGTCAAGGCTGCGAGGTGCATTCATTTCGGGCTTCTATTCGGTCTCTGACAGGTCCCTACCGAAGATTGACGCGCGCCTTGGGGCACCGCGCCTTCAGTTTCCCTTCCAGCGCTTCCAGGTCGCTCTCCCGACCCTCTGGGATGGGAACCCGTGTTGTAACCGGAAAGTAGCGTGCGCCGGAGGCCTTTTCAAAGGTCAGCAGCAAAGATATGGGTGGACCCGTTTCAACGCGAGCCTCGATCAGATAGTTGCTGGAGGAAAGCCACGGCGTGTAGGCGCCGCCGATGAGCAGCCCGTCGGGACCCAGCCAGATATCATCCTGCCAACGCACCCAGAAATTTGCCATGAGGGCCGTGCTGGCGTAGTCAGAGCGCCGGGCTTTGATGTGCAGGCCGCCCAGTGCGGCTGTGCCGATCGCGAGCACAAGAGCCGCAAAGATGAGCGGCAACTCCGCATCCTCGGGCGAAACCAGCGCGGCCCAGCCGAGCAACGACAGCAGCACCAGCCCGGTCCCCAGAATCCATGGGGTCAGCTTGCGCCGATTCCTTTTGTCAGGCTTCGTCCCCGCAGGCACTTTGGCAATGGGGCCGTCGGTGATGCGGAAGCTCGCGGCGATCAGGCCAAGGGTGATGGCCGCGATAACAGCTACACAGCACAGGGTGATCAACGCGGGTGATTGGCTGGGGAGATGGAAGGCGATCAGCTCGGTAAAGCCGACTACCAGCACCAGGCCCAGCAGAATTACGGCCGCGTCCATGAGCGTGTTCTTCAGCGAATAGAGCGGATTGCGGCGCCAGCTTTGCCACCCGTAAAAAGCGATGACGGCGCAGAAGAAAGCCAGAAAAAATTGCATGGTTCAACTCCGGTTCAAATTGTACCGCTCTTCAGCGCTATTGCACGAGCAGACCAACGCGTTCCCATGGTATAGAACATTTTTCCAGATGGTGTAGAGTGCGGCGTGGACCAGGAGGTCCACGCAACAGCCGGCCTGGAGGCCGGCGCTACAGGTTCGCGGCCCATCGGTACTATACAAGCAATCCGAAATCGACTCTACACCAACAGGCAAACTGCTATAGACTCTTTTCCATGGACGATTCCCTCGAGAAAATTGTCAAGACCTCCGATCCCGGCTGGCTGCGGTCGCTGGCGCTCCTGTATAAGGCCCGCCAGGCCGGGGTGCTAGTTGATGATGCTCACCTTGGCATCAACCCGGAAGACCAGACGCTGTTGCAGATGGCCAAAATCTCCGGCCTCTCCAAGCGCGAAATCGCCGGCATCTCTGTGGCACTCGGAATGAGCGGCATCGGCGTCACCATGGTGGTTCTGGCAATCCTTGATCCCGAACCGACTAGCAAGCTGGGCCTGCTGGTGGGCGGAGGAGCGGTTTGTGTGCTCGGCGGAGGCTTCTCCGCCATCCGCATCCTGACCCAACACAAGCCGCCCAATATCCGCGCCACCGCAAAAGGCATAGAAATCTTCTGGACGTAGACGGCAAAGCTGGTGCTGCGTTGTATGGTACCCCCACCCGTACTTTGGACGCAACGTCGTTGTTTTCTTGATGTTACAGACAGGGTATCGCTGTAAAATCGTCATAACAAAGGAGTTCCCTGCAAAGTCGTCCAGGATAAGGAGTTAGCGGCACATTTGGAGGACGATTGGAGAAAAAGCACCTGAGAATTATTGTGCGACAAGATGCCGAAATTATCTGTAAACATCTGTGCCTCTTAAAAACCCTGACACTACTTGCTCTCCTCTTTGAATTTTGCAAGTGGCTCTTTTCCATTAGCCGCTTCCAACTCGCGTCGGAACGCGTCATCAAATTGAGCCTGTTTCCAACTCTCCGCCTCCTCAAACTGTTGCACGGCCAGACCAACCGCGCGCCGAAACTCTGCACCTTCGACGCGTTTTTTGCCTTGCATTGATCTCGGCGCAGATTTATGCACCACAACTGGTGAAATCCACAGATTAATACTCATTTTTCCACTTGCTTCCACAGATTAGATCGGCCTAAGCTCCTTCTTAGTTGATGACCTCCAGGGAATTGGAAACGCAGTTCCTTGCTGGCAGGACGATGCAGAATCCGATTGAGCGCGCGCGCTCCAAGCCGGCAGCGGCAGGGAGTTTGAAGTTCAATCGATATTGCATCCAGAGCCAGTATGGAATGTGCAGGAGACGGCAGGAAGCAAAGATTCATCCACGGCCACGCCGGGGATGCAAGGTTTGCCTTCAGCCGGGGAGTCACATCGGCCCAGCCGTAGCTGCAGGATGCGGGGCAACCCGTATACGCAGCAATGGCGCCGCCGGAGGGTGCGCTGTGCGAGGCAACTCGCGGAGCCATGCGCCGGTGGCAGCCGGGGGAGCGAGCGCGCGGGGCAACCCGCGAATTCACCGTCGGCAATGCCGGAAGATGCGGTATGCGGGCAACCGCGGACGCATCAGAGACTCGGAGGCGTCGCAGAAGAGGAGATGCGGGGCAACCCGTAGATTCATAGACTGCGATGCTGAAGGATCGGGGATTCGAGGCAACTCGAAGCTCCATCGCCGGCACAGCGGAAAGATGCAGGACGCGGGGCAACTCGCGGACTCATTGGGAAGCTGAACGGGACGATGCATGATCTAAGCAACCTGTGAGTTCATCGCGATCGAGGCGCCAGAGACTCCGGTTTCTGGCGCCTTTGTTTTTTGGCTGACTTCCGACCGCCGTTGATTAGAAGCCATCTCATCAATGCTATTCAGTCCTTGCAAAGCGGCCCTCAGGGGCTAAAGCCCGCGTTCATTTTGCTGCATTCGCGGCACGACTGAAGTCGTGCCCTTTCAAAACATCGATTGATGCGGCACGGCTAAACAGGCTGCGGAAAAAGGCTTGATTCAACGCGAATCACACGAATAGCAGACCGCAGGGGCTAAAGTGTCTGCGTGAGAACTTCACAAAACACTTGATTTTCACAGTTGATTTGGGCGACAACAGTAGTATGTCGCGATTCAAGTTGTACAGTCCGGATCAGGCGTATTTGCTACCGCCGA
>Ga0224555_1001478_pt1 | contig 32356 bp, 28 predicted proteins | sample 714S23034metaG_FD_180687 | JGI IMG/M metagenome (GOLD analysis project Ga0224555, IMG submission 180687) | Peat soil microbial communities from Stordalen Mire, Sweden - 717 S2 30-34 | ecosystem: Environmental > Terrestrial > Soil > Wetlands > Peat | place: Sweden: Norrbotten County, Stordalen...
CCACGGAAACGGTGCTCGCCATACTCGTGGGGGCTTGCACGACTAGAGCGTTGGTCCCGTTGGAGTTGAAGAACGCGTAGACCATCTCATTGGTGCTATCGACGATTACTGGATTCTCGGACGTGGCGCCACTAGCCAGGACCGCGCTATAAACAACCGACGGTGACGTGCCCGTGTCCGTCACATAATCGATACGTCCGCTGCCATCCGTGAAAAAGACGTTATTCGATACCGCATCGTATACCGGAGTTGACGGAACGGCAGTGATGGGAACGCTCCAAACGATGGTTGGGGTCGCACTGCCGTTGAATACGTTGCTGATCTTGTATAGGTAGCCGGAGCCACTTCCGGACTCACTATAGGTAGTGGCGTAGGCAACATCGTTGGCATCGTCCTCTGTGTAAACGACGAAAGCGGCGTTCGTGGAGCTTTGGTTTGTGGTGCCGCCGTCCGGCGAAAGCAGCACGCGCTGGTCCACGGCGTTGCTCCCCCCAGTGCCCGGCACGACTGCCGCCGTCGCGCTGGTTCCTTCGTTATTCGTGGTGCCAATAGTCAGGACGTGGAAGTATGAGCTGCCAGTACTGAGATTCTCAATGTAGGCAATTTGGTCCCCAGTCGGTGAGATGACCACGGAAGCCGACACCTGTCCGGTGCCTGAGGCGTAGGCAAACATCACTGTCGGCCCGGTCGGGCACAGGGCGCCGTTGATGCCGCTATAGAGGTTGTTCACTCCAACGAGGTTGGCTTGACCGCCCGACGCGGGGTTGGCTGGGATGCCGATCGCCACGAAGTCGTTCGTGCAGCTTGGCGCCGCTGTCACGTCAAACACATATTTGGCGGGGAAGGTCTGGCCCCCGCCAGGATCAGCGTTGGCGTTCAGGGTGAAGGGTCCGCCAATATCCTGTTGGCCGTTAGAATTATTGTCGAATGTATAACTGCCGGGACTACTGTTGCCCCAGATGTTGATCTCCAAGTATCCGGGTGACCCGTGCACGCCCTCAGTGAAGAGAAGCCCGTCGATATCAAGCACCGGGTTGCTTGAGGGGTAGAGGATATTATTGTAGTCGAAGAACCCGCTTGGGCTTATTGTTGTGCCTGGCCCGCCTGGAAACAGCGGGTACGAGCCAATGAACTCGCCGCCAGTCACGGTGAGGTTGCCTGCGGCGGCGAGGAATTCACCACTGCCAATGTATGTTGCGCCGAGGCTGCCGTACCCCGTGTCGGGACCAATGGTGAATGTAAAGTCGAACAGGGGCTCAAAAGCGGTGGTCCCCAGGGGCACGCTCCAGTCTCTCCGGCTGCGCTTGCCGGGCGAGCGATGCCGTTTCGGCCACCAGGGTTCCCGATGGCGGAGATACCAATTCTGCAGCCAGCGGGGATCTCTTCGGATTCCTGCCATCACGGAATCGTCTTTCGAGTCCGGGTAGAGAACATGATGGTTCGTCCAATCCGAAACGATTCCCAGCGGAACGTGCGGCGCAGGTTGGCCCACGAGCGCCTGCGCAGTCAACACGAGCACAATACCTGCAACAATACCTTTCATATTCACCTCCCGGGCGTTGTCAGAGAAACACGACACGCAAAGGAGACGAGGTGACCACTCAGGGTTACGACTCCTTCAACGATCTGTCGGCGACCACCCGGACCGCTTCGTGTGCTACAACGGGACAAGTGCTGGAACGGCATCAGCATAGCACCAAACAGCACTAAGGGGAGAGAACCGACACGTGACGGGGGTAACGGAATGATTTCCACCCCCTACCAGAAGCGTCGACGCTGAATCTGGGCGAGTTCCACGAGTGCCGAACACATGTGCCGAGTATCGCAGGGCTTCAACGGTTTGGATGGCAGCCACATCCTGACGGCGGGTCTGCAGGCTGGCTAGGAAATCTTGCGGTTATGATGACACTGCGCCTGCGTAGTATTAGTTTTTCCGCAACTCAAGGCCTGCGTCTCAAACACACGCTCGAACCGGAACGCGGGTTTGGTGTAGGGCTTCTTGGCTTGCTCTTCTCGAGGCCGTCGCTTGTCTTCGGGTTCCACAAGGTTTCCATTCTCCATCATAAGCATTCACTCCTTAGAGAAGCGCAAATCTCTCCCACGGCCTGGTGTGGCTGGAAACCCTCTTCTGCCGGAATTATACAGTCTTGCCTTCTTTGCTGAAAGATCATGCTCAGGTCCAGACGCGGCAAGCCGCGTCTCTACGTGAAATCAGTCGCCAGCGGTTCCCAGCAGGAACCCATTGGCTTCTTCTGCCTCCCCAACCAATCCTTCGGGCAGTCGGCCCCGGTTGTACTCGGCCATGCGGTTTTTCCACTTGAGGAAATCGGTGATGCTTTCGGGCTCAATGCGGATTTCCACCCGCCGCAAACTCGCCAGTAGAAGATTCATCTCGTTCTCGAACCCGATTTCGGAACGCAGGTTTTTCGCCGACGCCTTCACCCGCTCGATCTCGCGCCCGCACACCTCCAGTAGTCCCCAACCCGTGGGAAGTTCCTCGGCTCGTATCAGACCCCGCGGCACCAGGTAATACCGTTCACAGCCGACGCCAATCTCCGGCTTTTGCCGGAAGGGCTTGTCGCGATCAGCCAGGAAATCAGTGCGCGACGCTTTGCTCTCCACCAGCACCGAATGGCACGCCCTTTTCCAGCCAATAGCGTCCGGCATCTCGCCACTGATGCAGGCCTGCTCGCTGAGCACAACCCCGCAACGATAAAGCCGCAACCATCGAACCGCCATCGAAACCAGCTTCGCGTGAGTCACAAGTAAAGTTTGGAAGGCAAACGTCGTTCTGAGAAGTGTCAGAGTAGCTTCCAGTTCTTTAGCTCGCCAGGGCGCGTCCTCTAGGTTTGCTGCCGCTCGCGGAACCGTGCAACGCCCGCACCAGCACTGGGCGCCGCAGCACGGTTTCCAGTAAATGTCGCGCTGCGGCGACGTCTTCCGCCGAGCGGTCCAGCGCCGAGTATTCCGCCGCCCGCACCAATACCGAAGGGCCTTGCAAGCTAACCTCGAGCCGCGGAGCGTTTTCATGTTCGCTCCCACTGCGCCCATGGCGCGTGTCCAGCGCGTTTGCCAGACGCAAAACGCCCGCCAATTCCATGGCGATCGGCCGATCCGGTAGTTCGAGAAGTTGCATGGTCTTTCCCCGCGGACGCGGCAAGGCTCCACGGTGATAGCGCGCCACCACCGCCGCCAGTTCCAACTCGCGCGCACTCCAGCCCAGAGGCCGCGCCAGCTCGCGGATCATCCGGTACGATTTTTTTTGATGATTTACCGCGCCCTTGGCTTTGCCCACGTCATGCATGAGCGCCGCCGCCTGCAGCACCGCGCGCGAGTCTGGATCCGGATTCGGCGCCAGCTTCGAATCGCCAACGTTCGTCCTCACCAGCCCCGCATCCTGCAACCCGTCATACAAAAGAAGCGCCAAGTGGGCCACGCGCTGGGAATGAGGAAAATCGGGATCGAGAGATCCCGCCCAGACCCGAAGCCGGCTCATCGCCGCCGCGCGCAGTTGCGGGCCCGACGGCAACTCCGCCCGCCAGACGCGCCATAGCGACTGCCGGCCCACCATCTTCTCGCGATAGCGCGCGATCCTCTTCGCGCGCTCCACGTTCAACTCCTCACGCCAGCGGCGCTGGCTTTCCACATCGGGAAACGCACTTACATCGCGCTCGACGGCCAGGGCCCACAGCACATCCAGATCGTGCACTTCTCCCAGTAGATCCTGAAGTTCCTTCAGATCGTCGCCCCATAACGCGTGCTGGCGCGGCAGAAAATTTTCCACCGTATAACGGAAGCGTTTGATGCCGATGCGCAGTTCGTGCCAGCTAACCTGCGACCGCGTCCGCAGAGCGTGTTTATGCAGATCGTAGGCGGCTGTCCACTTTTCGAGTGCCAGATGCAGATACACCACGCTCCCCGGACGCACTCGCGACGCGCGCTGTGGCAAGGTTCTCGTCCACTGCCGCCATTGCTTGCGGTCAAACTGATTGAGATCTTTGAAGGCGTGCTGCTTGCATGCGGCTTCGCGCGCGCGCACGTGATCGAGCAGCTTGATTGCCACTGGGTCACCAGACAAACGATCACCGGACAAACGATCTTGCGCCCGATCCACCGCCGCCGAATCGCCCGTGCCGCTCAGCTTCTCAATCCACTCCGCCATCACCTGCATGTCGCGCAGTTCACCCAGCGCCTGGAAAAGTTTCCTCCCCGACTTCTTCATGTCCTTCCATGACGAATCGGCATCGATCGCCATCAATCCATCGGCGAGAGAACGGCAGCGCCGCAGCGCGACTCGAAGATCGTGCACCGGGTCGGCCTCGAAACCCGCAGCCGCCCGATCGCACTCCACCAGCACGCGCTCCATCCAGGCCCGCAGCCCAAGCTTCGGCTTAGGGCTCGCAGGCTTTGGAATCGCAGGTTTCAGACTGGGCTTCAGAATTGGACTGGTTCCCACCGCGGCTCCCTTTCGCTGACGGGAACCATTGTCGCCTCTTTGCGCAAATTCTTCTAGGAGCCGCTCTTAGCTGGGCCGTTCATGGAGGGATGGTGACTCGCCCGTCCAGCGGTGCGAGGCTCTGGAGGGGTGGCCATTCTGCCTGTTTACTCTCTAGTTACTAGATGGCGCTTTCACGGAATTTTTTTTTGCTCCGATCTTTTGGAATCATAGAGTTACGCAAAAATTCCCGCAAAATCTTTGAGTTTAAAGGACTTATACGTAAAATATTCCGGAATAAGGACTTAGCTCCTCAAAGAGCGCTGAAAATGGGATTGGGGCAGCTCCGCGGGCCGTTTTGGGAAACCGGCACACTGACAGCTGCCCCAATCTGGGAGGATTGTCGCACCAATGCAGGCTGGAAGTCTGTGATGACGATCACAGGCTGGATGTGATGAAAAAAAGGTCGAGGTCCGGTACCACGGCCCGATTTTCAGCCGCTGTGCTCATCGGTCATCTGTCTGAAAAAGAGCGGAACCTGATCTGGCTGCCGCGCGGTTCTGAGCGTAATCGCCTGCGCTTTCGCACTACGGTGCTTCACCGGAGACAGCAACTGCGGATCGATGCGTGCCAAACGGGCCAGCATCCGCGCATCCAGGCGGTCGTCCTTCTTTCGGCTTCCCCCGATCAAGCGCACGTTGCGGGCGCGGGCCACGATCACTTCGTGCCCCAACTCGCTCAACAGCCGACTTACCCACGGCGAGTGCATCCCGGTTTCCAGTGCGATCCGGCTGCGCGGCATTCCGCCGAACACCTCCTTCATCGCTTTCGGAGTCGTGCTCAGCCTCTGTTCCAGCACGACTTCCCCTCGTTCATCCACGGCGCTATAGGTTTATCACTCACCCGGATTCAGAGCGACTATAATTTCCGAGTTACAACAGACCGCGAGTAATAAGAGGACAAGAGGCATCATTTCGCCATTTGCCGAGGGATCGAGGAATGATTTTGTTTTAGATTTAGGCGCAAAGGCAAAGATGTTGACTAGAACTTAAGGCGAAAGCGACAGGAGAATCTTAAGATGGTTTCCGAAGCGTCACTCGACATTTCACGTCGTCAGTTTCTCGCTGCCGGAGGTCTGACGGTCGCCGCAGCTTGCTTTGCTCCAAGTTACCTGATGGCCGAGACAGAAGGCATCGTTGTAGGAGCGTTCAAAGAAGCCGCCACAGCGAAAGTCACGGTTCAAAACCTTCGCCGCAACATCAGCGTCCTTTTGGGTCCTGGTGGAAATATCGCCGTTCTCACTGGCCCTGACGGAAAGCTGCTGGTCGATGCGGAAATCATTACCGCACGTCCGCACGTCTCTGAAGCCCTCGCCAGCATCAACGCAGATCCCATCAAACAATTGATCAACACCCACTGGCACTTCGACCATACCGGCGGCAACGAGTGGGTCCATGAAGCCGGAGCTAGTATCCTGGCGCACGAGAACACGCGTAAACATCTTTCCCAGGCCACGCGCGTCGAAGGCAACTTTAGGTACACTTTCCCAGCCGCACCGGCGGGTGCGATTCCCTCCACCGTCTTTAAAGACGAACACACTCTACATGCCAACAACACCACTCTGATGCTGAAGCACTACCAGCCTGCCCACACGGACTCTGATATCTCCGTGCACTTTGTTGAGGCCGACATTCTCCACACCGGAGACACCTTCTGGAACCGCGATTACCCCTTTATCGACTACTGGACCGGAGGCAGCATCGACGGCCAGATACGCGCGGCAGAAGCGAACATCGCAAAAGTGACCGATAAGACGATCGTCATTCCCGGGCACGGAGCCGTGGCAAATAAGGCCGACCTGGTTCTATTCCGTGACGTGTTGGTTGAGATCCGCGATAAGGTTGCTGCCCTCAAAAAACAGGGTAAGTCCTTGCCTGAAGTTGTCGCTGCTAAGCCTGGAGTGCGATATGACGCGATATGGGGCAACTTGTTCCAGAACCCGAGTGACTTTGTTGCGCTCGTGTACCAGGGCGTTTGAGATCATCTAGAAGCTATATCTTCAGTTCTTGAGGAATGCCAGCAGGTCGGCGTTGATCTTCTCCGCCTGCGTAGTAGGCATGCCATGCGGAAAATCCTTATACGTAATCAGCGTCCCATTCTTCAGCAGCTTCGCCGACTTCGGCCCCGCCGCCACATACGGAACGATCTGGTCGTCCTCGCTATGCATCACCAGCACCGGAATCGTGATCTTCTTCAGGTCCTCCGCAAAGTCCGTCTGCGAGAAGGCCACAATCCCGTCATAGTGCGCCTTGGCGCCGCCCATCATCCCCTGCCGCCACCAATTTGCGATGGTGGCCTCAACGGATTTCACCCCCGGCCGGTTAAATCCATAGAAAGGCCCCTCCGGCAGGTCGCGATAGAACTTCGACCGATTCGCCGCAAGCTGCGCCTGCAGATCGTCAAACACTGACTTCGGCAGGCCCTCCGGATTGGCATCCGTCTTCAACATCAGCGGCGGCACCGCGCTAATAATCGCAGCCTTGTACACGTCCTGTTGCCCACGCCGGGCCAGATAGTGTACTACCTCACCACCGCCGGTCGAGTGCCCAACATGGATCGCATCTTTCAAATCCAGATGCGCCGTAAGCGCCGCCAGGTCATCCGCGTAATGGTCCATATCGTGCCCATCGGCCACCTGCGTCGAGCGCCCATGCCCACGTCGGTCATGCGCGATCACGCGATACCCCTTGCCCAGAAAGAACATCATCTGGTTATCCCAGTCATCCGCCGAAAGCGGCCAGCCATGGCTGAACACGATCGGCTGTCCCGAACCCCAGTCCTTGTAAAAGATCTCGACGCCGTCCTTGGTGGTAATAGTAGGCATACAGACTCCTTTGACAATTGGATTAACGTCCGCCAATTAGATCACACTCGCTTGCTTAGCGAGAGAAGAAGCCCCTGCCGATTCCAAAGCGTACACCATGTCCGGAGTCACGGGGCCATCAAGACGCATGGTGCTAACAGGCCAATGCGCTTATTGAGCCCCAAAACTGGGGGCCTAGAGGCGTTCCGGTTGGTTTGTCAGCAAACAGGAAGTTATCCGAGCGGCCACCGGTCCAGGAATTGCCTCAACTGTTGATAAATCCCGATTGCGCTCATTGAACGGGACGTGGGCGCAATTAGGGACCCTTATGAGGAAACGCGATGTCCGACGGGACCTCCGGGACTTGAATCATTGGGTCCACCTTTCCCAGCGCTGAAGCGCTCCACGCCATCACGCCAAAACCGGGCGTGTTGGGGACCCCGGCGCTGGGCTAAGCTGGGAGGCCCCTCCGGGGCCGGGTTGCTCCGGCTATACAGAAGAAGCGTACAGAAAAAATTGCCAGCCCATGTTTGAGCTGGCAACTGAGAACTGTCTTCGCTGCCCTGAGGTGAAACTCCAGAGCCCAGAGCCAGCGACTAAAGAGGCTGCGGAAAAAGTAAATTGCCGCTGCCTGGCCCTAAAGGGGCGTCTGATTTTGCGGGACTTACGGTATCGCTAAAGCGATACCCTGATACGAAACTGGACTTTTTCCGCAGCCTGTAAAGGCGCTCTTATAACACGGCACTTATGGTATGCCTAAAGGCATCCCCTGATACAAACCTTACTTGCACCACGGGATGTTAGTTGCTCAGAACTTTCTCGCGCTCCTCGGCATCCTGGATTTCCTCGCGCGGAGAACTGGGCAGCGCGAACTTTAGCACTTCGTCGATGGTCTTCACGTAGTGCGGGGTTAATCCCGTCAACTGTTCGGGCGTCAGGTCTTCCTCGACGTTGGTCTGGTTCTCCGCCGGCAGGATCACGTCATGCACACCGGCGCGTTTGGCGGCCAGCACTTTCTCCTTGATGCCGCCCACCGGCAGCACGTTCCCGCTCAGCGTGATCTCGCCCGTCATCGCCATCAGCGTGCGCACCGGCTTGCCCGTCAGCAACGACACCAGCGCGGTCACAATCGTCACGCCCGCCGAGGGACCATCTTTCGGAATCGCTCCCGCCGGCACGTGAATGTGGATGTCGTGGGTGGCGAAGAACTCGTCGTCAATGCCCAACTCCTTGGCATTCGAACGCACCCAGCTTAACCCGGCCTGCATGGACTCGCGCATCACGTCCTGAATCTGACCGGTGATGGTCAGGCCGCCTTTGCCTTTCATCTGGTTGGCTTCGACAAATAACACGTCGCCGCCCGAAGGCGTCCAAGCCAGTCCCACCACCACTCCAGCGCGTTTGGTGCGCTCCGCAATTTCGCCCTCGCTGCGCACCTTGATGCCGCCCAAAAATTCCTGCACGATCTCTTTGGTAATAATCAGTTTGTCGTTCTTCCCTTCCGCCATCCGGCGCGCCTGCTTGCGGCAGATGGTGCCGATCGTGCGTTCCAGGTTCCGCACCCCCGCCTCGCGCGTGTAATGGCGGATGATGTAGCTGACCGTTTCTTCCGGAAATTCGATCTGCTCTTTCGTGATTCCGTTTTCCTCGATCTGCCGCGGGATCAGGTACTGAAAGGCGATGTGAACTTTCTCTTCCTCGGTGTAGCCCTGCAGTTCGATAATCTCCATGCGGTCGCGCAGCGGCTCCGCTATCGGATCGAGCATGTTCGCGGTGGTAATGAACAACACCTTGGACAAATCGAACATCACGTCCAGATAGTTGTCGCGAAACGTCGCGTTCTGCTCCGGATCGAGCGCTTCCAGCAACGCCGACGCCGGATCGCCGCGGAAGTCGCGCCCCACCTTGTCGATTTCGTCGAGCATGAAGACCGGGTCTTTCGTCTCCGCGCGCCGTATGCCCTGAATGATCTGCCCCGGCAAAGCTCCGATGTAAGTGCGCCGGTGGCCGCGAATCTCCGCTTCGTCGTGCACTCCTCCGAGCGACAAACGCACGAACTTGCGCCCCAGCGCGCGGGCTATGGACTTGCCCAACGAAGTTTTGCCCACGCCCGGAGGTCCGACGAAACACAGAATCGGCCCTTTCATGTTGGGCTTCAACCGCCGCACCGAAAGGTAGTCGAGGATGCGGTCTTTCACTTTCTGCAAGTCGTAGTGGTCGGTGTCGAGAATCTCTTTCGCCTTCAGGATTTCAATTTCTCCACCCGAAGTCTTCGCCCAGGGCAGGATCGCCAGCCACTCGATGTAATTACGGGTGACCGAATAATCCGCCGCCATCGGCGACATGCGCACCAGCCGCCCCAGCTCCTTGAGCGCTTCTTTCTTCACTTCGTCGGGCATGCCCGCGGATTCGATCTTTTGCTTCAGCTCCTCGGTGTCACGCTGGCCCTCGTCCTGCTCGCCCAGTTCTTTCTGGATCGCCTTCATCTGTTCGCGCAAGTAGTATTCGCGCTGTGTTTGCTGCACCCGATCCTGCACTTCCGACTGGATCTTGTTGCGCAGTTGCTGCACTTCCAGCTCTTTGGCCAGATGCTGGTTTATTTTTTCCAGCCGCACCCGGACGTCGCTCGTCTCCAGCGTCTCCTGCTTGTCGGCCGTCGAGAGCGAGGGCAGCGACGAGGCGATAAAGTCCACCAGCCGTCCCGGCTCTTCAATGTTCATCGCCACCGTCGAAAGCTCGTCCGAGAGCGTCGGCGAACCGGCCACGATCTGCTGGAACAGGGTCAGCACGTTGCGCTGCAGCGCTTCAATCTCGGAATCCTTGGGCGGAAGCGTCTCCGGAATGGTGGTCACGCGCGCGCGCATGAACGGCGTAAGTTGCGCGAAATCCGCCAGCCGCACCCGCTCCAGTCCTTCCGCAAAAACAAACAGGCTCTGGTTGGGCATCTTGACCACTTTGTGCACCACCGCCAGCGTTCCGATGGCGTACAGATCGGTCGGCTGCGGCGAGTCCACACGCGCCTCGCGCTGCGCCACGACCACGATGGTCTTGTCTTCGCCCAGCGAGTTGATCAACTGCACGGAACTTTCCCGCCCCACCGTCAGCGGGAGCACCGCATGGGGGAACAGCACCGTGTCGCGCACCGGCAGAATCGGCAGCGACCGCTCGGTGGTTTCGTAAGAGAGCTCGGTAGAAATAGGTTCGCTCATGACTTTATCCTTGAGTGACTTTCACTCAACCTTTGGATGAACTAAACTGGCAAAAGGATGCAGCCTTCGTGCTAGGTTGTTGAATTCTAGACCTTTTTTAGCCTTTTGCAAGGCACGGAAGGGAGTCGGCCCCCCTCCGGGGCTGGTCCTCCCGTTGACGTGCCTCCCTCCTGCACGCCCACCCCATCAAATCAGCTGCTATCCCGTGTTCCCCGCCTCCAACTAAAACACGTGTTTCGCGAGATCGCCTTTGAACACCAACTCCTGTAGAACTCGCTCGTTCGCCGCATTCAAGATGTAAATCGTCTGATTCTTATCGGCCTTCGCGCTCAACGGAACCAGTGTGCACTTCGCGCGCACCTCGACCGGCTTCTTCGTCCCCAGCTGCCGGAACACCATGATGTGGTCCGAGCCCTCCATCACGTGGCGGATCTCGTAGTTTCCCTGCGGCAACAGCGTATCCGCTACCCGGACCTTCTCTGAAAAGTTCACTTGATAGTTGTCTTTAATTCCCATCTGATTCTCGGCGGCCGAGACCGCGCCCAGTATAAAGACACACATCAAGATAAGAATTCCTGCAAACATCTGGCGCATACAAGCCCTCCTTGGGGTCTGGGCCATACCGGCCCACCTTCAGGCTAGAACGAAGCTGCGGTTCCCGCTGTGCACTGCCTCACAGCAGGTTGTGACGAAAGAACTATAAGCACGGTCACCCTTGGAGGAGCTTTGCCACGCTTCCCTGGGAGCTTCTGCTGGCGTCTTCAGCGGGGAGTGATCCGCCTCACTGCACGTCCACAATCTTTAGCGTCGTCACCTGCCTCACCCATCGTGCCATTCTTTTTTCATCGGGGATGACGATGCGATAGGGCCCCTCCTTGGCGTCCAGCGGCTTCCCATCTTTCAAGAAGGCCAGAACAACTTGTTTGTCAGTGAACGCCGGGTCAATTTCGGGCAGGGCAATCACCACACGATACCCATCGGCAGCTTCCACCAATAAACATGAAGCCATCCGTTTCCCCTTCATGGTTTCCGCAAACCCAACTCCCGCTCTCTCCAACAGGGCCTTGAGTGGGACGCCCTCAAACGTTGCCGATGAACCGGAAGCGCCCTCCGTGACCTTTACGCGCGGCAAAGCCTCAATCTCTGCCCGTGCCAGGACAGTCTGCTTTCCACTCTCATTTTGAACGGTCAGCTGCTGGCACAGCGCGAGGGCAGAGTGCAACGTCAGAACCAGGAGCACGGCGGGAAAGAACAGGCGATTTTTCATGTCATACACGCAGAATCATCACTTCGGTGGCTTTGATCAGTGCCGCTGCAGTCTGCCCCGCCTTGAGTTGCATCTCGCGCGCCGAAGTCGCAGTGATAATTGATGTGATTCGCTGGCCGCCAATTGAGATCTTTACTTCAGCCATCAAACCGCTGATGCGAACCGAATCGATGCGTCCCACTAGCTGATTGCGTCCACTGACGCGGCGGACGACCTGCTCTCGTTCTTTCTCCGTACGGCCTCGCGTTCGAAAAAGCAGCTTGTCCACTTCACTCCGTGGGATGCGGTGGTGCCCTCCCGCCGTCTGGATGCTGCGAATTTTCTTCTTGTAAATCCACTGCTTGATGGTGGGAAAGCTGATCCCCAGCTGCAAGGCAGCGTCCCGCAGCTTCAGCAACTCGTCAGGGATCTGCCGGGATTTGCCGTTCTTCCGCATCGGAACGAAATCGTACAGTCATTGCACGGCACCGTCAACACGCTAAGTTCCCCGACGGTATTGCCCGTTCCTCTGTCTGAACGCATATATCAGCATAGTATTGGACAGCATAACCGTATGTAATGTACACTTCAAAATTCCTTGATCCAATACCGATGTTGGAGGCTTTAATGCGTAGTGTTGTTTTGGTTTTCGGCGCGCTCGTTCTCTGTCTTTCGTCGCTGCTTTTGTGGCTTGCGATGGGGGCGTTCCCGGCGTGGGCCCAAACGGGAGCGAGCCTTTCCGGCGTGGTGACGGACCAAACCGGCGCAGCCCTTCGCGATGTCGCGGTGACAGTCAAGAACGTCGATACAGGTGCAACGCGCACGATCACAACCGACGGCGGGGGGCACTATCAGGCGTCCGGCCTGCCTCTGGGGCGCTTCGAGATTCGTGCGGCAAAACAAGGGTTCGCCGATGAAACGCGCACGGGAATCGGCCTGGCGGTTGGCCAGGACGCCGCGGTCGACATTAAGATGCAGCGGAGGACGCTCGACGGCACTCCCGACGCCTGCGCAAGCGGCCACGAGTTCGCCACCACTGATTGCACGCTGACCTGGCACGGCATCACGGTGTACGGTGCGTATGACGTCGGCGTCGGCTGGGTCAGCCACGGCTTACCGGAAAACGGCTATAACTATGAAGGCGAATCTCTGGTAAACCGAAACGGCTATCAACATCGGTTCCTCGTCGCACCGAACAACCTGCAGCAGACGGGTCTGGGCATCAGGGGCAAGGAAGAGTTTCTGCCGGGCTGGTCGGTTGTGTTCAACGCTTCAACGGGCATCAATCCGCAGTCCGGCCTGCTCGCCAACGCGTCGGCCACCCAGATCGGCAACAACGGTCTTCCCAGGAGCAGCTATTCGATAGCCATCGACGGCGCGCGCGCGGGCCAACCCTTCAATGACGAAATCTATGGCGGTATATCGTCCGCGCATTTCGGCACGCTGACCTTCGGTCGTCAGCGCTCTCTCGGCACCGATGCGATGCTCCTTTACGATCCGGCCAGTGGCGCCTATGCCTTTTCCTACATCGGGTATAACGGCACGATGGCCGGCGGCGGCGACACCGAGAACAGCCGTTGGGACGACGCCCTGAAGTATCGCCTCACCTATGGCCCTGTCCATTTCGGCGCGATGTATAAATTCGCCGATGGTTCTGCCGGCTGCTACTCGGCCTCCGCAACCTGGATGGCCACCACCTGTACACCGGAAGCGGCGCATAACAACGCCTATGGATTCGACCTCGGCGGAGACTACGGCAAGTTCTCCGCCGATGCCGTCTTCCAACATTACAACCAGGCGATCAGCGTATTGAACCCCTTGCTGGGGCCTCAGAGTCTAGCGGCGCCATATCAGTCGACCACGGACAGCATCAATACAAACACCATCAACGGGCCCAATCTGATCGACCCGAACAACACCGTATATGGCATCGTGACCGACAACAACGCAGTTATGGTCGCTGCCAAGTATAAATGGGACCCGTTCAAGTTTTTTGCCGGCTACGAATACATCTGGCAGAATAACCCGACGAACCCGTTGGGCGTTGGCGCCTCGGACCAGGGCGGTTATAGGATGAGCGGCGTCGAAGACGACAATCTTGATTCTGAAAAGTTGGTGAACATCTGGTGGACGGGCGCGAAGTACACCTACCGCAGCAAAACCGACTTCACTTTCGCCTGGTATCAACAGCGGCAGAACGACTTCCGTCTTCCGCCGACCTGCACGCCCCAAAGTTTCCGCGCTTCCTGCGCAGGCACCCTCAACGAGGGGTCGCTCTCTGCGGATCATCACTTCACCAAGCGTTTCGACGCTTATGCCGGAATTGCGTATTCCTACGTGAGCGGCGGTCTGGCTATCGCCATTCCTCATGGCCCCGGCGTCCCCTATTACAGCAACAACAACGTTGCTCCGACAGTCGGTGGCCGTTTCACCTTCTGATCGCTTCCGCGGCGGGCTCTGTCGAGAGCCCGCATGGGTTGTGGTTCATCAAAACCTCGCGGCGGATTCGAAATCGCCGCGACGTCGTTCCATCCCACCAACCACATTCCCATCCTATCGATACGTTTTCCGTTCTGAGATTGGAGCGCGGCGAAACGCCGCCCCCTGTTTCACGCTTCCGGATAAATCCCCAGCACCTTCACCAGGTCCGAAACCTCGTCTAGATGCCGCAGGGCATTGCGCGAGTCTTCATCGTCGCCGCGCAGCAGATCCACAAAAAACACGTATTCCCACGGACGCCCGCGCATGGGCCGCGACTCGATCTTGCTCAAACTGATGTCGCGCAGCGCAAACACGCTGAGCGCCTTGAACAACGCCCCGGGAATGTTCTTCACGCTAAACGCCAGCGAAGTCTTGTCCGCATCGCGCCCCGCCCGCGGCTTGCCCCGCCTGATCTTTCCTTGTTCGATCTTTCCTCGTTCGATCAGGAAAAAGCGGGTAAAGTTCTTCTTGTCGTCCTCAATCCCGGCCTTCAAAATTTTCCCCTTATACACTTCCGAGGCGCGCTGGCTGGCAATGCCCGCCGCATCGCGCAAGCCCTCCGCCACCACATGCTTCACGCTTCCCGCCGTATCATAGAACGGCACCGGCTCCAGCTTGGGATTCTTCGCAAACAGGTCGCGGCACTGATCGAGCGCCACCGGATGCGAGTACACGCGCCGGACGTCTGCGAGCCTGGTGCCCGGCAGCGCGATCAGGTTGTGCACGATGCGCAGGCGGAACTCGCGGACGATGTGAACGTCGCGCCCCAGCAGCAGATCGAGATGCTCGGCGACCGACCCCGCCAGCGAGTTCTCGATCGGAATCACCGCGCCGTCCACCGCTCCCCGCTTCACTCGGTCAAAGACCTCCAGCGAACGCGCGCAAGGCACCACTACCGCCCGCGGCAACATCGCCTCCGCCGCCTCGTGGCTGAAGGAACCAAGTTCACCCTGGATCGCAATCTTCATCAAGTTATCCCACCACCGGCCGCGCGAGTTCTTTCGTCATGACCAGAGCATCCATCTGGTTGGAATAGTAGCCCGCGACCGTCTTTTCCACGAAGTACCCTTTCTGCTTGTAAAAGCAGATCGCGGCTTCATTATTCACCGGCGTCTCCAGCGCCACCGCGCGCGCGCCTGTCCGCAGCAATTCGTCCTCCGCGGCGCGCAGCAACGCCGAGCCGACGCCCGCCCGCCGAGCCTCCGCGACCACATCGATGGTGATGATGTGCCCACGCTTGCGCCGAGTCTCCGCCACAATAAAACCTAGAACGCCAAAACCACGAATCCCCGCCGGCGCCCCGCCGTTGCCCCCAACCTCACCGCCTTCGCTTTCGGCCACCAGAGTAAACGACCCCGGCCGGCGCATATAAAAAGCCATCTCCGGTCGCGAGTACGCCAACTGCGGATCGAAACAAGCCTGGTCAATCCGCCACAGCGTGTCAAAATCGCCCTGCTCAAATTGTCGGATGCAAAACGGCACGCCGCCATTGTAAGGGATTGCGGCTGAGTCGCCGCAAGGCGACGCACGGCGAAAAAAATAGCCTCGCAGCGAGTGTATCCGCAGAACCCTGGGTTAACGCAAACAAGCGGGAGGATGACCCTCTCCAATGCGCGGATACTTTTTATTGGATTGAGTTGAGCTGTTTTGAGCAGAAGCGCTCAAGTTGGGGCACCATAATAATTCTCCACGATGAAGATGAAGACGATGAACACTACGATGAAATGCGCGCTTCCCATTCTGTTTAGTCTGGTCCTCGTGGCAGTGTCCAACGGACAGAGTCAGCCGGGCCCGGCCAGGACTCCCACGGTCAAGGGTGTGCTCGATGGCTCCCGCACAGCAGCCTTCAAAACGCCGCAGCAATCCTGCAATCAGAACGACATTCCGGACGCGATGGCGCGGGCGTTCCGCGACTACACCGGAACGATCCACCTGGTCGCTGCGAGTTCCGAGCTCTTCCAAAGCCTCGGCCCTACCCTGGAAAGCGTCCAGCACAATTGTGAGGTCGGGCACCGTTCCGCTAACGATCCAAACCCCGCGCACTTCAACGATCAAACCTGGATCGATTCCTTCTACACCTTTGACGGCAACACCATCGCCGGACTCACGCACACGGAGTATCACGGCTGGGCGCACCACGGCGAATGCACCTTCAAGAACGGCTACAGCGGGTGCGAGTACGACTCCGACACCTATCACCTTTCCACCGACGGCGGCTACCACTTCCGTTCGTTCAAAGCACCGGCGAATTTTCTGGCGGGTGTTCCTTACCAGTATGAGATCGACGGAGGCCCTTCGGGCTACAGTGTCGATAGCAACATTATTGAGGTCGGCGGATGGTTTTACGCTATGGTCACCTCTTATTCGTGGCCTCCGAACTGCACGGGGACAACCGGACCGCACCGATGTCTGGTGCCGGGTGGTGGCGGGCCCATTCGCACCACCGATGTTTTCGATGCTTCCTCGTGGCGCGGATGGAACGGCACGGATTTCTCCGTGTCCTTCGTCGATCCCTACCCCGGCCCGGTGGAACATCCCGAAGAACACGTCTACACGCCGGTTCCCTACATGGACGTCGTGACCGCGATCAACATTTTTCAACCGTCGAATGTAGTCGTCGCCACGCTATGGAATCCCTGGGACAACGAATACGGGCGGAAAGGTCTATATCTTTCCACTTCCGCCGATCTGGTCAACTGGACCAAGCCGACACTGGTGGCCACCGTCGACCAGTTCCTCGCGCAGGAGCCCAAGGGGAGCTGGTCCTACGCCTACTTTTCCTTGATCGATCCGGCAGCGCCGGATTTGAATTTTTCCATTATTGGAGATCACCCTTACCTGTACTATGTGCGGTTCGACAACAATAGTTCAGGTCGCGTCTTGTTCCGCCAGGGGATCAGATTGACGGAGAATTAACCGGCGCGGATTTGGCGGATGAATGGGCAGCCCCTGAGTATCCTGTCACCAGGTCTCCGCCCGGCGACGGAATGCGCTCTTTTTTTCCACCGTCTCCCCTTGCGCACTTGCATCGATAAGAAGTACGATTTCTCCTCAGGGGCACCGTGGGCCGTTTTATTCTCATCGACGTGGTCGTGGCAGGCACACTTTTCTTCCTGTGGTATGCCTGGTTCGTCCGTTACAACCGCAAGCGCGCTGGCAACGTGCTGCAGTGGGTGCAAGCCGCGTGCCTCGGAAAAGGCCGTGTCGCGGATCTGCGCTGGCAAGCCAGCAGTTCCCGGCTGAAGGCCACTCTGCATCTTTCCTCGCGCTGGTTTGAGGACGCCCGTCTCACCATTCGCCTGTTGCCGCGCCCGCTCCCGGTGCAGTGGGCCTTGAGCCGCTGGCGCCAGCAGCAGGAAACGCTCACATTTGAAGCCAACATGGGATTCCCACCCGGCTTCCATCTCGACGTCATCCGTCATCGCTGGTCGGGCCACACCGGAGCGCAAGGCTCGGGGTCGAAAGGCTCGACCGACACTCGCACCTGGACCGTCACCCGCCCCGGCCCTGTCATTCTCACCACGAAGGAAGACTGGCCGGTCGAACTCAGCCCGGTGGTAAATGCGCTCGCCTCCTGGCGCGACAAGGATTTCGTCGGCGTCCGCTTCAATTCCAAATCGCCGCACTTCACCGCCACGGTCGCGCTGGAAAACCTCTCCGATCAGAAAGCCGCATCCGCCCTGCTCGGCCTCTTCCGCGAACTCGCCGCCAGTTCTTCCGCCAAGCAGCACTAAGAAAAATAATTTCCGAACGAGAGTAGAACCCGCATGCAGCGGCCGCTCGTGTAATCGCACTTTTGCGAGAGCTAGACCGCCTCAAGGACGAACTTCCCGGATCAAGTTGCAGGACGACGCGGAAAGTGTAACGAACATGGGTTGAATCGCACCATTATGAGAGCGAGCTAAAGGTTCAGCCGCCAAAGTGGATTCTTCAGATGAATTCAGACAATCTTCAGACGCGCTCCATTGCCGGGAAAGCAGAACTCAGGGGAGTATGGCTCTAGTCGCTCAATGCGTGTCATGGGAAAAGATCAGAAAAACGGGTCGAAGCGATAAAGATATTTCATTCATTTTTCGCTTTCGGTGACACGTTTGGCCTTCATTTCACGCTTTACCAGGTAAACGGTTCTTACAGAGGCTAGTGGCCTCAGAAGCAGGAGTGGATTATGTCAATTGTCGCGGAGTTGCCGCCATTCGCTGGCGTGGGTCGCTCGGTTGATGAGTATGAATTTCGAGGAAGAGTAGCTTCATTCGGTGAGGTTCGTGTCGATTTAGCCAGGATGGAACTGGTCCGTAAGGGCGTTGAGGTTCAACTCACGGCTACTGAGTTCAAGCTCCTGGCGTTCTTGCTGCAGAACCCAAAACGCGTCATCTCTCGAAAAGAGCTGCTGGACGCGATCTGGGGCTATCACGCCGATCTGGTAACACGCACCGTGGACATTCACATCTCGAAGTTGCGTCAGAAGCTGGAAAGAGACCCAGCGAACCCGATCCATGTGCGCACCGTGCACTGCGCTGGTTACGAGTTTGTTCCCTGAGCGCAGATTGGCTGCTCCTACATTGTGGGCTTTCGGTTGTTGACTCAAATCAAGGCGATTTCGCTGACTATGCAGGCGGCCGACTCCTCGGGTCGGGCTGCCTGCGGACCTCGGAAGCCAGCCACGCCGCCCCTACTCCGGCTCCGCCACAAACCGGTACCCCACGCCGCGCACCGTCTGCAAATGTTTCGGGCTCGATGGATCCTCTTCGATGTACCGTCGCAGCCGCACCACAAAATTATCGATGGCGCGCGTATCCGTGTCTTCGTGCAGTCCCCACACATCTTCGAGAATGGCCTTGCGCGAAACCACCCGCCCTTCGCTGCGCACCAGGTAGCGCAGAAACTCCGCCTCCATCACCGTCAGATGGATCGTATTTCCCAGCGTGCGCAGTTCCAGCTCTCCGAAGTCAATGGCCTTGCCGCCAAAACTGAATGTATCGCCGCCACGTTCCCGCTCGCCTGGCGGCGCCCGCCGCGTCTTGCCACCGTCGTCGTCCTCGCCCACGCCAGCGCCCGCCACGTCGCCATCCTTCATCCACACACTGCGCCGCAGCAAGCTCTCCAAACGCGCCATCAGAATCGCCAGCTCAAACGGCTTCGGCAGATAATCGTCCGCCCCCGCTGCGAATCCCTGCAACACATCTTCCGGACGTCCGCGCGCCGTCAGCATCAGAATCGGCACATAATTCTTTTTCTCGCGCAGCAAGGCCGCGACATCGAAGCCGCTCTTGCCCGGAAGCATTACGTCCAGAACCACCGCGTCGAAGCGTTCTCTTTTTTCGACCAGCCGCTCCAGCGCCGTCTCTCCGTCGCCCGCAACTTCCACCGCATGTCCTTCAGCTTGCAGGTTGAAGCGCAGGCCCTGCGCCAGATGCGCCTCGTCCTCCACCACCAGCACCCGGCTCACGCCACCCTCACTTTTCGAGGCAATTCCAGAGTCACGGTCGTTCCCTTCCCTGCCCCTTCGCTCTGCGCGAAGACTCGGCCGCCGTGCTTGCGCGCGATCGACCGCACAATGAACAACCCCAGGCCAGTGCCCTTCGCCTGCGAGAGCGAGCGCTGCGTCACCCGGTAAAACCGCCTGAAGATGCGTTTCAACTCATGCTCCGGAATTCCCACCCCCTGATCGCGCACCCGCAGCACTAACCGCTTCTCATCCCGAGCATCCAACTCTACCGAGATATGCACGCCATCCGGCGAATACTTCACCGCATTGTCCAGCAGGTTCGAAACCGCCGTCCGCAACTCCTCCGCATCGCCCAGCACGCACGCTTCGTCGCTGCTCCGTAGAGATGAAGACGAAGATGAAGACTCACGATATTCGAGATTGGGCGCCTGCAAATGATGCCGCACCCGCGCCAGTTCGATGCACTCGCGCACCAGCGAGTTGAATTCCACCGGCAAGCGTTGCCGTGGGCCCTTCTTCTGCGCCGCCTCACCCGCTTTCAGCACCTGTTCCACGGTGTGCAGCAGGCGCTCGGTATCGAGCAGCATCAACTCGTAGAACTGCCGCCGCTGCGCTTCTCCCACTTCGCGTCTCTGCAGGGTTTGCAGGTACAGCCGGATGGACGCGATCGGCGTCTTCAATTCATGGGTGACCGCGTTGATGAAGCTGTCGTGCTGCTCGTTGCGGCGAATTTCCCGGACCAGAAAAATCGTATTGAGCACCAGCCCCGCGATGATGACCAGAAAAAGTATGGCGCCGAAAAAAAGCTTCAGACCTTCGCGCCAGTACAGGATGATCCAGCTGACGTTCAGCACGACGGCCGCCGCAATCAGGCAAACGCCCAGCGTGCTGAAAAAATAAATCGCCTTCTGCCGGCTGATGATCCGCACAGGGAGATTGTAGCGATTTCACCGCCGAGACGCAGAGGACGCCGAGAAATACAAGAGAAGCTTGTCGAAAAACTCTAAGATTGTCATCCCGAGCGGGGTGGTGGAGTGAGGGATCCGCAATTTGCCGCGACGGCTCCCACATCCACGCGAGATTACACGAAGGGCAAGAGAGCCCCTTTATTTCCGCTTCTCTCGGCGCTCTCCGCGTCTCGGCGGTGAATTAGTCGTTGCCCGCAGCCGCCGCCATCACCCCTGCCGCGTTCACATCCCGAACTAGCGCCGGCTTGGGCGGCAGGTTATCGAGCTCGACCTTGTACACGTGCCGCGCCAATCCAAGCTTTTTCAGCGCCCAGATGCAATACCAGTTCGTGTCGATTTCGTACCACGTCAGGCCATGACGCGCGGATACCGGGTGCGCATGATGATTGTTGTGCCAGCCTTCGCCAAAGGTAAGGATCGCCACCACAAAGTTGTTGGTGGAGAGATCCTTGGTCGCAAAGCGCCGCGAGCCCCACAAGTGTGTGACCGAGTTCACCATCCAGGTAGAATGCAGTCCGACCACCACGCGCGCGAACACACCCCACAGCAGCCACGGCCATCCGCCGATGGCATAAAGAATGACGCCCAGAATAATGTTTCCCGTGTAGTGATACTTGGTCAGCCAGACGTGAACTTTATCTTTAGTCAGGTCGGGGACGTAGCGGCCCAGGGTCGTGGTGTCATGATGCATCGACTTGCCCATCAGGATCCACCCCATGTGCGACCACCACTTGCCATCGTTCGGCGAATGCGGATCGCCCACCTCGTCCGAAAACTGGTGATGAATGCGGTGCGTCGCGACCCAGAAAATCGGGCCGCCTTCGAGCGCCAGCGTCGCGCACCAGGTCAGGAAATACTCCACCCACTTCGGCGTCTTGTATCCGCGATGCGTCAGCAGCCGGTGATAGCTCATCCCGATCCCCAGGCTGCCCGAAACCCACCACAAGAAAATGGCGACGAAAAATGCCGGCCAGGTAAAGAAAAATAACGCTGCGATAGCGCCCACATGAAACAGGCCCATGGCGATCGCGGTGCCCCAGTTGATGCCGGCGCGGGTCGCCCGGTCTTTGCGAAAGCTGGTGCCTTCGCTGTTCTCGCTGCTTGCTTCCGTCACTGTCTCAATCGTCGCGGTCTCAATCATTGTCTCGGTCATTGTCTCGGTCATTGTCTCGGTCATCGCCTCGGTTATCGGCCTTCTTCTCTGCCCCCGCCGTCTGGCTAAGGGCAGCCTAGACAATATCAATTGCCCGCAAAGGGCGTTGTAATATTTTGGTAATCCTCGCTGGGTAAAGGGGTTACGAGCGTAATCTGGGTCAGATCAAGCCACCAGATCGACGCAACTGGGAGTCACGGGTTGCGGTGTCATGCGTGATTCCCCGGCGGTGCCTGGCCTGCAACCTTTTCGTGCACGTTCCCCCTGTCGTGGAGTATCGTTATGTTTTCAGCCGTTCTTCCGCACAGGAGGGTGTCTGTTGAAAAAGAAATTGTTGAAAAAGGAAGTATTCAAGAAAACTCCGTTGGTCCTTCTAGCGTTGCTCTTTTTTGTGTTCGCGTTATGGGCGCAGCAGAAGGATCAGCCTCCCGCAAATCCGCCCGCCCCCGAAGCTAAGGCTGCCCCTCAACCTCCCGCCAAGGCAAATCCCGTCAAGCCGAGCCCGGAGTCGCTGGCCAAAGGCAAGAAGCTGTATGGCTTCGACTGCGAGATGTGTCATGGAAAAAACGGCGATGGCAAGGGCGACATGGCGGCGGACATCAAAAACGTCACCGACTTCACCAATCCGGACGCGTTGAAAAATCGGACCGACGGCGAGCTCTTCTACGTGATCCGGAAGGGCAAGGGCGACATGCCCGCCGAAGGCGATCGTGGCAAGGATGACGACATCTGGAACATGGTGAACTACATCCGCTCATTCGCCAAGAAGTAGCAATAGCATTCGCGTTTGCACGCCCTCGCGAGCCTGCGTAGGGACAGCCGCCCTCGGCTGCTGCCCGCGGTCGCAACAATTTGCAGGAAATCAGGGTTCAAAGTTTCAGGGAAAGCGCTGACCTTGAAACTTTGAAACCCTGAAACTTTGCAACCTTACTTACCCTTCACTTCCACCCCCGCCCACTTCTCCAGCAGCGTGAGCGTAGCGGCGTAGTCCAGATCCGCCTGTCCTTCTTCGGCCGCAACGTCGTACACCTCTTCCACCGCTTCCAGTCCGGGCAGGCGCACCCGCGATTCCTTGGCGGCATCGAGCGCCAGCCGAATGTCTTTCAGCATCAGCCGCAGCGGAAAATTGGGCGAGAAGTCGCGCTTCAGAATGAACGGAGCTTTGTAGTCCACCACTCCCGATCGCACCATCGACGCTTGCACCAGCGGCACCAGTTTTTCCACGTCCACGCCCAGCTTGGCGGCCAGCGTAAGCGCTTCGGCGAAGCCTTCGAAGATGAGCGCAATCTGCAGATTCATGACCAGCTTCGTCGCTTGTCCTTTGCTGGTTTCGCCCATGTGGAAGACCTGCTTGCCCATCGCCTGAAAAAGTGGCTGCAGGCGAGCCAGCACCGCTTCGTCGCCTCCCACCATAAAAATCAGGCTCCCCGCGGCAGCTGCGATTTTCGAGCCGGTCATCGGCGCATCTACATAGTCCGCGCCACGCGCCTTCACCCGCTCCGCAAAATGTAGCGTGGAGGAGGGCGAAATCGTGCTCGAGTCCGCAATAATCATGCCCGCGGCCAGAACCGGCTCCACGCCACCCGGGCCAAACAGCACACTCTCAACCGCTTTCGTGTCGGAGAGGCACATCCACACTACTTCCGCGCCCTGCGCCGCATCCGCCGGAGAACCCGCGCTGCGTGCGCCTTCCACGTCCTTGCCGCCACTACGATTCCAGATTGCGACCTCGTGTCCGGCCTTGACCAGGTTAGTGGCCATCGACCGTCCCATAATTCCCATGCCCAAAAAAGCGACGCGCATCGGCGTTGATTCCTCCAAAACTAATTCGTCCGCACTTTTGATTATAAATTGGATTATAAATAGGACCAGCAAAGCGGCGGTCAAAGAAAACACAATTCTTTACGCCGGAAAAATCAACAAACCCTCGCCAAGGAAACCCTCCGCCCCTGCGCCGTTCCCGTCCCCCCGAGCATCTAAAGTAAGTAGCGACTTAAGAGAACAAAGCCCATAATAGTGGCAAGAGTCCGCGTTTCGAGCGGACGCGTCAAATCGCATGTAGTCGAATCATAGTGGTCGAATCATTCTGGTCCAATTAATGTTGAAGTCCTCATTGAAAAATCCGGCTCTGCGCAAGCGAGCCAGTCAGTTCACGCGCCTGGTGCGGAAGTCCGCGGTCACACCTCGCACCGGCAAGACCCACAAAGCCAAACTGGTTACAAACGGCGAACTCGGCGTCACCTTCATCGGGCACTCCAGCTTCTTTCTGCAAATTGGCGGACTGAACGTCGTCATCGATCCCAACTTCGCGCGCTGGCTGTTTGTTCTGAAGCGCCTGCGTCAACCGGGATTGAACCTGCGCGACCTGCCTCCCATGGACCTCGTGCTCGTGACGCACGCGCACTTCGATCATTTGCATCGCCAGTCGCTGCGCACCATCGCGCGCCAAACCCGGCGCCAGACCGGAACCGCGCCCACGCTCGTCGTCCCCCATCACTTGTTCGACCTGGTTTCCGATCTCGGCTTCGAAGAAATTGTCGAACTCGAGTGGTGGAACACCTATCGTCACGGCGCGCTCGACATCACCCATGTCCCCTCGCGGCACTGGGGAGCGCGCGTCATCAAGGATTCGCACCGCGGCTATGGCGGCTACGTGCTACGCAGCGGCAAGCACTCCGTGTACCACGCCGGAGACACCGCCTATTTCGCCGGCTTCCGCGAAATCGGACGCCGCTTGTCGCCCGAACTCGCGCTTCTGCCCATCGGCGCCTACAATCCGCCGCAATTCCGCAACGTCCACACCAGCCCCGCCGATGCCACCCAGGCCTTTCTCGATCTGAAGTCCCGCTGGATGGTCCCCATGCATTACGGATCGTTTCGCCTGTCGCACGAGCCCATCGAAGAACCCCTCCAGTTGCTGGAGCGCGAAGCCCTGAAGGCCGGCGTGAAAGACAAAGTGGTCGTCCTCGAAGAAGGCGTCACCCGCTTCTTCTGAAGTATTCTTGTCTCGAAATTCCCCTACATCCTGCTTGCGAGTGCCTGTGCCCCTGACGCTCTTCGTCAGGCGCGACTCCGACGTGCGAGCGTGGCCACTCCAGCAAAGCCCCCGCGAGCCTGAAATCGGCCACCTCACGGAGTGCAAATGATTGCGTTACGCCGCTCCATCCGCCCGCTTTCGGGCTTGCATTTGCGCAATCCAGCCGTCATCATTATCGACGCACAAAAAGGAGTCAGCGAATGAAACGTTCCTTTGTAATGTCCATGATCGGTGGGGTAGCTCTCGTCATCGGTGTCGCGCTGTTGCTCGGTGCGGCCTCTTCTCCGGCTTCCGCTCAAACACGGACTGAATCAGTTTTCAACGGACACAGGATTATCTACCCGCAATCCAGCATTCCGCAGCCTGGGCGCCATCACACAAATTACTTCTTTGTCGATTCGGACCAGGCTCAACCCCAGCCACCTGCTGGCAACGAGACGCCCGGATCCCTGGCCTGCGTCTACAAGTTGGTAACCGGACCAACCGGTTGCCCGATCGCTACCAGCACGAATGTGCCGACCGGCGGGGTCGGAGCCATTGCCATCATCGATGCCGGCGACTACCCGACCGCGGCCAGCGATCTTGCAGCCTTCTCCAGTTACTACGGCATACCGGCCGCTGATTTTACGGTCACCTGGTCCGGCACGAAGAAGCCTCCGGTCTACTCGGATTGGGAAGTGGAGGAGGCACTGGATATCGAGTGGGCCCATGCCATGGCGCCACAGGCCAAGCTTTTCCTGGTCGAGTCCGTGCTGTGCCAGAACGCACAGTGCGCGACCGACCCGACCTGGGCAGCAGTCCAGCTTGGGGCGAAACTCGTGGCCGAAAATGGCGGCGGCGTCATCAGCATGAGCTGGGGAGATCCCGAAGTGTCGGAAGAAACCACTTTCGACAAATACTTCAAACACAAAGACGTAGTTTACTTTGCCGCCTCCGGTGATTCGGGTATAGGCGTCAGCATCTATCCCGGCGCGTCTCCCAACGTGGTCTCAGTCGGCGGCACATATTTCGACCGTAACGGCAAAGGCGATTTTACTGAAGAGGTTTACGGCGGAGGCGGTGGCGATCTCAGCCCGTACGAGCCCCGACCGAGCTATCAGAACGGCATTGAAAGCATCGTCGGCACCCAGCGTGGGTATCCCGATGTTGCTTCCGATTACTGCTGCGCCGTCATCTATCTCGAGGGTGGTTGGTATTCGGTAGGGGGCACGAGTTGGGCCTCGCCGACCTTTGCCGGCATCGTAAATGCCGCCGACAGCAAACAGAAGACGACGGCGGCCGAGCTGACCATGATGTATAAGGAGTTAGCCAATCCCACCGAGTACGCAGCGGATTTCTACGACATCACCCAAGGCGCTCCGCAGTGCAAGGTCGGCTGGGACCTATGCGCCGGTATCGGCTCCGCGCGCACCTATGTCGGCAAGTGACCCGCGGCGCAAAGATAGATTTCCGCAACCGTCCTTTGCCCGCTGATCCTTCACCAGGAGGCTACACCGTGGCCTCCTGGCGCTGGGACTCGAACTACCTTTCTTCAAACGCCACTTCGCCTTCCGCTCACTAAGTTAATGATCAGAACCACCACCGCCACAACCAGCAGCAAGTGGATCAAGCCTCCGCCGAAATGCAGACTGAAACCCAAAAGCCACAGAATTAGAAGAACAACGAAAATCGTCCAAAGCATGTCTGCCTCCTACGCTCATTCGCGAGCACTAAGGATGTGAATCTCATCCTAAGTCCGCGCGCGAGAACTGCCTCGCGCGAACCGATAAGAAAACATCAATGATGGACTGTGCTCCCACTCGATCACGCGAAGGCGTCGGCTGATGACAGACATCCGTAAAGGTCGAGTGGGAGGCCCTGCTATTTGTCGGTTCTGGCCTCGGCTTTTGCTCCGCGAATTTCCGCAATGAACGGCTCGGCTGCGGCTGGTACGGGCACTTTGCCCAACAGCAAACCTTTAGTTGTTACGCCGGGTCCATACATCGCGTGCCGTGAATCACTGTCTTGGCGGAGCGATGCGCCTGTCAGCGTAAGCCCAGCAAACGCACCCTTGGCACGGGAGTAAGTCAGGATCTCGGTATCCAACTTCCAATCGGTACCGGCCGTGGCATGCCGTCCAACCGGACCCGCTGCCGCGGAAGCGTCCGCTCCAACTTGAAAATTACTGGAGAGCAGCCTTTGCATCGCTCTGTCATTCTGAAAGATCATTACCACGTCCACACCTTCTACACCGATCTGCAGCCCCCAACTCCCGCCCGAGATCGTGATGAATGCCGGCGCACTCCAGCCATTCGCCGTGCGGCAGGTGGCTACGCCTTTGCCTCCTTCAGCTCCGAAGATAAAGCCGCCTTTGACCATGTGAGGTATAACCCCTATACACTTGGCGTGCTGTAACACTTCTTCCGGGATTCCCTTGTCAGGCATCCCCATAATTTCATGCAGCACACTGGTCGCGTTACCTAGCCGGTTGGTGGCATCTTCCAGCGCCGACCCCGCCCAGCTCAACGTACTGAGACTCAACATCGCTAATACGAACATTACTTTTTTCATGGACAACCTCGTTTTCTGTTGCCTCTGCGCCGCATCTCTGGCTTCGTGCTGCGTATACAGTCGCACACAATTCCGGCTCGACATGCTGGCGCACCAGGTCGATTCCGACGTTAGCAAATCAGAATTCAAGAGGTCTGTGCAATAGTGAACACTTTAGTATTGCCGGCAAGTTGATCTGAAAAATCCCGTCCCGTTTCCGGAAGCCCCGGCCCATCCCAAAGGTGGTCAATTCTGCTCAGACCTCGGAAAGCCACGAGATTACAAAAGTGGCAGCCCTCAAAGAGGCTCAGAAGACCGCAATCCGCGCTTCACGAGGGCAAAGGAGGACTATGAAAACCAGCACGAAAGATGAGATCAAGGGCAGCTTCCACGAAGTGAAGGGAACCATCAAGGAAGAGGTCGGAAAGGTTACGAGCGACCGCGATTTGAAAGCCGAAGGGAGAGCCGAAAAGAAGGCGGGCAAAGTTCAACAACGGATAGGCCATGCTAAAGAAGGCGTGGCCAGGTTGAAAAAACAACTGGCAGAGGTGAAAAGAACTGGATAGGCCGTTCACAAATAAATCGGCAAAGTTGAAAAGACCGTAGGGACAACAACACCGCGGCGCTATTAACCTCAAGTTTTCCGATCGCCGATCTTCTGCGGAAGATCCCTTGCAGTGAAATTGAGAGCGCTGAACTACTGGTCGGGTTCTTCGTTCTCAGCTTGTTGTTGGTTAGCGCCGCCTTCGCGGTTGTTTTCCATCGCAGTAGCCCTGGAGACTTCCTTCCGCGAAGTCTTGCTTGCTCTAGCCCGCCGAATGCCTGCGGAAGGTTTATCTCTCTTAACGTCGCCGATAACAATGTCGCTGCCCTGCCCAAGCTCCCATCTCGCACTTTCGGAATTGCCCCAGTTCGATTCCGGTCTGACCCCGAGTCCGGCTGCAGTACGCGTATCAGCCTGCCCGGTGATGGGCAAATTCTCAGCCTTCTGATACGCGCGGATACTGGCACGGGTCCGCAGACCAAACACGCCATCGACCTTGCCTTCGTAGTATCCCTTAGTACGCAGAGTCTCCTGCACCTTCTTGATCTCGTCCTTGACGACGAAGACTGCAACTCCTTTTTTGTGGGAGTCAGATGCTGCCGGGCTTCGCGGGAAGCCTTGCGCCAACATCGCCGTCGTCAGCAGTGTGAAGGCGATTCCAGCCCACTCGATCTTGCTCGCGAAAAACATGACTTCTCCACATTCCCTCACTTGATCGAGTAATACTGTGCAAAATGGCTCATGTCGTGCCCCGTCGGAAACAATCTCCATTCAAGCCGAGCTTTCCTGATTTGGAACTATTCAGCGCACGACCGCCAATGTGAGCAATTTTGCTCAGATTCGTTACCGTCTTTCTGACTAAACTTTCTGGCAAATAAAGATTCCCTTGTGCGGCTGCAGTTAGCCGGGAGGAAAAGGATGACGGTCATGCGGAGATACTACAATCATAAGATCTGGTCCATAGCATTCCTACTGCTCATCTTCAGCCCAGGATGCTGCAATCCAGGCGCCAACCCAAGCCTAACCCCGCCTACAGTAGTTTCCGTAACTCCTCTTAGTGGTGCGGCTGGCATCTGTCCCAACACGGTAGTAACCGCCGCCTTCAGCGTGGCGATGAATCCTGCCACGATCAATGCCTCAACCTTTACCGTGACAGCGGGCACTCCGCCCGTGGCCGTAACAGGAGTAATTACCGCCGATCCGACCAACACAATTTTTACCTTTACGCCATCCAGTCCGCTCGCACTGAGTACCCTCTATACGGCCACGATTACGACCGGAGCCATAGACGAGTATGGCATTGCGCTCGCGACTAACTTTGTATGGACCTTCACCACCGGTGACGCGCCATGTCTACCAGGTCCGCCCACCGTGGTTTTCGTAACCCCCCCAACCGGCGCGGCCGGCGTCTGTCCCAACTCGGTATTGACTGCCACCTTCAGCGAGGCGATGAATGCTGCCACGATCATCAGTCCTGCCACAACCTTTACGTTGACAGGGCCGGGTACTACGCCCGTCGCCGGTGTAGTCACCTACGACGCGTCCAGCTATGCCGCGACCTTCACACCATCCAGCATTCTCGCGCTGAACACCCTCTATACCGCCACTATTACGACCGGAGCCCAAGATCCGTCTGGCAATGCGCTGGCCAGTAATTATGTGTGGACTTTCACAACCTCGGTCGCGACGTGTACAATCGCAACGCCCCCCACAGTAATTTCCGTGACCCCTCTTGCTGGCGCGGTCGGCGTCTGTCCGAGCACGGCAGTGACCGCCACCTTCAGCGTGGCGATGAATCCGTCCACGATCGTCAGTCCTGCCACAACCTTCACTTTGACAGGGCCGGGTACTACGCCCGTCACCGGTGTCGTCACCTATAATGCGTCAAGCGACACTGCGACCTTTACGCCGTCAAGCGCTCTCGCAGTGAGTACCCTCTATACCGCCACGATTACGACCGGGGCCATAGACGAGAACGGCGTTGCGCTGGCGAGTAACTTTGTGTGGACCTTCACAACCGCTAGCGAACCATGTGCTCCGCCCACCGTGATTTCCGTGACCCCTGCAAATGGCGCCTGTCCCAGCACGGCAGTGACTGCTACTTTCAGCGAAGCCATGACTCCTGCCACGATCATCAGTCCTGCCACAACCTTTACCTTGACCGGGCCGGGCACTACGCCCGTGACAGGAGTAGTTACCTACGCTGCGTCAACCGCGACCTTCACGCCAACCAGCGCTCTCGCACTGAACACCCTCTATACCGCGACCATTACCACAGGAGCCCAAAACCTTAATGGCAATGCGCTGGCGGCTAACTATGTATGGACCTTCACAACCGCTACCACAGCATGTGCTCCGCCCACGGTGATTTCCGTAGCCCCGCCTAATCTCGCTGTCGATATATGCCCCAGCACCCTGGTTGTTGCCACCTTCAGCGAGGCGATGCTTCCTGCCACGATCATCAGTCCTGCCACAACCTTTACTTTGGCCGCGTCGGGTACACCCGTGGCCGGAACAGTTACTTATGATGCGTCAAGCTATGCCGCGACCTTCACACCGACCAACCCTCTCGCACTGGACACCCTCTATACCGCCACCATTACCACCGGGGCCCAGGATCTCGCTGGCGATCCACTAGCAAGTAATTATGTCTGGACCTTCACCACAAATACCGCGGCGTGTGCCGCCATCGTACCGTTGGGATCGGCCTGCAGTTTCGGAATTCTGGCCGCAACCCCCTCCGTTACCAGCAGCGGCCCCACCAACGTTACGGGAGATGTGGGAATATGGCCGGCAGCTTCGATCGTTGGATTTCCGCCGGGAACACTGACCGGCACGGAATACGCTGGCGATGCGGTTGCCCAGACGGCCCAGGGCGACTTGACCACGGCGTATAACTTCGCCGCGGCAGCGGCAGGAGGGGCTGTTCTCCCCGCAGATATAGGAGGGGAAACACTCGCTCCTGGCGTTTATAAGACGACGAGCGCCCAGCCCTCGCTGGGAATAACCGGGAACCTTACCCTCAGCGGAAATGGTGTCTACATCTTCCAGATCGTGTCCACGCTGATCACGGCAGCGACGAATAGCCAAGTCATTCTAAGCGGCGGCGCCACGTCCGGAGATGTGTTCTGGCAGGTCGGCAGTTCGGCGACGCTTGGAACCAGCACAACGTTCGCGGGAACCATTATGGCGCAGGCGTCCGTCTCGCTTGACACCGGCGCGACGCTGAATGGCAGAGCGCTGGCCCGGACGGGCGCTGTCACATTGCTAAGCAATCCGGTGAATGTACCTACTGTACCTCCCTGTCCATAAAGTATGCGGTCGTGAGATTAGCTTGAGGCTGGTCCACTACCGGGCAGGCTGGACAAACATGATTTCACGTTATTGAAGTTCGGAGGAATTGACATATGTCATCTCACTCTCATAACCCTTGTGGCCGCGTTGCAGTTATGCTGTCGGCAATCATTGCTGTCCTGTGCTGCGTTGGCACGCTCGCGGCAGCGCAGGATCAGCCTGCTCCCAAATGGGAACTTTACGGCGGATACTCCGCTTTCTATCCAGGCTGCAATGTGTACGGCCTGCTTCCAGGAGGAGTGGCCCCGGTGACCAGCTGCTTGAAATGGGATCCGCGGGGCGTGGGCGCCAGCATCACCTACGACTTTAACCGCTGGTTAGGATTGACCGTCGACAGTAGTGGGCAGTGGGGCAGCGGTAACACCGGAGTGGCTGCCCGAATTGACCAGGCCGAATTCTTCAACATCTCCGCTGGCCCTAAGATAACTTTTCGCACGCACTATTTTTCCCCGTTTCTCGAAGCTCTCGGGGGCGAGCATCGCCTGGCGTCCGAAGTCTTCGGACACAGTAACGTAGCCGGGTTCATGATTGGTGGCGGTCTCGATCTGAACTTGAATAGACACTTCGCTGTGCGCCTGTTCAGAGCCGATTTCGTGTACTCGGATCATCAGTTTGGCCCGTCGTCAGTTGTTCCCGCCACTGATGTGAGAGGCGTCAGACTGCAAGCTGGCGTGGTATTCATGTTTGGCGGCGGACAGCCCGGACCGCCTGTTTCCGCAAGTTGCACCGTCAATCCCAGTGCGGTCATGGTGGGCGAGCCCACGACTGCGACGGCTGCCGCCAGCAACTTCAATCCCAAGCACACGCTGAACTACACCTGGAGCAGCACTGGCGGCCAGATTACCGGCAAGGATAGTACTGCGAGCATTAACACCAATGGCGTGGCGGGCGGCAGCTACACGGTTACGGCCAATATCTCCGATCCCAAGATGAGGAACGGTGGCGAGACCAGTTGCATGGCGACCTTTACCGTGAAGGAGCCACCGAAGAACCCGCCGCAGATTTCCTGTTCGGCGAACCCGTCGATGGTCCAAGCCGGCACTTCGTCAATCATTACCTGCGCCTGCACCAGTCCGGATAACGTTCCGGTA
>Ga0224555_1001481_pt1 | contig 32291 bp, 23 predicted proteins | sample 714S23034metaG_FD_180687 | JGI IMG/M metagenome (GOLD analysis project Ga0224555, IMG submission 180687) | Peat soil microbial communities from Stordalen Mire, Sweden - 717 S2 30-34 | ecosystem: Environmental > Terrestrial > Soil > Wetlands > Peat | place: Sweden: Norrbotten County, Stordalen...
GCGCATCTTCTGGGAGTTGCATCCCTGGTCATGGGTGAGGCTGGCCACGCCGGATTCCCCGTCACCGAAGACATGGTGATCGCCGCCCTTCTTCATGACGCTGCCGAAGATCAGGGAGGAGAACTGCGGCTCAAGGACATCGAGCACAATTTCGGGTCGACCGTGGCGCGCATGGTCGAGGGACTGTCCGACAGCCTTACTGCTGACCCCCACCATAAGGAATCCTGGCCGGAACGCAAGAAAGCCTATATCCGAAGGCTCCGCAAAGAACCGGCCGATGTCCGCCTCATCTCGGCAGCTGACAAGCTCTATAACGCAAGAGCAATCCTCGAAGACTACCGGCAGATCGGACCGCGGGTTTGGGACCGATTCAAGCGTGGAGGTAGTTCACTTGCAGAGAGTCCCCAAGGCCAGAGATTCGAGATGCCGAAACGCAGTGCAGGTCTCTTAATGTATCGACGGTCGAAGGGTCATCTGGAAGTGTTCCTGATTCACCCCGGTGGCCCGTACTTTGCGAAGAAGGACAAGGGTGCCTGGGCGATTCCGAAGGGTGAGTACGAGAAGAACGAAGACCCACTCATTGCGGCGAGGCGGGAATTTGAGGAGGAGACTGGCTTCACCGCCGCCGGAGACTTTCTCGATCTCGGATCGATCAAGCAGAGGAGCGGCAAGATCGTCACCGTGGCGGCTTTCGAGGGTGATTGCGACCCAGCCGATCTGGTGAGCAATACATGCCTGATCGAATGGCCTCCACACTCCGGGCGCTCGCTTGAGATCCCGGAGGTCGACCAGGGACGTTGGTTTGGGATGACCGAAGCCCGGGAATACATTCGCAAGGATCAAGAGGAGCTCCTGGACAGACTGCGTGAGGCATTTCGATGGAGGACGGAAGACGGGTGAGGGCAGGGAAGTCAATCCGGAAGCGCCCCTCTAGAATCAACCTATGCAAACCACAAAGTTCTACTCCCTAACGGAGGATGACGTCGACGAGGTCGACGCCGTGCTGCTTGAGAACGCGGGCGAGCGCGACGGATTGATCGAGGTCCCAACCGCCGTCGGTCCATTCGACGGCGGAGATACGGACGAAGAGGGGCAGGTTCTGGGGCCACTCGGTGCGAATGGCGTCGACGGTTTCGACGAGCAGGCGGATACGGTTTTCGAAGCTGCCACCGTAGCGGTCTGTCCGCCGGTTGGAGAGCGGCGACAGGAATTCGTGGAGCGGTAGCCATGGGCAGAGTGGATTTCGACGACGTCGAACCCGGCGGTAAGTGCCCGGCGTGCCGCAGCGGCGAAGGCTTCCGTGATTCTGACGATGCCCGTGGCGTCGAGTTCGTTCGGCTTGGCGTAATGATCGTTGAAGGCGATGGGGCTGGGAGCCGCGACGTTGGCCCAGCCATCTTCGCCGGGGGAGAGCAGGCGGTCACCCTCCCAGGGGCGCTGCATGCTGGCCTTGCGACCGGCGTGCGCGAGTTGAATCGCCGAGTGTGCGCCCTGCCCATGCAGGAAGTCCACGATGCGGGCGAGCGGGGCGATGTGGTTGTCCTTCCAGATGCCGAGGTCGTTCGGGGTGATGCGCCCTTCGGGAAGGACGGCGGAGGCTTCCGTGAAGACAAGTCCTGCACCTCCGACGGCGCGGCTGCCCAGATGGACCAGATGCCAGTCGTTGGCGAAGCCGTCGCGGCTGGAGTATTGGCACATCGGCGAGACAGCGATGCGGTTAGGCAGAGTGAGATCGCGAAAAGTTATCGGCGAGAAGAGATCGGTCATAATGACTAGATCATTGGAGCATACTCTGACCATTACTCGATTACGCGGTCGAGTCCAGGGCGGCACGGAATCGCTCTGTTTTTCGACCGCAATTCCAGCTCTGCCCTTGCCATACTGCTGAAGAGCGGTACAATCCAAGCGAATCAGGACTGAAAAAGGAGATTCCTAATTAATGCGTCTGACCTGCTGAAAAGGCTGGCAGGGGGAATCCCCCTGCCAGCCTCTTCGATCGAGCGATGCAGACCGGTTACTGGATCGGCTTACGGCCCACTACCTTGATCGTGCTTTCATCCACTGGCGTCAGACCGGTGGTATCCAGCGTTGCGCCCGACGGAACCAGGGTCGTTGTGACCGTCTCTGAATCCGCTGTGCCGGTGTAGAGCATGATCCGCGATGCGTCGATGCCCTTGTCGGTCACCAGGTAGTCCTTGGTATCGGCGGCGCGTTGTGCGGCCACCCTTCCCTTGGACCGGCGGGCTTCGGTGGATGCTTCCGTGCCCACCAGAGCCAGCTTGGCATTCGGGTCCTGTTGCAGACTCATCGTGACGTCATCCAGGCAGGCCTTGGCCTCGTTGTCCACGCGCACCGGTCGCGCCTTGTCGCGCTCGAAGCTGGTGGTGCAGAGCGAACTGGTCGTCGGCAGCCGCGGAGGCGGCGGAGGCGGCGGTGGCAGTATGCTCACCGTCGTCGTTGCCGTTGCCTGCTTGCCGGTGTCATCCACCACATTGCAGGTGATCGCGATGTTGCCCGATGGCGCGCCCGTGGTGCTCAGCGCCGCCGTTGTTCCGGTGCCGCTCACCGTTCCCGCCGACGCCGTGTAGCTGTAGGTCAGAGGACGGTTCTGCGGGCTGGTGCCCAGTGCCGTGATCGTCGAGGGATCCCCGGCGTTCACCGTCGACGGGTTCGCCGAGCAACTGATGGTCGGCGGCGCGAAGTCCTGCACCGTGTAGGAAGCGGAGCAGTCGGCCAACTGTCCAACCTTCGGTCCTTCGGTTACATGGCCATTGACCGTATAACTTCCGGCGGTTTTGTTGCTCACCGTCACCGTGCTGCCGCTTCCATTGACCGGGCCCGCGGCGGAGGTCCATGTATAGGTCGCGGTCTTCTTCGGGTTCAGGTTCATGGCTACGCCCGTAATGGTGATTGGGTCGCCGGGAAAGACTGTCGTGGGATTCGCCGAGCAGCTATAGGTCACTGCCGGAGGCAGCGTGATGTCTCCAAAGTGCCAGACCAGGCCGGCGCTGGCCTGCAGGCCGGGAAGGTGGGCGCGTCCGCCTAGTGGATTTTCATTTTTGTAAACGTCAAAACCACCGGTAGGCGGTCCGAAGCTCACATTGTTGTAGGTATAGTCGACCTGCAAGAGGCGCAGCGAGAGCACCCTGATCAGGTTGATGTCCAGCCCGCCGCCCGCGGTATAGTACGGACCGCCCCACGTCCATGGATTGTGGTAGGTATACCCGATGTTGCAGCAGACCCTGGTATTCGGTCCGGCCAAACGTCCGACCCCGATCAGGCCGTGCGCGAAGAGGCTGAAGTGGTTCATATTGTCGCGAACAATGGGCCCAGCCTGCACATCATAGAGGCCGTCATTGTTGCCATCCGGGTGCGCTTCAAAGGCCGCTTCCAGACCAAGGTGCCGGTTGAAGTAGTAGCTGCCGCTGGCGTATGCGCCCAGACGAATGTCGTTGTAGGAGATACCCACATCGGTGTCCGCGCCATGCGCCTGAAAGTAGGAGTAGAGTGTGGCGAAATCGAATCGCGAGTTGTATTCAGTACCGCTGGTCTTTACTGCCGGCGCACTCTGAGCCAGAAGACTCGAAGTGGCCAGGGCAATGACGCAGGCTCCAATCAGCGCAATGCGTACCAGGAAACGGGATTTTTTTTCAAACATTTTCATGGTCCCAATCCTTCCAAACAGGCCAGATGGCCGTTAGTTCTCAATAAGGCCAGATGGCCCAGAGTTCTTACAGATAAGAATCGCGCGGATAACGTGCACAATATCGATCGTTTCTCTTTTGCCAGATGAAAAGTGAAAGGCCAACAGACGTACGAAACACAAATGCATCTACTCTTGGCCATCCTTTGGTCAAGAGCGCAGCAAAAGCAGGCAGCAACTCCCAATAACAGAAAAAATTGCTGAGTATTCCCGTTGCGATGCGGTCGCACCGTCAAAGGTTGTCCACCCGCAGCGTCTCCTCGCCGCCGGTGTTCCACGGTGGGACGCTGGTCCTGAAAACCAGTCAGTGTCAGAGATCCTGGCACAAGCGGGTTCGACTCCTGTCTCTTCCGCCATTTTGCAAGCGCAGCCGTGAAGGTATGGCACCGGTCCGTAAAACCGGGGCTCTGCGGAGCCAGTGGGTTCGATCCCCACCGCTTGCACCAGTCGGGTCCCATGATCTAGTGGCCATGATGCTCGGGGTACTTGTTGGCCGAGTAGAAGCCGTTGAGCATCACGCTCTGGTCCGCGATCACGCCGCCGGCCCTGTCCACGGGGCGCGAGTAGACGCGCCGCGCATCCATCCGCGGCATGGCGCGGGTGACAAAGAAAGCGCCTGCCCGATGGATCGCATACAAACGCCGGAAGGCGACGTAGCCTCGGTCCATGACGTAGAAGCTTCCTGCCTCCAGCGGCAGCATGTCGAATACCTTGACTTCGTGCAGCTTGCCGTCGCTGACGTGCAGGAACGCTGGAATCGCGCCGCGCAGGTCGAGCAGCGTGTGCAGCTTGATGGCCGCCTTGGTCGAACGAAACGGCGCCCAGTCGAACAGGCTCAGACACAAGTCGATGGTGGTGGAGTCCAGCGCATAGACGGCAGCATCGAGATCAAGCACCCAATATAATACCCATAATTCTACCCATTTTCACCCATTGTTGGTTCTCTGGTGAGTTTCTGCCGCCTGTTCCAAAACCTGTGGGTTAAGAAACAACGCAGCAAGAGGCACACGACCCCACTGCGCCGGCCTTCAATTTCTTTATTGGGCATTTGGCATTAAGGTGTCATCTCGCTGAGCGCCCTGATGGTGGCGTAATGATCAGGACTGGCTTTCAGGGCGAGCGCAAACTCCTGTCGCGCCTGGTCTCGGTTATTCAGCCCCAGTTGACCGAGACCGAGAATGTAATGAGCATCGGAGAGCTGGGTGCGTTGGGCCGAAGCCGCTGCGGATTGGGCTGACGTTCCGGTCGCAGGCACACTGTGCAAGGTCTTGAGAGCCGTGTCGATAAGTTGCTCATAAATCGTTTTGGCACGGTCCGTCTGGCCGAGCTTCTCAAGGGCCAGTGCCCGATAGTAAGGCGCGGCCTGCTCTACGCGCACCCCGGCAGCCAGACCGCCGATGTTGCCGCGGCTGGGTGGCGGGACGGACGCGCCAGACCCAGTCGCGCTAGTCGCACTCGTAGCGGCTGCATCGCTCCAGGCGCTGCGGGCCTTCTCGGAGTCACCCATCGCCTGATACGCATTGCCGATCCAGTACTCAATTTCGCCTCGGCGACCGCTCACATTGCCGGTCGCCTCCTGCAACGTTACGGGAACCTGCAGCGCCGCCTGGTAGTCGGCCAGCGCAGGCCCATACTGCTTGGCGATCATGTGTTGAGCACCGCGCTCCAGATTGGCGTTGATCCACGAGTCGCCCAGCGAGAAGCTGCCGCCGCCCTCCCATGCGCGGAAGAAGCGCGATCGCAGCAGTTGGATTGCTGCGTCGGGCTTGCCCGCAAAGATCTCCAGATTGATCTCGCGTGCAATCACGTCGTCGCGGTTGACCACCCCTTGATGCGTCTCCATCAACGCCAGCCGCTTCGCAGGCGATACGCCGTTCTCCTCATACAGCTTGTCGAGATCGTTGAGCACCATCGCATTGCCGCCGAACTGGACTCCCTTCTCCAATGCAGCCAGCGCCTTCTCGCGCTGATTGCCCTGACGCGTGTACACCATCGCCAGATTGCGATAGACGACCGGGAAGTCAGCGTCCAGCGAGGCAGACTTCTCCCACAGCACCTGCGCTCGCTCCGGTTGCCAGTCGAAGAGCAGATTGCCAAGATAGTAGGGCGCGCGCGAATCCTTCGGGTTCGCACGCATCGCATCCTCCAGCACGACGATCATCTCCATCTGGAAGGGAAAGACGTAGTCCGTAGGTGCTTTTTCTGCGAGCAGGTCGTACTCATGCGCCTTGTCGCTCTGCTGCATCTGCTCGGCAAAGTACGCCAGATAGTAGTAGACAAGCGGCGGAACTTTGGACTTGTCCGGCGCTGTACCAACAATGTGTGTGAGCAGCGCGGTTCCGTCCTGCCACAGTCCTGCATTCATATAATCCGCGGCGACCTCCAGCGCAGTTGCTGGATGCGCGCTCACCGTCACGTCGAGCGACGCAGCGCTGGCGGGAGACTTGCTGACCATCCACTGCTCCGTCATCCCATGCACATCGAGCGGATCGATCTTCGTAATCGCAGCGACCGCAGCCAGAGCCTCGCCGTTGCGACCGCTGTGGCGCAGCAGTGCAGCCTTCAGCGCCAGCGCGCGGATGTTATTTGCGTTGGCCTCCAGCGAGTCTTCGTCGGCTGTGAGTGCCGCGTTGAAGTCGCCTTTGGTTGTGTCAATCTCCGCCAGCGCAAAGTAGCCCGGTGACCGCCATGCCGCGCTCCAGGCCGATTTGTAAAACTCGGCGTACGCATCGTCCAGCTTGCCCTGCGACTTCAGTGCCATGCCGAGGTAGTAGAACGGCTCGCCGTCCTTGGGCGAGGTGTAGCTGGCTGTACTGCGTTCCAGCGCCTTGCGCAGCAGCTTCTCCGCATCGGCAAATCGTCCACCCTTGATGGCGTCGATGCCTAGCACCGTATTCACGCGAATGTCGCCAGGATCGCGCCGCAACGCCTCCTGCCAGTAGGCGTTGGGATCGCCCGTGGGCGAGCGGAACTGCTCCATCCGCAGGCCGGTCAGGTACAGCTCTTCGGTGGTCTTGATCTCGGCTGGCGCCGGAGGGTTCACCACCGGCGATGGCATCTTCTCCTTCTCGAGCCGTATTGGCGAGTAGGCAACCAGCTCGCGCCCATCCGCACCGATCGCGGCGCGCAGATCGTGTTCATCCGCTCCGTCGGGCAGACGGACCTGCTTGACGAAGGAGTGGCTGGGGCTGATCGCGATCGTCTGCTTCAGCAGGACCTGGTCCTTCAGCTTGAGTGTCACCGTGGCCGCGGGCCGCGCCTGGGTCGAGTAGAAGCCCACGGTGGCCGTGCCGTCCTTCACTTCGAGGTTGACCGCTGCATCGAGGTTAGCGTTCTTCACCCCATCAATGTCGCGGAATGGATACCAGTACTGGTTCCACTGGCGCGTCTCGTACGGCTGCAGCCAGGTGTAGTCGGGCTGATTGTCGCTGTACGCGCCCACCATCAGCTCGATGTACGGCCCGTCGGAGTCGGTCAGCAGATGGTCCTCCGCCAGTCCGCTGGGGCCGTTGCCCCAGGTCCAGAACTTCTTGCCTGGAGCAACATTGTGGTCGGCAATGCTCATGATGCCAGCGTTCTTCCCATGGTCGTAGCCGGCGAAGAAATCATCCTGGTAGTTCCAGGCAAACATGGAGTTGGCGCGCGCGTGGTTCTTGTACCAGCTCACGTCCACCCCCGCCGTAAAGTCCGCGCCGTTGTATCTGGTCGTGGCGATGGGCCAGGTCGTGAAGTCGCGCTTGGCGTGGTAGGTCACAAACTGCGTGCTCGGCGGATAGATCACCTGGTAGTCGTTGTTGACGTGCACCGCGACGTTGGAGAAGCTCAGCGTCGAGGTCGGCACCGGCGTCCTGTTCATCATGCGGAACGACGCCTGCAGATAGGACTTTCCCGGATGCAGCGTCACGCCCACGGTCCACTCCATGCGGTCGCGCAGCTCCAGTTCGCCGATCCACACTGTCTTCGATCCGTCCGCGTTCTCCTCCACCTTGTACTGCATCGGCAGAAAGCTGGTGGCCCGGTGGTGGTGCGGCAGGTCCCACTCGATCCCGCCCGAGATCCACGCGCCCAGCAGGCTGATCAGCGCCGGCTTGATCACGTGCTGGTTGTAGATGAAGTCGTAGCCGTTGGTCTTGTCCACCGCCGTGAAGATCTTGCCGCCGATCTCAGGCAGGATGCCGATCTTCACATACTCGTTCTCCAGATAGACCATGGTGTAGGTCTTGTCTTTTTTCTCCGTCGTCAGGTTGTCATACGCAGGATAGGGATAGATGCGGTGCTGCGCTCCCTGCGATGCGCCGCCGAAGTAGAACTGCGGGTTGGGGTCCGGCTCACCAATCAGGTACGTCGGGATGGTGACCTTCTCCTCCCACACCCGAACCGCACCGGACTTCGCCGTCGCCGCGGAGCTCGCCGACGCCGCGGGCTTTACCGGAGCGTCTGACTTGATCTGAGCTGCGACAACAAACAGCAGGGAACTCATCGCCAGACTGGACACCAAAACAACAGCAGAACGGAACATTCCTCTTTGCATCGTCATTCTCCGTACGAATCTGAAATCTCTCCAAACAAATCTGAAGTCAATCGATCACAACGGCCACGGCGTCGAGGGCGCGCCTGCATCCGACGCCATAGGGTGCTGCGCAAACGGCAGCGCCTTGCCGGAGTGAACCTCCAGCAGCCGTTTGTGGGTGGCCTTCGCCGCCTCCACCAGCTCCGCATATGACCGGTCCGTCACATCGATGAAGCCGATGTTGTAGTTCTCTCCATCCATGCGTCCCAGAACGGGTTCGTCGCGCCATTGGAACCAGTACGCGCCCAGGAACCACTCCAGCGACGCGGCCTGCTCCACGTAGTATCGGTAGGCGACGCCGCGCTCAAGCTGGCTCTTCGCCTGCACCAGCCCGGCGGCCAGGCCGTCCGCGGGCACGCCGATGTGGAACTCCCCAATCAGAATCGGCCGATCGCAGAGCCGCCCGGCGTGGATGATCTGCCGCGTCGGCTCGTACTCATACACATTGATGCTGCACACATCGAAGATGCGCGCCGCGATGAATGCCTCGTCGGACATTGTGCCGCCGTAGCGGATCCCCAGCAGCAGATGGTTCGGATCGACCTTGCGCACCGCGCCGCACACCGTCTCCAGATACTTGCCGAAGCACGCCAGCACAAACTCCTTCCTGCGCGTCGCCGTGTCGCCACTGGCGAGGAAGTCCTTCAGCTTCGCCTGGGTCGCCGTCTTCGGCCCGTTCAGAAACAGGCTGCAAAGCTCGCTCTCGCGCGCATTCCATGGCGGCTCGTTGCCCACGAAGTAGCCCAGCACCAGCGGATCGTTCTTGTGCGGCGTGCACTGCGTATTGGCCGCCGCGTCAACCGCCGCCGCGAACTGCGGCGAGTACACATCCGGCATTCCCAGGAAGCTGGTGCCCTGCGGCCAGCGCAGCATCACCGTCGCCGGTCGCCCCTTGCCGCCCGTGGTCATGCCCCACGAGTCCAGCCGCCGCACCGCCCGGTCCGCAATCGCGCCCGCGTCGTTGCCGCCGAACCCCGCGCCTCCGCCCGGCGAGCCGTTGGTCCCGGTGGACAGAAACAGGTGCCCCTCCGGATCGACGAACCACCACCGCCCGTCGATCTTCTCCACGCGAAAGAAGCCCGTCGCCTTCGCCTGCGTGTTCTTGTAGCCGCCGTACCGTCCGTAGCCGAAGTCCGCCGCACTGCCGAAGGCCTTCTCCTCGGCCGCCAGCTCCTGCGCCAACTGCTCCTTGCTCTTGATCTTGCGTGGCCACTCCGCCAGAGCCCATTGCCCGAAGCTGTCCAGCACCGGCGCCGCCTCCAGAAACTCCGACCCCTCATCCTTCGTAGCGAGATGCACGTTGCGCAGTTCGATCACCGGCTTGTTCAGTGGATACTCCATCGCAATCCCAATGGACTCCACCGTATGCAGATCCCCGAACGGCCCCCACACGGAGTACCACGACGAATTCGTCCTCCGGTTCTGCGCCGAGGCCAGGTCGTTGCCCTTCGAGTCGCGGCCAATAAAGTACTGCAGCGGCACCGAAGCCCGCAGCCACGCGCTCTGTCCGAAGCCGATGATCGACACCCCTCGCGGCCCATGCGTCGTGTAGGCCCACAGAAACAGCCGTTGCGGCGAACTCATCCGCATCTCCATCACTAAATATGTATAGCCCGACAGGTCCGCTGGCGACGGCTGGCCCAGCTCCGCCATCGTCAGCTGCATCTCCGACGAGACGCCATCAAACACGAACCGCCTCACCGCGCCCGCGGCGGACGGCATTGCAGTAGCTTGCGGCGCTCCAACAGCAGACGGCGTTGCACCAGCCTTTGGCACAGCGGCAAGGGCGCGGGCGCCGGCAACGGCAACGGCCGGTACCGCTCCCGCAATCATCTTCATTGCCTGGCGGCGATTGATATCCATGGATTCGTCCTCTGGGTTAGCCGCTCGTTCATGCAGCCGCTGCTAACCGGCTTGAATTGTATGCCAGTGAACCGATGGCCCTCCCTCAACGGGCCACCATACTTAGCGAAAACAGATGTTCCCCCTTGCGGCTCTATACAGTTGGCAGGCCGTGGACCTTGAGCGTCGTAGAAGCGAAACGAGCGGGGACAGCCCGGCGAAATACGGAGATTCTGACCCTTGCAGGGTCAGAATGACGACTCAGGGTGTTTGAGGCAGAATGACGACCAGGGGGATATGACGACCGGGGGATCGCGGCTTAGTCGCCGCCGGGTTCGATGATGGGCTTGGAGGCGAGGAAGACGGAGACGGTGGTGCCGCGGTTAGCGCCTTCGCTGTTGCTGAAGAGGTGGATGGAGCCGGCGTGTTTGCGGATGATGCCCTGCGAGACCCAGAGGCCGAGCCCGGTGCCGCGTTCGCCCTTGGTGGTGAAGAAGGGCTGGAAGAGGTGGTCGCGGACCTCGGGGAGGATTCCGGGGCCGTTGTCGATGATTTCGACGATGGCTCCTTCTTCGAGCATCTGGCCGGATGGGTTGAGGCCGGCGTGCTGGGGGATGATGCGGACCAGGACGGTGCCGCCCTCGGCGGCTGCTTCGGCGGCGTTGGTGATGAGATTGGTGAAGACTTGGCGGAGTTCCGCGGGGAACCCATCGACGACGATGCCGTGCGGCAGATCGGAGGTGACGGTGACTCCGAGGGTGTTGAAGCGGCCCTCCATCAGCAGAAGCAGGTCGTCGAGCATGTCTTTGAGGTCGACCGGGACGGGCGCCTTGGATTCGCGATAGAGGCTGAGCATGGCGCGGCTGATCTGGGTGACGCGCGCGAGTTCGCTTTGCGCGATGTCGAGGAAGTGCCGGGCTTCTGCGTCCTTGGGGTCGTGTTGGAGCAGGTAGAGGAGGTTGGCGACGGAATCGAGCGGATTGTGAATCTCGTGGGCGATGGTGGCGGCGAGGCGTCCGGCGACGGCGAGCTTCTCGTTGGCGAGCAGGGCGGCGCGGGTGCGGCGCTCCATGGTGATGTCGCGGAAGACCATGACGACGCCGGTAAGTTCGCCGGCCTTGTTGCGGATGGGCGCTCCGCTGTCGTCGATGGAGAGCTCTGAACCATCCTTGCGAATAAGGACGGTGTGGTTGGCGATGGCGACGACGCGGTTGAGGCGCTGGACCTTGGTGACGGGATTCTCGACGGGCTGGCGGGTGGTCTCGTTGATGATGTGGAAGACCTCGCCGATGGGGCGGCCGCGCGCCTGGGACTCGAGCCATCCGGTGAGTTCCTGAGCGATGGGGTTCATGAGTTCGACCTTACCGTCCGCATCGCAGCTGACGACGCCGTCGCCGATGGAGGCCAGGGTGGTGCGCAGGTGCTGCTCGGACTGGAAGAGCTCTTCGGCGCGGCTGCGCTGGAGGTCGAGCGAGCGGCGGAAGGCAGCGGAGACGTCCTGGAGGCGGTCGCGAGTGAAGAGGCCGATGACGAGGCCGATGACCCCGGCGAGAATAACCAGGGTCGTGAGCACGTGGCGGGTCTGCCGGCGGAATTCGGTGCGCCGCTCTGCACTGCGCTGCTCAGAGTACCCCACAATTTGGGCAAGAAGGGAGCGCATAGCGTCCATTCTCGACCTGCCGGTGAGGTTGAGGTCGTCGTCGTTAGCCCGGCCGCCGGCGGCGATCACGGCGATGAGGGGTTCAGCGAAGCCCTGATGCCAGGTCTGGTGCTCCTGGACGAATTGATTAAGGCTCCGTGTCTCCTCGGGCCCGGCGACCGACTGGAGTTGCGCGATGGCCTGTGCCATGCGGGGTTCGGCATCGTGATAAGGCTGAAGGAAGCGCGGGTCGGAGGTGACCTGATACCCGCGCAGGCCGGTCTCCTCGTCGACAACAAGCGTTTCGATCGACCTTGCCAGGGCAATTCTCTGGTCGGATTGTTCGATCTGGCCTACGGTGGCAGTCGATTCACTGGTCTCCCAGACGAGGACGGGGGCGAGCATAAGACAAGCGACGACCGGGAGAACCATGGCCTGCCGGAGGGTCCGCTGGAATCGTTTGAGTTCCAAGCCTTCTCGTCTTTCTTCCGGGTATGTCCCGACCTTTGTTTTTCCCGGTTATCTTTAGTGAGATGCGCCCCGAAGGGAGAGCAGGTTGCCCAGCTTCTCGAGAAGAGCGGGCGCTCCCTCGCCTTTGGTCATGTAGACATCGACCATGGAGCTGACCTCTTCGGGCAGGCCGACGTAGGCGGAGAGCAGCAGGATGGGCACGTCAGGCTTGGTCTGGCGCATCTTCTTCGCGACTTCGCCGCCATGCATTCCCGGCATGGCGTAGTCGAGGACGACGGCGTCGACGGGCTGGGTTGCGAACAGTTCGAGGCCGGAGCAGCCGTCGGCAGCGGTGAGGACCTGGTAGCCTGCACGCTCGAGCAGGATCTTGCGGACACGCAGACCGACGACTTCATCGTCCACGCATAAAACCAGATGGGTGCCATTCGCCATCAAAGAGCAACTCTCCGCGGTACTTCCTCAACTATGCCCAGTATACCTGCCAGATGCCGGGCGCTGGTGGGGGGAAACAAAGTGAAGGATTCATCGAACATTAGCAAAAGAGAGTACAAGCGTGGGCTAAGCTAAGGTCGGTCGCGCCGCGCGGCTATGGTGTTGGAGCAGAAGGACAATGGACGAGAAAACGAACCAGGGAGAAGGTCGCGGCCCTTCGATCCGAGCTGTCCGGGGCCGGCGTTGAGGCGAGTAAACTTGCAGCGTTGGGCGTGCGTCGCTGCGGGCCAAGTGTGAGAAATCGGCAAGAACGAGGGATTGCGCTGTGAGTCAGACTGTTTTCGTGCTGGAAGACGACGCCGACATCTTGCGGCTGGTTCAGTATCATCTGGAGGCTGCGGGGTTTACGGTGCGGCCGTACACGACGGTTGGGACGATCGTGACGGATGCAGAACGGCAGCCGCCGGCGGTATTTCTTCTGGACATCATGGTCCCGGGCGGGGACGGGCTGGATATTTGCCGGCGCCTGCGCAAGAACCCGGCGCTGAGCACGGTGCCGATCATCTTCCTGACTGCGCGGGCCGCGGAGAACGACCGGGTGATGGGGCTGGAGCTGGGCGCGGACGACTACATCACCAAGCCGTTCGGAACGCGCGAGCTGGTGGCGCGGGTGAAGGCGGTGCTGCGGCGGTTCGAGCGGCCGACGGCGCCGTCGGTGGTAAAGTTCGAGAATGTCGAGATCGACGCGCATGCGATGCAACTGCGGGTCGATGGGGAACTGGTAACGACGACAGCGACGGAGTTCCGGCTGCTGGATTATATGGCTCGGCATCCGGGGCGGGTGTTCAGCCGCGACCACCTGCTGGATGCGGTGTGGGGCGACGCGCGATTTGTGACGCCGCGGTCGGTGGACGTGTATGTGCGGCGGATTCGGGAGAAGATCGAGGCAGACGCGGAGACGCCGCGGTATCTTAAGACCATGCGCGGAGCTGGCTACCGGTTCGAGATACCAAAGACAGCGCCGGCCGGAGATTGATGGCAGAGGCAGGCGACAATGTGCGGGTGAGGGGCAGAGTCTCGTTTGCGCTTTGGATATTCGCGATGATGCTGGCAGTGGCGGCTTTGGCCGGGCTGGCGGCGGTGCTGTTTCCGGGCCGCCCGCTGGCGATTTGGCTGACGGGCATCGCTGCCGCGGTGGTTTGTTCGGGAGTGGCACGGTGGCGGCTGCGCCCGGAGTTGCGGCAGCTTGAGCAGGCGATTCAGGTACTTCCGGAGTTCGATCCTGACTCGGCATCGCTGCCCAGGATGAGCGAGCTGGCGGATAGCGTGCAGGCGCTGCATGGGACTTCGCAGAGGCTGAAAAAGAGACTGAGCCGGGCGCAGGAGGACAGGCTGCAGCTAGAGGCGCTGCTGGATTCCATGCAGGACGCAGTGGTGGCGGTGGACGCGGCGGGGCGGATCCAGTGGACGAACCACACGATGCAGCGGCTGATTCCAGGGTCATCGGTGCAGAGCCCGGTGCGGGTGGGGCACGCGCTGGTGCAGACAGTGCGCGATCCGGAGGTGCTGGAGTGCGTGAAGACAGCACTGGCGGAGCGGGTGGTGTGCGAGCGCAGGACGACGACGCTGCTGCCGGGACGGATCTTCGAGGTGAACGCGTCGCCCATGCCGGGCGGCGGTGCGGTTGCGGTGCTGCACGACATTACGCGGATTGAGCAGGTGGAACGGACGCAGCGGGACTTTGTGGCGAACGTCTCGCATGAGCTGCGCACTCCGCTGACTTCGATTACGGGATACGTGGAGACGCTGCTGGACCATGAGACCCTGAGCCCGGTGGCGGAAGAGTTTCTGTCGACGATCCTGAAGAATGCGACGCGGATGAACCGGTTGACCGAGGACCTGCTGACCATGGCGCGGGTGGAGTCGCCTGAGGCTGAGATGCGTCCCAAGCCGGTGCGCGCGGACGCGCTGGTACGAGATGCAGTGGAGGCGATGCGGGGCCTGGTGCGAGATGAAGAGGCGGAGTTGGAAACCGGGGCAACAACCGCGGCGGAGGTGATGGCGGACACGGACTCCATGATGCAGGTGCTGGGGAACCTGATCGAGAACGGGATCAAATATGGGCGGGCGCGCAATGCGGCGAAGAGCCGGGTGGTGATCAGCGCGCGGGAGGTTTCGGGGTCGAACGGAGATGGGGTTGGGGCGGTGGAGTTCAGCGTGCGGGACTTTGGCCAGGGGATTGCGTCTGAGCACCTGGGACGGATCTTCGAGCGGTTCTACCGGGTGGACAAGGCGCGGTCGCGGGAGTCGGGTGGGACGGGGCTGGGGCTGGCAATTGCCCGGCATATGGTGGAGTCCCAGGGGGGGACGATCCGGGCGGAGAGCGAGCTGAATGCGGGGAGCAATTTTCTGGTGACGCTGCCGAGGGCGCGGTAACGGGTGGCGGTTATCCTCTGTGGCATAAGGGTTTATTGCGCCGTTCACTGGGATGTAACCTCCCTGTAACAAAGCCGGAGGAGACTGTTTAAGGCATCCCAAGGGGAGAGCGTGTGTGCCGGAGACATCGAATGGTTCGGTGCGCGGCAGAGCGGGAACTTTGGATTGAGGGAGAGACGCGTGAAAGTGAAATTGATTGCGGCAGTTGTGACGGTGATGATGGCGGGCGCGGCGGGCGCGCAGAACATCACTGCGGCTGGGGCGACGTTCCCGAATCCGATCTATAACAAATGGTTTGCGGAATATGCCCAGTTGCACCCCAACGTGCATATTAACTACCAGTCGATTGGATCGGGCGGCGGCATCAAGCAGGTGTCTGAGGGCACGGTAGACTTCGGTGCCAGCGACATGCCCGTCACAGATGACGCGATCGCTGCGGCGAAGGTGAAGTTCTTCCACATTCCGACGGTCCTGGGCTCGGACGTGCCTGTGTACAACATCCCCGGACTGAGCAAGGATCTGAACTTTACCGGAGACGAGATTGCGGATATCTACTTGGGTAAGATCACCAAGTGGAACGATCCCCGACTGGTGAAGGAGAATCCGGGAGTGAACCTGCCGGACAAGCCGATTCTTCCCGTGTACCGTTCGGACGGAAGCGGCACGACGTTTATCTTCACCGATTATCTCTCGAAGGTGAGCCCTGACTGGGCGGCCAAGGTTGGCAAGGGTACGTCGGTGAAGTGGCCTGCCGGGATTGGCGCGAAGGGCAATGAAGGCGTGTCGGGAATGGTGCGGCAAGCACCGTATTCGTTCGGCTACGTGGAATTGATCTATGCGCTACAGAACCATATGGAGTACGGCCTAGTGAAGAATACGGCCGGCAAGTACATCAAGGCGACGACTGACGGCGTTACGGCGGCAGCGGCTGGTGCGGCGAAGACTATGCCGGCGGACTACCGGGTGTCGATCACAAACGCACCTGGGCCGGCATCGTACCCAATCTCGAGCTTCACTTACCTGCTGATCCCGCTGAAATTCGCCGATCCGGCAAAAGGCGCGGCGGTAAAGGACTTCCTGGGCTGGATGCTGGATCACGGCGAGAGCGAGGCAGCCGGCATGGGATATGCACCACTTCCTGCGCAGGTTCAGGCGATGGTTAAGAAGACAATCACTACGGTCAAATAGCCTGTCGGTACCGCGCGGCCTGCGTCCTGCAGGCCGCGCGGAGTAGTTAAGCGTTTCCAAACGGTCGTTTTGCTTTGAATGGGAATGCTCCGGCTGTCCGGCTTACAATCACCGAGAGCCTGGCAAGCCGGAGTTGGCATCTGAACAGGAATCGGGAAGGGTACGTGACTCCGCCGCGCATGATGACTGAGCGAGAACCGAACCCGTCCGAACCTGCGATGCCGCCTGCGGTCACGAACTTTGTTGCGGCGGCCGAGCCGGCAGCACCGGAGGGCGCGCCGTCGCCGATTCGCCAGTTTCTGAAGGCGCGGGGGAGTGGCGGGACCGCTGACAGGTTCTTCATCGGCCTGATGCTGTTGTGTGCTTTGAGCATCTTCGGCATCGTCCTTTTTATTCTGACGATTCTGACCATAAAGTCGAAGTTGAGCCTGCATCAGTTTGGCTTCAAGTTTTTCGTGCATTCGGGGTGGGATCCGGTGGCGGGCGACTTTGGCGCTTGGCCCTTCATTGTGGGCACGCTGGAGACGTCGTTTCTGGCGCTGGCTATGGCAGTGCCGCTGGCGCTTGGCGTTGCGGTCTTTCTGAGCGAGCTTTGTCCGGCGAAGCTCAGGGCGCCGATCTCGTTTGTTACCGAACTGCTGGCGGCGATTCCCAGTGTTGTATATGGGCTGTGGGGCGTGTTTGTGCTGGTGCCGCTGATGCGCGACTCGCTGGGGCCGTTGCTCTACAAGTACCTTAGCTGGACCCACCTCTTTGAAGGGCCGAACTTTGGGGTGGGACTGCTGACGGCGAGCATCATTCTGGCGATCATGATCCTGCCGATCATCTCCTCGATTACCCGCGACATCATGCTGGCGGTGCCGACCTCGCAACGAGAGGCGGTGCTGGCGTTGGGGGCAACGCGGTGGGAGATGATTCGGACCGGCGTGCTGCGAAATGCTCGTATCGGGATTGTGGGTGCGGTGATTCTGGGCCTGGGGCGTGCGCTGGGCGAAACGATGGCGGTGACGATGGTGATCGGCAACCATCCCGAGATTGCGCACAGCCTATTTGCGCCGGGATATACGCTGGCGAGTGTGATTGCGAATGAGTTTACAGAGGCTACGGGAGACCTGTACCTGAGCGCGCTAGTCGAGGTTGGACTGGCACTGTTTATCGTGACGATTATCGTGAATGCGATTGCGCGCGGGCTGGTATGGGCGGTAACCCGCGGCACACCAGCGAGGGCACACTAGGATGAGCACCAACCCTTTTCATCCACCGCCGCCGCCGAGCAACGAGGCCGGATTGCCGCCGCCGGCGAACCAGAAATCGCCGTGGACGCGCGTGAACACGGCGCGCCGGTACGTGGTGAATCATCTGGTCACGGGGCTTGCGGTGTTGAGCACGGTGGCGGTAATCGCGCCGCTGGTGGCCATTCTGATCTACCTCATCTACATGGGCGCGAGTTCGCTGAATCTTGCATTCTTTACGCATATTCCCGCGCCCGTGGGTGAGCCCGGGGGCGGCATGGCGAACGCAATGGTCGGCTCCGGCATTGTGCTGGGTCTAGCGAGCCTGATGGGCGTGCCCGTGGGCATTGCGGCCGGTGTTTATCTTGCGGAGTTCGGTCGGGGCAAGCTGCTGGCCGGGGCCATCCGGTTCACAGCGGATGTGCTGAACGGCGTTCCGTCGATTGTGATGGGCATTGCGGCCTGGGTGGTGCTGGTGGATGGGCACGGTTTCTCGGCGTTGGCGGGCGGCGTGGCGCTGGCGATCATGATGGTGCCGACGATCGCGCGGACGACGGAAGAGATGCTGGCGACGGTGCCGCATGCGATTCGCGAGGCGGCGCTGGGTTTGGGCGTGCCCAAGTGGCGCACGGTAGTTTCGGTGAGCTTGAAGACGGCCTCGCCGGGAATTATCACCGGATGTATGCTGGCGTTTGCGCGGGTCGCGGGCGAGACAGCGCCGCTGCTGTTTACAGCGTTTGGCAACCAGTTCTGGAGCTTCAAGCTGACTGAGCCGATTGCGGCACTGCCGCTGCAGATTTATGCGTACGCGATCTCGCCATACGATGAGTGGCACCGGCTGGCGTGGGCGGGATCGCTGGTGCTGATTGTGATGATCATGGTGGCGGTGACGCTGGTGCGCATTTACGCGAGCCGCGGCGTACTGAAGGGGGCAACCTAAGTGGGAGTCAGCATCAGTGTAGAGCACCTGAATGCGTGGTACGGGACGACGCACACGCTGCAGGACATCAACGTGAACCTGCCGGCAAACCATGCGACGGCGCTGATTGGACCGTCGGGGTGCGGCAAGAGCACGTTTGTGCGCTGCCTGAACCGGATGCACGAGACCAACCCGATTGCGCGCGCGACGGGCGTGGTGAAGATGGGCGACATCGACATCTACAAAGATGCGCAGCCGGTGCAGATCCGGCGGCGCGTGGGGATGGTGTTTCAGCGGCCGAACCCGTTTCCGACGATGTCGATCTACGACAACGTCGCGAGCGGACTGAAGCTGAACGGGTTCCGCAACCGGGCGGTGCTGGACGAGACGGTGGAGCGCAGCCTGAAGTCGGCGGCGCTGTGGGAAGAGGTGAAGGACGACCTGAAGAAGAAGTCGGGCGCGAGCCTCTCCGGCGGGCAGCAGCAGAGGATGTGCATTGCACGCGCGCTGGCGGTCGACCCGGAGGTGTTGCTGATGGATGAGCCGGCGTCGGCGCTGGATCCGGTGTCCACGTCGAAGATTGAGGACCTGATCTTTCAGTTGAAGAGCCAGTACACGATCGTGATTGTGACGCATAATATGCAGCAGGCGGCGCGGGTTGCGGAGAATACCGGTTTTTTCCTGAACGGCAAGATGGTGGAGTTCGATTCGACACACAAGATCTTCACCAACCCCAAGGACAAGCGGACCGAAGACTACATCACCGGGAGATTCGGGTAGCGCGGTTTCGCCCGTCCCTGTTGTCCGGTCAGGTTCAATGGGTGCTGTTCTGGTTGAGAAAGAGCGGCGCAAGCGATTAGATAGTCAGCGTACGGTTTCCAGGAGAAGTGGTTGCGATGGCAACACGCATCAAGTTCCAGCAGAATCTCGACGACTTGAAGGAGCACCTGCTGATCATGGCAGGGATGGCGGAGCAGGCGATCCAGCGGTCGATCGAGGCGTACCGCACGCGCGACCAATCGATCTGCGAGGCGGTGTTCCAGTCTGAACCGGCGATCAACCGGCTGGAGCGCGAGATCGATCAGATGGCCCTGGATCTGCTGGCGATGGAGCAACCGATGGCGATCGACCTGCGCTTTATCCTGTCGGTGATCCGGATCAACGCGGACCTGGAGCGAGTAGGCGACCAGGCGGTGAACATTGCGGTGCGGGTGCGTGAAATGGGCGCGTTCGCAAACATCGATCTGCCGGTGGACATTCCCAAGCTGGCTTCGCTGGCGTCGGCGATGGTGCGCAAGGCGCTGCAGGCGTTCATTGAGGCGGACGCGGAACTGGCGCTGTCGGTGCTGAAGACGGACGACCAGGTGGACGAGATGAACGACGCGGCGTTCTACGCGCTGAGCACGCTGATCAAGGAAAAGCCGGAGCTGACGCCGCAAAGCCTGAACGCGCTGATCATCGCGCGCAACCTGGAGCGGGTGGGCGACCACGCGACCAATATTGCCGAGGACGTGATTTTCTGGGTGCGGGGCAAGGACGTGCGGCACAACAACCCGGCGGTCTAGGGTCAGTTCTCAGTTCTCAGTTCTCAGTCGTGAGTTGTGGGCGCGGGCCACCAGATGAGGCGCGGGAGCGCGGGGAAGTAGAGGGCGAGGCGGACCTGGTTGGGTGGCATTGAGCGCGCCGGGGCGAGGATGCGTGCATAGGTTTGCAACTGCGGGCCGTAGGTGGCGCGCTGCACGGCGAGAAAGTCGTCGAGGCCGGTGGGCCCGTGGGTGGTGGTCTTGTAGTCGACGATCCAGAGAAAATCTTCGCCGGGCGCGTGGGGTTCGGGGCCGGCGTGGAAGATGCGATCGATGCGGATTGATTCGGCGCGGGGAGCGGTGTGGCCGGCGAGTTCGCGGGACCCGGTCAACGCGGTGACGGCGAGTTCGGCGTCGCCGCCAGGGTGGGATGTGAGCAGCCAGAGGCCGTTGGGGTCGCGCAGGACATTTTCGAGAGCGGCGCGGGTCTCGCGGGCGAGGTGGTCAACGGTGGCGCGGGAGAGGCCGCCGGCGCGCAGGATGGCGGCGATGCGCGGCGTCCAGGATGGAAGTTCGGCGAGCAGCGCGTCGGGCGAAGCAGCCTGGTTGAGGATGCGGACGGCGAGGATCTCGAGGCAGGCGTGCACGGCGTTGCCGAAGGAGCGCGCTGCGAAAGAGCCTTCGGGGCGAGCGAACGCGGTTTGCGCGGAGGCAGCGATGTCGGCGGTTTCGCCGTACGCCAACCTGTTATTGCGGGCTTCCGTGAAGCGGGCGGCGGGATCGAAGGCGAGCGGGAGGCGCTGAAGGACGGGGCGGAACGGATCTGCCGTGGCGGCGAGGGCGAGCTCGGAGGGCGCGGGCGCGGCAGCGGCGGCGGTCTGGACGAAGTGGGGTTGGGCGGCAGGCCAGGCGGATTGGAGGAGGCTGTCGGGGCGAGGTTTAGCCTCTCCTTTTACGGAGATGTCGGGCGCGGCGAAGAGATGGAGCTCCTGGCGGGCGCGGGTGCAGGCGACGTAGAAGAGGCGCTTGCGTTCGGCGTCGTCGCGGCTGCTTTGGATGCGGTTGAGCCAGCGGTAGAGAGGGTCGAGGTCGTCGCCCTTGGCTGCGATGGGTGCGAGCATGATGTGCGCGGCGTCGTCCTGGGAGGCGTCGGGCGAATAAATTTCCGACCAGTTGAGCAGGCGGGGATTGCCGCGGCCGGGGCTGCGCTCCAGGGCGGGCACGAGGACGACGTCCCACTCGAGCCCTTTGGCTTTGTGGATGGTGAGGAGTTCGATGCAAGGGGAGCCGGCGGGGACGGTGTCGGGTTCGGCGTAGAGGCGTTGCAGGCGCACCTCGAGGATGGCGGGATCGATGCGAAGGGAGGCGGACTCGGCTTCGAGCGTGTCGAGGAGTTGGAAGAAGCGGCGCGCGTTGGTGAGTTGGGTCGGGTTGAGCCATGCGTCGCCGCCGAGCGAGAGCCATGCGCGTTCGACGAGTTGGGCGGTGGTGAGGCGGGCGCGCTGGGAGGTTGCGGACTGGAGGACGTTCCAGACGCGGGCCATGCGCTGGCAGGCTTCGTCGGGGAGGAGATGGCCGCGCTCATTGATGAGGTGCGAGATGGAGAGGTCTTTGAAGGCCGGATCGTCGGCGCCGGTGAGGGTGTGCAGGCCGGGGAGCGAGAGCCCGCACCAGGGCGCGCGCAGTACCGCGAGCGCGGCGACGCGGTCGGCGGGGTGCAGCAGGGCGCGGGTAAGGGCGGTGAGGTCGAGGACCTCCTGGCGCTGGTGCAGGGTTTCGATTTCGACGGCGCGGACGAGGATTCGGTCGGCGTCGGGGTGGTGCCCGTTGAATTTGTTGAGGGCAGAGATGAGTTCGTTGAGATGAGTGCGGGTACGGACGAGGACGGCGATCTTCCACGGCTCCGGGAATTCACGTCCGGATTCGTCGCGCATCGTTCTGCGTCCTGGCGGAAGAGGTTCTGCGAACCAGTGACGGGCGATGCGAATGATTTCGCGGGCGTCGCGGCCTGCCTGTCGCTGGCGGACCTGGGCGGGCGTTTTGTCGGGCGCGGACAGGTTGAGGGGATTGGCGTGCCAGGAGCGCCCGGAGGAGTGCGTGGATGCGGGAAGAGTGGCGTCGGCGTTGGAGTAGGGGACGGCGTTTGGAGAGCTGTCAGCATGGTTGGGGAAGATGAGGGCGAAGTCGTCGTTGAACTGAGTGACGAGAGCGCGCTGGGAGCGGAAGTTTGCGGTGAGGTGGAGGGTGGCGAGGGGGACATCGCCAAGGCGTTCGGTGTGCAGGGCGCGGATGAAGCGCTCGACCCGCGCCTGGCGGAAGAGATAGATGGACTGAAGCGGATCGCCAACGAGGAAGACGGTCTGCGAGTAACCGTCCCAGGATTTGGTGAGGAGTTCAAGGAGTTCGTACTGGCCGGTGGAGGTGTCCTGCATCTCGTCGACCAGGAGATGCTGGAGGCGTGCGCCGAGTGCGGCGGCCAGATCTTCCGCTCCGGATTTCTCGCCCAGGGCGTGGCGGGCGAGCAGGCTGAGTTCGGTGAAGTCGCACTGGTTGCGTTCGGCGAAGACGATCTGAAGTTCGACCAGGGCGCGGCTGAGCACGCGGAAGAGGGATTTGGCCAGGGCCCATTGATTGAAGGGGTAGCGGGCGGGTGGAAGCGACTCGACTTCGAGCAGGGTCTCGATCAAGTTGGGTGTATCGGAGAGCCGCGCAATGATGTTCTTGAGCTGGGCCTCGTGATGTTTCTCAATTTCGAACTTAACGACACTCTTGCTCACGCTCTTGCGCCAGTCTCGTGGCTTTGAGGGCTTGACCAGGAGACGGATCAGCGCGAGCCATTGATCGAGATGAGCGCTGATGGCCTCTGGTGGCTGGGGGCAATCGGCGCAGATTGCGATGGGCGAGGGGGCGCCGTTGTAGCCGTCGAGTTCGCCGAGTTGGGCCGCGAGTTCGCTTAGTTCGGTGAGCACGCCGGCGGGGAAGATCTGTTCGAGCCGGGCGAGTGTGGCGCAAATGGCGAGGTCGAGCGCACGTTCGAGGCGAGGGAGCACGCTGGTTTCGAGAAACTGGTCGTCGAGCTCGGCCTGGGTGAGGGGGACGAGGTCGCCCCACTGGTCGCGCAGGCTGAGCATGTCGGCGATAAGGGTTTCGCAATTGGTGAGATTGTTGTCGCGGTGGAGGAGTAGGTCGCGCAGCGCGTCGTCGAAGGCGGAATCGTTTCCGGCGCCAAGGAGAAGGAGGGTGCGGCGCGCAGCTTCGTTGTGGAGCGGTGCGGCGGCGTCGGTTGGCGTAAGGCGGCCGCCGCTGCCGGAGAGGACGGGAAGGGTGCGGGCGATCTCGGCGCAGACGGAGTCGATGGTGCGGATGTTGAGGCGGTGGGGATGATCGAGGAGAACCCAGCCGAGTTGCCGGTCGCGCTCGAGGACGGCGAGGGCGAGGGAGCGGGTCTGGAGGTCGAAGCCGTCGGAAGTGGGCGGGGCGGAGTTGAGGCGGGCTGCTTCAAGATGCGCGAGCACGCGGTCGCGCAGTTCGGCGGTGGCTTTGTTGGTGAAGGTGATAGCGAGGACCTGTTCAGGCTCGGTGACGGACTCGTCTGCGAGGAGCTTGAGGAAACGCTGAATGAGCAGGCCGGTTTTGCCGGAGCCGGCAGGGGCTTCGACGATGAAGGAACGGCGGATGTCGAGAGCGTGGCGGCGGGCTTCGGCGTCGGGTGGAGCGGGTGTGGGTTCGTCGAGATGCGCGGGCTCGTTGAAGAGAGGCAGAAAGGGAAGGACCTTAGCCAAAGTCGGCCTCCGCGGCGGATGGGTCGGCCAGGTCGGACTGGGAATCGAAGTCGAAGTCTTCCAGGGCGTCGGCGTCGAGCTTGAAGGGATTCAGACGGCAGAGCAAGCGCTGGTCGCAGTACTGGCAGGTCTGCGGGTACTGCTTGGGCGAGACGCTGGCTTTGCCGGAGTTGAAGTCTTCGGCGAGCGCGGTGAGGACGTCACGCCACTCATGGACCTGCGCCTCGAGGCTGTCGGCCTGAAGTTTGGTGGCCTTGGGCAGGATGCCGTCGTGGGCTTGGTAGCCGTTGATGCCCATGTCCTTGCCGCGGCGGACGCTGGCGAAGGCGACGGCGGCGAGAGCCGGAGTGGCGGAAACGACGGCGTAGAGCGGGAGCTGCGGTGCGTCTGGGCGCGGGCCGAGCCAGTCGGCGGGGTTGGCTGGGCCGGTCTTGTAGTCGAGGATGATGTCGCCGGCGGGCGAGTCGCCGTTGAGGTTGATGTCGACGCGGTCGACGCGGACGTCGAGGCGAAGGGGGCCGATGGCGACGTCGTTCAACTGCTCTTCGAGGGACTTGACGGCGAAGGGCGGGCGCTCGGCGGCTTCGTAGTCGAGCCATCGCCCGAGGAGTTTCAACAGGCGCTGGCGTTCGGTGTCGATGTAGGCGCGGGGCCAGCCAGGCTCAGAACGGGTCTGATACTTGGCGAGGGCGGCGTCGATGGAGCGGGCGAGCTGGGCGTCGCACTCGTCGCGGGTCATGAGCTTGAGCGCGGCCTGGGTTCTCACCTCAGCCCAGAAGTGCTGCAGGACAGCGTGGACGAGGCTGCCGCGCTCGCCGGGATCGAGGCCGAGCGAGGTGGAATCGAGGGCTGCGGAGAAGAGGCGCTTCTGGGCGAAGGCGCGGAAGCCGCAAGCGGCTTGTGCCTGGAGGATGGCGGCGCCGCCCTGGTGGACGCGATCGGGTGGCGGCGGAATGGGCGCGTCGTCGGCGAAGTCGTCGAGGGCGATGGGTGCGGGTGCGAGCGCGGCGGGGGCGATGTCGGCGGCGCGGCGGGGTTCGAGGGCGAGGTGGGCGAGGATTGGGGAGGAGCGCTGAGGGCCGTCGGCGGACTGCTGGGCATAACTGAAGACAACGCTGGGGCTGAAGACGGCGGTTGGTGCGCTGGCGGCAATGCGTTTGGTAGTGCTGCGCGCATGAGCGGTGTGGAGGATCGGGTCGGCTCCGGGCATGGCAAGCTCGCGCTGGAGGAGCCACGGGAGCAAGGGATTGGGCGCGAGCGTTGCGGGCCAGGCGACGTCGTTGGCACGGAGGAACCAGATGGCGTCGAAGGTGGAGCCGGCGGATTCGAGCGGGCCCATGATCTGGATAGGCGCGTGGCGGGATTCGGGGGCAAAGAGGGTTTCGGCGGTGATGCGTTCGAGCGCGGCGAGCGCATCGGCGAAGGAGATAGGCGTGCCGTCGAAGTCGAGCGTGGCGAGCGAGTCAAGAGCGGCGTCCCACTTGCGGCGAGCTTGGAATTCGGTGCTGTCGAGGTGAGGCAGAGGCGCCCAGCCGGCGGCTTCGAGAAGTTCGTGAATGGCTGCGGCCCAGTCGGCGTGCGTGCGCTCGCCGGAGAGTTCGCGGCGGGTGATGAGTGGGCGGAGGGCGCGCAGGTGATTGAGGAGGGTGGGCAGGTTGGCGCTGTGCTTTGGGTGGGAGGCAAGGTTGAGAAGGCGGTCGAGGGAGAGCTGGGGTTTGAGGAGGTGCTGGCGGCGGAGGACGAAGGCGTCGAACTCGGCGCGGGCGATGCGTTCGGTCGAGTCTGCGGCGAAGTGGGGCGAGAGCAGGAGATTTGAGACGCGGTCGAGCGGAAGCGGGCCGTTGGCCCAGCGGAGGATGTCGAGCGCGGTCGCGACGATCGGTGTGCGGGCGAGCGGGACGCCGAGCGAGAACTCGTACGGACCGGTGGCGGCGGGCGCGGCGATGTCGTTGAGTTCGGGCGCGAGGATCTGGCGGAAGACGCGATCGATTTCGGCGCGGGCCGGTTCAATTTTGGGAACGATTACGGCGATGCTGGCGTCGGGCTGCCCGGTGAGTCGGGCGCGGAGCCAGCGGGCGCAGGCGGCGAGTTCGGCGTGCTCGTCGGGTGCGGAGGCGAGCGTGAGGTTGGGCGCGAATGGAGCTTGTTCGAGCGAGTCGATCTGCGCGCCGGTGGAGCGGACGGCGTCGATCAGGGCGACTTGCGCGGGCGTTTTAGTGTCGAAGCCGGCGAGTAGAAATCCGTCCGAGAAGATGAGGTGACCGGCGGCGATTGCGGTGCGGAGGGTTTCAGAGAGCTGCGCCTCGGTGAGGTATTGCGAGCGGGCGCAGCGGCGTTCGAACTCGCTGACCCAGCGGGCGAAGGCACGGGTGTCGGCGTTGCCGGGGTAGGACTGGAGACGCTGGCGTCCGCGGTAGTCGTGCAGGAGCTTCCAAGCGTCGGCGGCGGTTTGGGCGAGCGCGTCGACGGGGCGAAGGCTGGCGGTGGCGGCGTCTGAGGCGATGATCGCGCGCCACAGGGTGTGCTCCTGGGCGGAGCTGAGGAGCAGGGCTGGGTTGAGGGGGTCGGGGACGCGGCCGTCGAGCAGGAGGCGGCTCCAGAGACTGTTGGTCCAGGTGTCCCATGCGAGGATCGGCGGAGGTTCCCAGAGGGTGCGGCCGAGGGCGTGCTGACGGAGATCGAAGGCGTGGCGCAGGGTGCGGGCGGCGCGCTGATTGGCGGTGAGGACGACCCACTCGCGCGCGAGGGCCTGTTCAATCTCGGGAGGCAGCGCGCGGGTGGAATCCATACGCCTTTTATACGCCTTGCCACGGCGGAAAAAGCGGTTGTTAGTTGTTGGTTGTTAGTTGCTAGTTGTTAGGGCAAAATGCGTTGTTCGATCATTGCCATGATCGGGAAGTATCATTGTGGGTGGAGTGTACGCGATGCGGTTTGCGTGGCGGGCGGTGGTTTGCCTGGTGATGGTTGCGGCGGTTGCGGCTGGTTGTAAGCAGTCGAACAATGGTGCGCCGAGCACTGCGGCGGGTGAGTTGAAGACGTTTCCGATTCGCGGGAAGATCGTGAGCGTCGATGCAGCGAAGGGAAGCATTGTGCTGGACCACGAGGCGGTGCCGGGCTTTATGGACGCGATGACGATGCCGTACAAGCTGAAGGACCCGAGTATTACGAGCGAGCTGCATCCCGGCGACCGGATTACGGCGAAACTGCTGGTGCGCAAGGTTGGGGACGATTATGAAGACGCGATGCTGGACGAGATTGTGGTGACGGCGCAGGCCAGGCCAGACTACAAACCGGCGATCGAGTACCACGTGCCAACGGAAGGCGATGCAGTGCCCGACTTCAAGCTGGTGAATGAAGATGGGAAGACGATCCACCTGGGGCAGTTCAAGGGACGGGTGGTGCTGCTGACATTTATCTACACGCGCTGCCCGCTGGCGGATTACTGCCCGCGGATGAACAAGAACTTTGCCCAGATCGACCGGGCGCTGGCGGCCGACAAGAAGTTGTACCGGGAGACGCACCTGCTGAGCATCAGCTTCGACCCGAAGTACGATACGCCGGCGATCCTGAAGAGTTATGGCGGGATCTATACGGGCGGCAAGGAGGCGACGTTCGCGCACTGGGACTTTGCCGCTCCGCCGGAGGCTGAGCTGCCGGCGATGGAGCAGTTCTTCGACGTGGGGGTGACGCCGGGGGACGCGGGGACGCTGACGCATTCGCTTTCGACGGCGCTGATTGGCAAGGACGGCAAGGTGCGGGCGTGGTGTCCGACGAACGAGTGGACGCCGGCGGATGTGCTGGCGGCGATGAAGAGTGCGGCGGCGGCGTGACGCGGGTAGGATGACCGAAGGAAGAAGCAGATTCCCTGCGGGAATGACAAACGAAGACAAGAAAGATTGAGGACAAAATGGCGAAGCTGACGATTGGATTCGGGGTGGTGCTGATTCTGCTGGGGGCGTGGGGATTTATCGGGACGGGGAGCACGCATCCGACGGCGCTGATTCCGGCGTACTTCGGGCTGGTGCTGGGGATTGCGGGCGCGCTGGCGATTACGGAGAATGCGAAGCGGCGGATGCTGTGGATGCATGTTGCGGTGACGGTGGGGCTGCTGGGATTTCTGGGGGCGGGAGCGCGGGCGATTGTGGAACTGGTGAAGGCGCATGGGGTGCCGCTGACGGATGCGGCGGCGGCGGCGGTCAGGTTCCAGACGGCGATGGCGGTGATCTGCCTGGTGTTTGTGGGGCTGTGCGTGCGGTCGTTTATCGCGGCGCGGCGAGGCGGAAAGCTGGCGGGGTAGAGGTGACCCAGGGGCTGAAGAGGTTGCGGAAAGATTCGGGTTTCGTGCCGAACGCCGCGGAGCGTGTCCCAGGGGCTAAAGCCCATGTCGATGCTGAGGGGTTATGCCGGGGAGACCCAAGGCTAAAGCCTTGGGCTACCAGTCCGGGCCTATCTCAGAGGCGGTTTTCGACAGCCTGCAAAGCTCGTGAATCAATACAGTTCCGCCGTGCAATCGCTCAGTGCGCCGTGTCGGCGGACCGAAGAGCGCGGATAGCTGCCCGCAGATGCTCGCGCACGGTCTCGTCGCCCTCGGCCTGCAGTGCGCGACCAAGCGCATCGCCCGCGCCAGTTGCGTGGAGGGATCGCAGCGCCTCTACCGCCGCAATGCGCACCGTTGGGTCAAGGTCCGCCAGCGCCGAGATAGCCAGGGCTTGCGCCCTAGCGGCCTGACCCCGATAGTTCACCGCTGCCTCCAGCGCCAGGACCCGCAGGCTTGCGTCCTGCCCACTCTGCTCAATCTGCACCACCGCGGAGAAGCAGGTTGGCAGGTCCTTGTTGGAGACGTAGCGCGCGGCATCCAGTCGGGTCGTCGAAGGCACATTCAGGTTCTGACAGAGCTGCTGCAACTTGTCGAGAGCGCGGCGCGAGTTAAGCCAGCTCGCCGCTCCCGCAAGATTCACTTGCACCTGGAGATCCGGCTCGACCTCCATTGCGTCGAGAATAGCCGTCAGCGCGGGATGGTCGTCCATGGCTGCCAGTTGCGCCGCGGCCAAGCTGCGCACCTCTCCGTCCGGACTTGCAAGAGCGGCAACCAGGGCCGTCTCGGTCAGTTCGATGTGGTGCCGCGCCAAGCCATCCGCAAAGGTCTCCACCGGCGGAGTCGGCGTTCCGGCCAGCCATTTCGGCGCCAGCGGAGCCACCTGCGCCGGCGCAGCCGCACCCGCAGCGGTCAGCAGCGCCCCAACGAGTAGCAGAAGGAAGCATTCGCGCGCGTTTTCCGCCGAACTCCTGGTCGACAAGATAATCACCTCTTTATGTTTGTTCAGACGCATCGGATGCAAATGCGTATGCTGCTGGAGCGCATTCTTTTGTAGAACCGCTCCATCTTATCGCAAGAGTCTCCAGGGGCCGAGGATCGCGTACACTTGCGGTAATGGGTTCTTCGTTCGGAGGGCACGGCATGGGCGGCGGCATGGGCGGCGGGGTGCCTTCGGGCGACCGGCCGAGCCGGGGTACGGGGCGCGCCGCCAGCGCCGAGATGACGGCGAAGCGGCCGAAGCCGCCGCTGAAGAAGGTGCTGCCCGAGGTTTGGGCGCTGATGCGGCCGCGGCGCTGGCTGATTGCGGGCAGTTTTTGCTTGATGATTATCAACCGGACGTGCAGCTTTGTGCTGCCGTTGTCGGCGCGGCCGTTGATCAACAAGGTGATGGGCGGTCCGCATGATATGCATCTGCTGCCGAGGATTATTGCGGCGGTGGCGGGCGCGACGTTTGTGCAGGGCGTGACGTCGTATGCGCTGACGCAACTGCTCTCGACCGAGGGGCAGAAGCTGATCTCGGAGCTTCGGATGCAGGTGCAGGCGCACATTGGACGGCTGCCGGTGGCGTTCTACGACGAGAACCGCACTGGGACGCTGGTGGCGCGCATCATGACGGACGTGGAAGGCGTGCGCAACCTGGTGGGGACCGGGCTGGTGGATTTTGTGGGCGGCCTGCTGACGGCAGTGATCGCGTTCTTCCTGATGATTCACATCAACGCGCGGATGACGCTGCTGACGTTCTGCATTATGGCGGTGTTCGGGCTGATTCTGCAGAAGGCGTTCCGGACGATCCGGCCGATCTTCCGCGAGCGGGCGAGGATCAACGCCGAGGTGACGGGACGGCTGACCGAGTCGCTGGGCGGCGTGCGGGTGGTGAAGGGCTACCACGCGGAGGAGAGCGAGGCGAAGGTGTTTGCGGGGGGCGTGAAACGGCTGCTGGATAACGTGATCAGCTCGCTGACCGCGCAGAGCCTGATGACGCTGTCGTCGACCATGGTGCTGGGTGTGGTGGGCGGCCTGATTATGTATGTGGGTGCGCACGAGATCGCGGGACACCGGCTGGATACGGGCGGATACGTCACGTTCACGATGCTGCTGGCGTTCATGATCGCGCCGATTGCGCAACTGGTTTCGATTGGGACGCAACTGACCGAAGCGATGGCTGGGCTGGACCGGACGACCGAGATCATGAACGAGCGCGAGGAGGATTCGGAGCCCGGGCGGACGCAGGCGGCGGGGCCAATCCGCGGCGATGTGGCATTCGACAAGGTGGACTTTGAATACGAGAAGGGCAAGCCGGTGCTGCACGGGATCAGCTTCGATTCGAAGCCGGGGAGCGTGACCGCGCTGGTGGGGTCGTCGGGGTCGGGCAAGTCGACGATGATTTCGCTGATCTGCGGGTTCCATACGGCCACGGAGGGACGGGTGCTGGTGGATGGAAGGGATCTTGCGACGATCCGGCTGAGCAGCTACCGGCAGCAGCTGGGCGTGGTGCTGCAGGAGACGTTTCTGTTCGATGGGACGATCCGGGAGAATGTGAAGTTCTCGCGACCGGAGGCGACCGAAGCGCAGGTGATGGAGGCGTGCAGGATTGCGCGGGTGGATGAGTTCACGGAGAAATTTCCCGACGGCTACGAGACCATTGTGGGCGAGCGCGGGGTGAAGTTGTCGGGTGGGCAGCGGCAGCGGCTTTCGATTGCGCGTGCGATCCTGGCGGACCCGCGGATTCTGATTCTGGATGAGGCAACGAGCTCGCTGGATTCGGAGTCGGAGGCGATGATTCAGGGTGGGCTGAATCATTTGATGGAAGGGCGGACGACGTTCGTGATCGCGCATCGGCTGTCGACGATACGGCGGGCGGACCAGATATTGGTGATCGAGGGTGGACTGATTGTGGAGCGCGGGACGCATGAGTCGCTTTACCGGCTGGGCGGGCGGTACTACGACCTGTACACGCGGCAGCATGGGTTGGAGACGAATCTGTTTCTGGCTCCGGGCGAGGGGGATAAGGTGGAAGAGGAAGAAGAGACGGCGGCGGGGTAGAATCGCTGTATGAGCGACCGCCGGAAGATTGATTTGGAGGCAATCCGTAAGATTTTGGACCGAGTCGATAAGCTTCCGGTTCTGGATTCGAGGTCTGCCGACGAGATCATCGGCTACAACGAGTTCGGTCTGTTTGACGAAGAGGGCGACTTTAGTCTGACGGACGTTGAGGTAGTTAATCTCTCGGGCACCCCTCCCGAGAAGTGATCGACGGGTCGCGCTGAAATGGTAATCTCCCCTCGATCTAAGGTGAGGGGATAAGGTGGAAGAGGAAGAAGAGACGGCGGCGGGGTGAGGCTGCTGGTTGCTGTCGCGCTTGACGAGTGGTGCCTACCTGCGCTTCGGTTTTCTTGGGAACAGCATTGGCGTTTTGGATTTGTAGTCCAGATAGGATGCGCCAAAGCGAAACTCCAGTTCCCGTTCTTCATACACTTTCACGAATGTGAGCAATGCCGGCGCAAACAGGATGAGCACCCAGAGCACAAAGAGCGCTGACTGAAACCAGATTCCCAGTGACAGTAGAAAAGCCAGAGCCGCAAGCACCATGGGATTACGTGTCCAGGCATAGAGCCAATCTGCCGCCAGTTTCCGACTGAGCGCAATGAAAAACGGGGCGCCGAACCCCTTCAAGGCGAGGTTTGCCACTGTAAGCAAGAGCGCTGCCCCAGTGATCATGGCTAACCACAAACCGATTTGGGTTGGAACTGGGAGTACCCAGTCAGGCCAATGTTGATGAGTGGTTAGCGCTCGAATGATGGCTACGGCGAATAGATTTCGCAGGGTGAATTGCACCAATGTCGTTGTCCAGACAACACCGCTGGTTGTCAGGTGCCGGTCGAGTATTTTCCTTCCGAGCCAAACGACGGGGAATACTAACACTACCCCTCCCACAATGAGGGATAGGTTCATGACATTTGAAAGGGGTGTCATGAGCGCCCACCACCAGAGTAGCCAGGAAGACAGCAAAAGGGTGATTCTAAAAAGCCATTCAACGGCAGGTTTCATGGTTGCCTCCTGCGAGCATTTCGAGACCGCATAACAATACAGCGGTTTCGGTCAGCAAGAGGACGAAATACGGAGAGATGATTATCAAGTTAGCTCAGGCATAGCGGTGAGCTGTTTATAGGTGATGGTGGATGTGGCGAGGCCTGCGCGGAGGAGTCGTGTGAGCAGATCTTGTTCCATGGATCTTCG
>Ga0224555_1001484_pt1 | contig 32261 bp, 33 predicted proteins | sample 714S23034metaG_FD_180687 | JGI IMG/M metagenome (GOLD analysis project Ga0224555, IMG submission 180687) | Peat soil microbial communities from Stordalen Mire, Sweden - 717 S2 30-34 | ecosystem: Environmental > Terrestrial > Soil > Wetlands > Peat | place: Sweden: Norrbotten County, Stordalen...
AGCGGCCCCACTCCTTGGCCATGGTCTTGGTGAGGCCGATGACCCCAGCCTTGCCCGACGAATATCCCGCCTGCCCGGGATTGCCGTCGGTGCCGGCGATGGAGGTGATGTTGACCACCTTGCGCATCACGCGGCGGCCCTCGGCGGCCTCGCGCTTGGCCGCTTCGCGGATGTACGTGGAGGCGGCGCGCAGGATGCGGAACGGCGCGACCAGGTGGATGCCAAGCATGGCGAGGTACTGCTCGTCGGTGGTTTTTTGGATGACGTTGTCCCAGGTGTAGCCGGCGTTGTTGACGATGATGTCGAGGCCGCCGAACGTGGCGAGGGTGGCGTCCACCAGTTTCTGTGGGAAATCCGGTGCGGTGACATCCCCCGCCAGGTGCGCGGCAGCCCGGCCGGATTGGCGAATGGCGGCTTCGGCTTCCGCGGCGGGAGCCGGGTCCAGGTCGTTGATCATGACGGCCGCGCCCGCGGCGGCGAGTTTCTCGGCGATGGCGCGGCCGATGCCACGGCCCGCGCCGGTGATCAGGGCTACTTTGGAATCGAGTGTGAAGGACATAAATAACTATGGAACCACAGATGGACACAGATGCACACGGATAAAATCCGTAGCGCGTGGGGCAGGCCCCCGGCCTGCGGCGGCCTCTCAGGCCGCCTCTTTTGGCCGCGCAACACCCACCCATAGCTACCTGAGCAGATCTTCCAGTTGGATCTTGGTATCGGTCTTGCTGTCGCGGTATTTCACGATGACCGGCGTATAAACTGAGATGCCCCAATCCTTCCCGGCGCCGCTAGTGATGGCGCGCGCGCCGGCGACGATCACAGCCTCCTCCGGGATAACAAGCGGCGAGGCGTCGGTCGCCTTATAGACGGCCCCGCGCACCAAGTCGTAGACCGGCGTGGAGCGATTGAGGATGGTTCCCGTTCCCAGCACGGCGCGCTTCTTGACCACCGCGCCTTCGTACACGCCGCAATTGCCGCCTACCAGCACATCGTCTTCGACGATGACCGGCAGCGCGCCGACAGGTTCTAGCACGCCGCCGATCTGCGACGCGGCCGAGATGTGGCAGTTCTTTCCGATCTGCGCGCAGCTTCCCACCAGGGCGTGCGAATCGATCATGGTGCCGTCATCCACATACGCGCCCACGTTGATGTACATGGGCGGCATGCAGGTGACGCCTTTCCCGATGTACACGCCGTCGCGAATGCTCGATCCGCCGGGGACAATGCGCACCCCGCTTCCCGCCGAAAACGTCTTCACCGGATACGTTGATTTGTCCAAGTAAGGCTGGCGAGTGGCGTCGATCGACATATCCACCACGCCGCCCATGCGAAAGCCCAGCAGGATGCCTTTCTTGACCCAACCGTTGACGCGCCAGCCGCTAGTAGCCGAGGGATCCGGCTGGGCGGCACGGATGCGTCCCTGGTTCAGGGCGTCCTTGAACTCGTAGAAGAGGCGGAAATGCTCTTCGGTGTAAGCGTCGGGCTTGTGGTCGAAGAGCCGTTCGATTTCGGCTTGCATTGGTGCTGCCGTCATTATAATTCGTTCCTCGGACGGAGCACACGCTGCGGTTTCGGCCGTGGAAGGCTGCTTAGTGTTTGCTTGCAGCGCCCGAGGGCCCGGTTGGGCGCGCCTCTTTCTCGGCCGTGGCAACGAGTTCCCGCAGCCCATTCGCGTCCTTCACGCCCGCGACACGCCGGCCGTTAATGAAAAGTGTCGGGGTTCCCACGATCTGGTTGGCGGAAGCCAGGTTCTGGTCGCGGAAGACGAGGCCCAGCGACATTTGGTCGTCTAAACAGCGTTGGAACGACTGGAGGTCGATGCTCCCGGCGGCCCGCGCGAACTCCGCAAGCTTCTTCTTTATGTTATCCGGCGTGATGCCCTCTTGCTCTGCGAAGAGCCGGTCGTGCAGCGTCCAAAAGGCGCTGCTGCTCTGCAATTGGGCGCAGGCAGCACCCTCCGCGGCCGCCATCGCCCATGCGTGATCGGCCAGGGGAAGGTGATGAAAGACCACCCGGATACGGTCCCTGTTCTCGGCCAGCACGCCCTGTAACATCTGCGCGAACTTGCGGCAGAACGGACACTGGAAGTCGGAGAACTCCACGATGGTCACCGGGGCGCTGGCGGGCCCGAGGGTTGGAACGTTGCCCTGGGTGAGACCGTTCGTGACAGCTTCGTTTTTGCGCCGCTCCTCTTCGAGGGGATCGCTGGAAGTGTCGAACAATTCGCCGGTCAGGAACCGCTCGTCCGGCGGCATGTACAGCGTCAGTTCCCACGAGCGCACCGGGCTCTTCCCCTGAAAGGTCAGTTCCCGATAGCAAGTGCTATTGACGAACTGCTCTCCTTTAAAGGTCAGCGCCACCGACTCTGGCAGCTTGTACTTCTTGCGGATGTATTCCAAGACAGCCTGCCTCTTGTCGTCGGGCAGCGGCGCGCTGCAGACCTGAGCTTGTGCGCGCACCTGCGCGCCTAGGCAGGCGACAACCAAGCCTGCTGCGAAGGCTATCCGGCGGCGCGTGTTCCTCATTTGCCGCCGCGCGGGGTCGTCGTCAGGAACACGTCGTAGCACATGTCGTGTTCCTTCCCGGCTTCGTCCCAGGCCTTGGCTTTGTACCGGAACCGATTCCCGTATTGGTCCGTGTACCAGGCGAGCTCGTAATGGAGGTCGATAGCGAAGATGCCGACATCGCGGAGATGGTGCAACTCCCCGGGCTCGCTGATTCCGTTGTGGTTGGCGTCGATCCAGAGGAGCAGGTGATCGTAGACGGCGTCGCCTGGATCGATGATGCCGTTACCGTTCCCTCCGTTGGCCGGGTCGTCGAATACGGCGAGCGCGGCGTAGCCGTTTGGGTCGCTGCTGGGCGGTTGGGGCGTCAGGTTGCCAAACAGATCGGTGAAGTTATCGATGCGCCCGTTGCCGTTGCGGTCCAGCGCCAACCAACCGTTTCGCCACCTCTGGTCTGTCCAGCTCATCTGCTGCAAGGGATCGGCGGGGAGCAGCCGGAATCGCACGCCGCCGGCGGCGCTGGTCAGGTGGAATCCCTCGCCGAAGGCGTCGATGACGATGGGGCTGTCGTATGGGCACACAGGAATCCACCCCTCGTCCTCGTCTTCGCATTCAGGCTGTCCCCCCAACGGGCAGGTCATGGCAGATAGGCAGGCGTCCGCGCATGGGGTTATACAGACGCACTGCGGGGTGTTTGCGAGGCACTCAGGGGTGAACCCGTCGCCGCAGTTCATACCGTCCATACACCCGGTGCCGCAGGGTTGCTGGCACATAGAGCCTTCGCCGCCGTTGCCTCCGCCAGAATTGACCGGCTTATACGCCTTGACCGCGGCTTGTTTATCGCAGTTGCTCGGCGCAACCATTGTGGCCGCTGTTGGCTTCGCCATCACGCTGTAGTCAAGATACCCCGCGCCGCCCTCGTCGGCAAGGCCGAAGGTGTGCCCAATCTCATGCGACATTAGAGCCGCGAACCACGCAGTACCCCCTCCCTCATTACTGGGGTCGAACGTGATGGTCGCATTGGGCATGTATCCGCCCTGAGCAGGTGGCCATTGAGTGTAGGCTTGGTCTTGCCCTTCGGGCCCGATCTGCACCTGAATGTAGTTTCCCGTTGGCGCGGGGATTGGCGTTGGAACTCCGACCTGTATTATCGGAGTCAGCGTGACGCCGTTAGTGCCGCTCCATGCGTTCACGGCGTTTATTATGCCCTGGCGATCACTCGTACTTGTGATGATGGAACTGTCGATATAGACGCCAACCTTGTCCCCCGTCTGCCACATCGCGTCTCCCGATGCGGTAATGGGACAATTACATGTCGAAGTTGAGCAAGTCTGACCCTCCAGCGACACCGGGAACAAGGCAGTTGTTATTAACGTGAAGGCCGCGCAGGGCATTGAGACGCGGGCGATCATCGTGCCTCCTGCCGGTTGACGAGAGAGGGTAAGAGGGCCAGGAATTCCTCCTCGCGCATACCCGAGTACAAGGACGTGCCCGCCTTAGCGCGCTCCACATTACCCGGAGAGTTTGGGTACACAACGCCGTCCCGAAGCTCCCAAGATCTATCAAGCCAGTAGAAGTCCCCGGAAGGAGCGTGTCTGAGAAAAACCACGTATCGGTGATGCGGCTGCAGGTCGAACGGCGTGTCCAAGCTGTTGCCGTACGAGATAATGCCGGATGGTGTCGTTATGGTCCCACCAGGATAGATAAGCGTCAGTGTTGGCGGGGGCGAGCCTGAAGGATCGAACTTTACGATGTGCTCCACGGTGAGCCGAACCTCTGTATAAATGCTCCAACGGCTGCTCGACAGATAGGGCTGGTAATCGTCAAATGTGACAACCGCTACAACGTCCGATTGTCCAATCTCGGGCCCTCTGTCCGGGCCCCTGTCATTCGCGAAACCGGCGCCGAGGGCTTCCGGCGTGCCCAGCGGGGCGTGGGCTCCTATCAATCGGTCGTAGAACTGGTCGCGCGCCGACCGAATCCGTGGGTCTACCGCGTCCTTCCCGGCAGGTATGGGCGGCTTTGCTATGTGTCTCCATTTGCTAACCTCCGTCGCGCGACGGTTAGCTTCGGCAATCCGCCCAGCGTCCTCCGGGCGAACAGCCTGGAACGGCTGCGATGCCAGCGGTACCGCCGCCGCGAGGAACCAAGCCACTCCGAGAACTCGCCTCACGTTTCGCATATAACAGACCCCTTTTCCTTTCTACGCGCTGTTATCCGAGATTTCCATTTTGGCCCATTGCCCCTTGCAGTTTACCTCCAGACGCTCAGCTCCGTCAAGTGGCTTTTGTCTCGGCTTTTGTCTCGGATTCTTGTCTCAGTGCCTCTGAACATTTTGAAAACTGAAGGAATAATCAACGAGGGTTGAGGTTGCGGGTTACATTTGGCGGATAATAAGGGCACCCTCCCGAACCCGGCTCGTCGCACGCCAAGGCAACAAGCCTTCGCCCCCTCGTTAGAATCGGTTGTCCCGGGCCCGTCAAACCGCCGCCCTCTGCTCAGGAGCATCTGCGCCGGCTGGGCGGCGCGGATGCGGCCCTGATTCAGCGCGTCCTTGAATTCGTAAAAGAGGCGGAAATGCTCTTCGGTGTAAGCATCCGGCTTCTGGTCGAAGATTTGTTCGATCTCAGTCTGCACTTCAGCACCTTTTCAGCGCTCCAATGCGCCATGTCCCGGCCCGTAGGGGCAGAGAGTCGATGCGCTGCCGATTTCCCCGAGCGCATCTTCCACGGGGAGCCCCAGAGGTTTTGCGTCCACGATCGAGACTGCGGGCTCCTGGCTGATGTCGTATGCTTTACGGGCGGGCGACTCAAAGGCGCTGCTACCAGGTGTGGCCCTCAAAAACAAAAGGTAGGTCTTCGCGGGGCGGAACTCTGCGACGGAAGGCCGCAGCATGGAGATCTTATGAGCGTGAACGGTGACTGTTCCGCCGGGTGCCCCAACGACAATCTCGGTAGGGATCGCGTCGGGAACGGCGCTCGACCTTCTCAGGACACGTTCCACATTGAACCGGCGCACCGTAAAAATAGCCGATCCGTCTTCCGAAAGTGCTGAGCGATACTCGGACTGCGGCCTGGCCACAACCACCAGATCCGCCGCGCAGGTTTTGTCGCGCAAACCACTTGCCTCGGGCGTCGCGCCGCCGAAGGAGTACCCGACTTCCCCGGCGGGGTCCTCGACGCCTACGCCGCGGCGGATCACCACATCGTCCTTCGCTTCCTCGGCGGTTTGCCGGAGGTTTGGGCCCACTAGGCTGGTATTAAAAACCTTCGCCGTGGCGGAGTCCGCGATGGGCGCCTCGGACGCGGCGACGCCGAATCCTGAAACCATGACACCTGCTACGGCCACGCAAACCCAGCGGAACGCGCGCGTTTGTTCAGATCGCAACGGTCACTCTCCCCAACAGTTCGACTGACCGCAGCACCTTTTCAATCCTGGCGAGGCTGTCCGGTTTGGGAGGAACCATCGGCAGGCGATAGACCGGTTCGAGCAGGCCCATCAGCGCCATGGCGGCCTTCACCGGAATGGGGTTCGATTCGATGAAGTTGACTTCCAGCAGCGGCAGATACTTGCGCTGCGCGGCGCGCGCGCCGGCGAAATCGCCCGCCAGGCAGAGTTGCGCGAGTTGCGTCATCTCCGCGGGAATCTCGTTTGACGCGACCGAGATGATGCCGCGCCCGCCCAGCGCAATCAGCGGCAGGGTGATGGCGTCGTCGCCCGAGAGCACGATGAATTCCGGCGGCACTTGCTGAATCACGCTGGCCATCTGGGCGATGTTGCCGGAAGCTTCCTTCACCCCCACGATGTTGGGGATGGCTGCCAGGCGCGCGAGCGTCGCTGGCTCCACATTCACGCCGGTGCGCCCTTGCACGCTATACACGATGATGGGCAGGCGGATGGCCGCGGCGATCGCCTGATAGTGCTGGTAGAGGCCTTCCTGGGTGGGCTTGTTGTAGTAGGGCGTGACGGAGAGGATGCCGCTCACGCCCAGGTGTTCGAGTTCGCGCGCCAGTTCGATGACTTCGCGCGTGTTGTAGCCGCCCGCGCCGCCCAGCACCGGCACGCGGCCCTGGGCCTCATCGACCGCGATCTCGACAACGCGCAAGTGTTCGGCGCGCGTGAGGGTGGGGCTTTCGCCGGTGGTGCCGCAGGGGACCAGGAAGTTGATGCCCGCATCTATTTGGCGGCGCACCAGACGCCGCAAGGTTGCTTCGTCGAGCGATTGGTCTGGGTGGAAAGGAGTGACTAGCGCCGTGCCACAGCCCGTAAACGGTCTCATTGGAACAGTACCTCGCTAAACTCGTGGAAGCCTTTTTGACCGACCAGCCATTGCGCGGCCTTCAGTGCGCCGCGGGCGAAGCCTTCGCGGCTGCGCGCGGTGTGGCGCAGGGTGATGGTGTCGGCCGCCGAATCGAATCCGATTTCGTGCGTGCCGGGGTGCGCTCCCGCGCGATTGGCGCTGACGTCGATGGGGCGCGCGAAGCCGGCGTTTTTCATCTCTTCGACCAACTTCAACAGCGTACCGGACGGGGCGTCCTTTTTCGTGGAATGGTGAATCTCCCAAGCCCATGCGCCGTAGGATGGCTCGCCGGCGAGCAGGCGCGCGGCTTCCGATACCAGGCGGAAAAAGGCATTCACGCCAATCGAATAGTTGGGGCTCCAGACCAGGCCGACACCGTGACGATCGACGGCGGCCTTCACGCGTTCCAGTTCGCCGAGCCAGCCGGTGGTACCCACCACGATGTTCACGCCCAGCGCGGCGATGCGATCGACGTTCTCAGGGACTGCGGCGGGGATGGAAAAATCAACCGCGATGTCGATGCCTTGAAAGTTGGCGGGCGTCACGCCTTCGAACGCGGCATTGTTGAATTCGTCGAGTTTCAGCGCTACGGTGAAACCGTATTCCGGCGCGAACTGCTCGATGAGCCTACCCATCTTGCCGTAGCCGACTATGGCGAGTTTGTGTTCAGGCGGCATTGAACACCTCCGAGGCAGGCGGCCTGAGAGGCCGCCGCAGGCTGAGAGCCTGCCCCACAACTCTCTTGCCTTCAAGCGGCATCGAAGACCTCGGCGTCGAGTTCGGCAAAGAACTCGTTGTGCAACGCCTGCACAGTACGGTGCAGATCGGTTTCGGCTACCACGAAGCTCAGATTCAGCAGCGACGCTCCTTGCGAAATCATGCGAATGTTGATGCCGTCGAGCGCTCCAAAAACGCGCATGGCCACGCCCGGCGTGTAGCGTATATTATCTCCCACCAGGCACACGATGGCTTGCCCGTCTTCAATGGACACTTCCGAAAACTGGCTCAGTTCCTGGCAGATGGCCGCGAGCGATCTGGTGTTGTCGATAGTGAGCGAGACGCTGACCTCGGACGTAGAGACCATGTCCACGGCCGTTTCGTGGCGGTCGAAGACTTCGAAGATGCGGCGCAGGAAACCATGCGCCATCAGCATGCGCGTCGAGTGCACGTTGACCAGCGTGATCTTGCGCTTGCAGGCGATGGACTTCACCACGTTGCCGCAGGGCACGGCTTCGGAGACGATGCGCGTACCGGACACCTCCGGGCGCCGCGAATTCAGAATCAGCACCGGGATGTTCTTCTCGACGGCCGGCACAACAGTCGCGGGATGCAGCACCTTGGCGCCGAAATAGGCTAGTTCGGCGGCCTCGGCAAACGAGATGGTCTTCACCCGATGGCCGCCTGGCAGGATGGTGGGATCGGCCGTGAGCATGCCATCCACATCGGTCCAAATCTGGATCTCTTCGGCGCCGATGCCCGCGCCGACAATCGCAGCGGTGAAGTCCGAACCGCCGCGGCCCAGCGTGGTGGTGACGCCATCCTCGGTGGCCGCAATGAAGCCGCCCATGACAACGATCTTATTTTCGGCTTCATTCCCAGCCAGCGCGGGCACGACCGCGGCGAGGCGCGCGTAGGTTTCCGGATAGAGCGGCGCGGCCTGCGTGTGGCGGCGGTCGGTGACGATCACCTGGCGGGAGTCAAGGTGTGCGGTGTCCATGCCGAAGTGGCGGAACGCCAGCGAGACGATGTAACTGGAGAGCCGCTCGCCGTAGCTGGAGATGGCGTCGATGGAGCGCGGCGTCAGCTCTCCCAGCACGGCGAGGCCTTTGACTAGTTCGGTGAGTTCCTGGAAGTGCTCGTCGAGCAGGCGATCGAGCTCGGCGCGGTCGGCCAGCGGAACAACGAGGCGCGCCTCGCGGGAGTGGAAGTCGCGCAGGTCGTGGATCTGTCGGATGTATTCCTCGCGCGCGCCGTCGATGGCCGTGGAGGCGATGGCCAGCAGCTTATTGGTGGTCTTGCCCATGGCCGAAACCACGACCACGGGCCGGCGGTGGGCGCGGGCTTTGACGATCGAAGCGACGCGCTCGATGGCGGCCGCCGATTCCACCGACGTGCCGCCGAATTTCATGACGATCATCAGTCCAGCATTCCTTCCGAGTGCATCAGCTCCGCATTGAGCACGGCCGCGCCCGCCGCGCCGCGCACGGTGTTGTGAGCCAGCGCCACGAACTTGTAATCGAGCACCGGGCAGGGACGCAGGCGGCCGATGAACGCGGCCATGCCGTGTTCGCGCTCGGCATCGCGGCGCGGCTGCGGGCGATCCTTTTCCTCCATGTAGATAACCGGTCGCGGCGGCGCGCTGGGAAGGTGGCGCTGCTGCGGCACGCTGCTGAAATGGTCGAAGGCGTGGCGCAGGTCGGCTTCGGTGGGCTTCGCGGAGAATTCCACCGAGACCGTAACGAGGTGGCCATCGACAACAGGCACGCGATTGCAGTGCGCGCTGACCTTGGCATGCAGCGGCTCGATGTGATCGCCGCGGAAATCGCCCAGGATCTTCTGCGTTTCCTGCTGCATCTTCTCCTCTTCGCCACCGATGTAGGGGATGACGTTGGCGGTGATATCCATGGACGGCACGCCCGGGTAGCCCGCGCCGGAGATCGCCTGCAGCGTGGTAGTGATGACACGCGTGATGCCAAACGGCTTCAGCGGGCCGAGCGCCATCGTCAGGACAATAGTGGAGCAGTTTGGATTGGTGACGATCTGGCCCTTCCAGCCGCGGTTGCGCTGCTGGCCAGGGACCAGCTTGAGGTGATCGGGATTGACCTCGGGGACTAGCAGCGGCACGTCCGGCTCCATGCGGTGGTTCTTGGAATTCGACACCACGACGTGGCCCGCTTCGGCGAAGGCGCGCTCGATTTCGGTGGCGACGGAGGCGTCCATCGCGGAGAAAAGCAGGCGCGGGGCGCTGCCCGGTTTCGATTCTTGAACGTGCAGGCCGGCGACGGAATCAGGCATTGCGCCGCTGAGGCGCCAGGCAGTGGCGGCGTGGTACGGCTTGCCGGCGGAGCGGTCGCTTGCGCCCAGCCACTTGAGGTCGAACCACGGGTGGTCCTGCAGGAATCTGACGAAATGCTGGCCCACCATGCCGGTGGCGCCGAGGATGCCTACTTCGATTTTGGTTTGCATGATTATGCTCCGGATTTCTCGCAAAGACGCCAAGGAACCCGCAAAGGGCGCCAAGAACGCACGCGTGTATTCATAGCAACTGCGCCACCATCCTTTGGTAGATACTTACAGCATCTTCCAGTTGGCGCTTGGGGATGCTTTCGTCTAGCGTGTGCGCCACGTGGATGGAGCCGGGGCCGATCAGGAACGGCGTACCCCAGGCGCCTCCGAAAGCGGGGATGTCGGTAGTGAACGCCACCACGGTGGTTTCCATTCCGGGGAGCGCGCCGAGCCGCAGGGCGGGGATCTCGATCATTTCGCGGGCCTCCGCTTTTCCGGCAACGGCGGCGGCGATGGCGTCCTTGGTAGCGGTCGAGTCGCCGACCAGGCGGACGAAGATTTCAGCTGTGGCCGCATCGGCGATGACGTTGGGCGCGCGCCCGCCGGCGATGGTTCCGATGTTCAGCGTGCTGGGGCCGAGCAGATCGTCGACCGGCAGCGGGATGGCGCGGATGCGGGCGAGCGCATCGAGCAACTTGTCGATGGCGGATTCGCCCAACTCCGGATAGGCGGAGTGCGCCATGCGTCCGGTGGCCGCGATTTCGTAGCGTAGCGCGCCCTTGGAACCGAGCGCCAGCTTGTTCTCGGTGGGCTCGCCGTTAATCAGATAGCGCGCGCCTTTGGGCCGCGCCGCCGCGTGATAGGCGCCCGCGCTGTTGCGCTCCTCGCCGACCACGAACAGTACTCCGAAATTGCGCACGCCGCTTTCGAGCAGTGCCTCGGTGGCGGTAAGCATGGCGGCGATAATGCCCTTGGTGTCGCACGCGCCGCGTCCCCAGATGTGTTCGCCATCCTCGCGGGAGGGGATGAAAGGCGGCACGGTATCCATGTGGGTAGAGAGCGTGACGGTGGGCCCGTCGCCCCAGCAGGCGAAGATATTGGCGCGGTGCGGCTCGACTTCGGAACGCTCGGCGCGGCCGCCATAGCGGGCGGCGAGGGCGGAGACGTAGTCCAGCAACTGAAGGCCGACACGCTCCTCGTTGCCGGTGATGGACTCGGTGTCGATCAGCGCCCGCGTTAGCTCGAAAAGCTGCATAGTCGTATGCGCGCGGGCGGGAGGCTAAGGCAGAAGAAAAGACGCGGAGAGATCCGGCGAGTCTTCGCTTCCGAATAGCGCTCCACCCGCTTCCGGAATCGGGTGACAGTGGGCAGGTGTTAGCCTTACCCCCCAACCGCCGCGGCCGTGAGCCATCCGCGCCGGTTTCGGCGGAACTGCAATCGGCCCCTTTCGCCGGGCATCCGAAGCTCTGTCGGAAATGCCCGCCCAGCTAGTGATGGCCGCCGCGCCTCTATCGGGAAAGACTTAGGATAGCGGATGGGGTGGGGGGCGGTCAAATGTAGCTTTCAGCTTTCAGCTATCAGCTTTCAGCTTTTTGAGCACCCGAAACCAATTTCGCAGAAATCGTGTGTTTTGAGTGGCTTATGGCGGATATTCCGGCCGTGATTCACGCCAATGTGGAAATTGGCTTTCGTTTCGAGTTTTTATTGAAAACAAAGGTCGAATTGGGTTCGCTTCGTAATCTGGTTTGAAATCGCCCACGGCCTATCCGGGCACGGACGGATCAAGTATTCGGATTTCAAGGATCGAGGGCAGCGGGGTCGGGTTTGGTCGCGACGCTCTACCCGGTGTAAGCGTAGCATGCGGACGACGGGAGTTCGGCTGACGGATTGCCTGTGGGCTTTTGTTTTCAGCGTGGACGGGGGATGACGAGATGAGTCACCGCCAGGTTTGCGGAACTGAGAGGAGCTCCAGTAACGAGAGGTCATCCATGATCCGGATGTCTTCGCCCCTGCAGAAGGCTACGACGACCGGGTCGTAGAAGTGCCGATCCCTGACGCACAGAATGTCGGCACCGGCGGCGACAGCGGTATACAGGATTGGGTCGTCGTTGGGATCGGAGAGCACGACGGGCAATCCGCGTTGCGGCTCGACGATGCGGGCGGTTGAGCGCAGGAAATCCACGTGGCTGTGGATCTCGTCCGGCGTGAGATTGTACAAGGCCTGCATTCGGGGATAACTCAGGACCTTGCCCACTTCACCAAGGATAAACGGAGATAGGGCAATCACATGATTGGGATTCAGCGCCAGTGCGTTGATGGCATGGCGCGCCGGGCCGTCCGATCGTTTTGTCGCGCGAACGAGAATCGACGTATCGAACGTGACAATCATTCGGCCTGGCGTCGAACGTGCTGCATGGCTTCGTCAATCGCCGCGTCGATTTCCGCTTCGGGAACGTCCTTTACGCGCCCTGCCAGAGTGTCGAGGTGGTCGAGGTATTGGCGGAATGAACGAGTGCGTTCCGTGCCGGATGGAGCGTCCTTGAGGACCCGCGCCGGCCGTATCGTGAGGCTCTCCTCGTCGCTCAGAGCCCGCCCCACGAGGCCCTCGATAGCCAGCCGTTGGTCGGGGGACAGATCCTTGACGTTGTGAACCATAATGGGACTCGCGATTGGATCGCTGTCTGGTACTAGAATACCGGAAAAAAGCGGGCGGGGTGGCGACGCCGCACATCGCCCGATGGCGCCAATGGCGCTTCGTAAGCCGGTTCCAGCGTTCGCCGCAGTTGACTCAGTACGCTGCACGTAGTATCTTTGACGTGTATGATTCGCTCGTTCCGGTGCCAGGAAACCCAGGCGATTCACGAAGGGTACAGCAGCCGGAGGTTTCGCTGGATCGAGGATCAGGCGCGCAAGCGGTTGCGTTGGCTCGATGCAGCTACGAGCCTTACCGATCTGGCAGCCATCCGGGGGAACCGGCTGGAAGCGCTGAAAGGCAGCCGGACTGGCCAGCATAGCATTCGGATCGACGACCCATGGCGAATCTGCTTTTCCTGGCGCGAAGGGAGCGCGCACGATGTCGAGATCGTCGATTATCACTGAGGAAGGGGAAGAACCATGGCACAGAGACGTAGATTGCCGCCCATCCACCCGGGCGAGTTGCTCCGCGACGAGCTTAACGAAATTGGGGTCAGCCTGAACGAATTGGGGCGCGCGCTGCGGGTTCCGATGAACCGCATTAGCGCCATCGTCAACGGAAATAGGGCGATCACGGTGGACACCGCGATGCGTCTGGCCCGGTATTTCGGCACGTCGCCGCAGTATTGGTTGAATTTGCAGAACGCTTACGACCTGGAGGTCGCCGGACAGGAACTAGGGTCGCGGATTGAGAGGGAGGTGCTGCCGCGGACTGCTGCGTGAACCTGGCTCGGCAGTAGTAGAGACTATACTGTAGCCGTGGCGGCGAGAGACGACGCAGATTCAGGCGCTCCCTCGTCGTGCTCGCTCGCTTCTCCGCGCTGCTTTTCCTCCCTCCGCCGAATCAGGGCCTCGATAGCGGCAAAATCCTGCCTTGATAGACCGCGCAGGTGTTGCCGGAGGGCACTATATATCAAGAATCTTCCAGACTTTCTGGGCGGCAAGTAGCTTTCGATCTATACCGAAAACTGAAGGCGTATCGCCCGTACAACCGTGGAGTCCCGTTGGGCTTATTGATTTAGTGCAGTTGTGTCGACCGTTCACCACCGCGTCGCCCATGCAGAGGACCTGTTCCTTGGGCCGGTAACGAAGCCGTCGCCGCGGGTGTGCGCCTAGCCGAAGAAATGGAACTCCACCTTGCGCGCGCCATCGTCCAGCACGAACGAGTTGTCGTCGAAAGTCTGCTTGGGCGGCTCGACGCTGGGGCGGTTCATGGCGGCTACGTCCTTGCGCTGTTTGGCGGTCTGCTGCCAGCGGGCTGGATCGTTGCGTTTCATCTCTTCGGCGACGCCGCGATACGCCAGCGTGGTGGCGCCACCGTCCGTCCCACACGGCGTTGCCGTAGGAATGGTCGCCGCGATGGTAGGTGTCGAAGACGTACTTCACCGGCTTGGACGAGACCCGCTTGACGTCCGCCATGCGGCGGCCCTTCACCTCGATGACGATGTTGTTGTCAGTGCCCGGTTTTTTTCAGGTCGCCCTTCCGGAACCGCGGCCATGAGCCATTCGCGCCGGTTTCGGCGGATCCAGTCGCCGTTCCGGCGGATACGGAATCACAAAGTGCAACTTGCCGGCCAGGATGCGGCGCTGCAACTGCTCCCAGTAGTCCACGGTAAACAGATCGCCGTGCTTTTCGCGGAAATAATTCTGTAAGTCGGGGGGGACGCCCAGATAACGTTCCCACTCGTCCACCAGGACGTCATTTTCCCCAACGGAAAACCAAGCGCCATCGGTTTCGGTATTCCAGAGCAACTCGTCTTGCTCGTCGGCGAGGGGCGGCGTTTCCCGAAAATGTTGGCGCAGGATCGGCCCCAGGTCGTCGAAGTCGAACAGCGCTACGTTGGACGCGTGCGTCAGCCCGGTATTGCACGGAAGGCCGTAACAGTCGCTCATGAAGAAGCCCATGCCAGCCAAGTCCTTGATGAACGCGCCCATCGCGTCGATGGCCCGCTCGCGCGTTGCGCGGTCCAGCACCTGATCGAAAAACGTGCTCAGCGGCTGCACGCGGCGCTGCGCGTAGACGTGCTTGAGGACCACCGTGTTGCCATCCAGCCGCACGCTCGAGGGCGCGTTCGCCACCAACTCCCGCAACACCCGCTCGTCGAAGAACTCCCGCGGGAAATGCAGGTTGCGGTAGAGCCACGCATCCAGCATCAGGCGTCCCCGATTCATCTCGTGAACCCAGCGGTAGATTTCCATGATATGCGCCCTGCCCATCCATGCCTGCTTGGAGGAGAAGTCCCGGATTACCTTGAACACGTAGGGGAACGATGGGGGCGAAAACACCACCATGGCCATGCCCACCCGTCCCGGAGTGGGGGTGAAGCGTTCTCCGGTTTCCCGCAAATGCCGGCGCAGCCGCTGGTTGAGCGCCACGCGCGCCGGGTGCGTAAAACCCAGCACGGCGCACATCGCCGGGTGACCGCGCTCGGGAGCCAGCGTATCGAGAAATTGGAGGACCTCGCGATAGGCGCCGGTGCGGACGTTGAACGTGGAGCGGGTGGAGACGAACAGAATATTGCGCATGTCCTCGCGGCCCGCCAGCACGGCGTCGACCGTAATGCCGCGCTCCTCGTGCCGCAGCGCGAGCACCACCGGAAGTTCGCGCGCACCGGCGCGCAGCTTGCCAACCAGGTAGGCCTCCCGGTCGCGAAAGAACAACGGCTCCAGCATCTGCAGATCGCGCGGATAGCCCGCGCCGATCTGCCGGGTCCACTCCGCGAGCAACCGCTCGGTCACCAGCGCCGCGTCCCGTTCGGAATTTTCGAAGGGTGCGCGGAAGGCGCAGTTCGTCAGCACTTCGACGACAGACCGGGTCAGACGTTGCGGAGCGGCGCGGTATAACCGCCAGACCGGGCGCGGGCTCCGCACGTGCGACCGCTCGGCCAGGCCGTCGTCCGCGTATTCCACCGGTGTGTCCTGCGCGTCGAAGGCCAGCCGCATGGTGGAGTAAAGGAAAGTGAGCGCGATGTCGGCCTCATACTCGTCGAAGGCCGTTTCGAGAAAGGCCTGCCGCACTCCCATCCAAAACTCCCGGTCGGGGGCGCGCTCGGGAAACAGCCGCTGGAGTTTTCGCCACGTCCCGTTCACCGCGTCGCGATAAAGCTGGACGCGGCGCCCGGCATCCAGGGCTCCCTGCGTCCACGCCCTGGTTTCGAATGTCTCTTTCGCCTTGGCAGTCAGGGCGTTGAACTCCGCCAGATAGCCGCGATGCGCAGCCAGAATCAACCCGGCGCCGCGCCGCGCATGGGCCTGCGCCTCAAGCGAAAGCGCTGCCAGAGGCGCCGCCGCGCCTGGCGGGAACAGCCGCCGCCACGCCGCGCGGCGGGTCGTGGATGCCTTGGATGAGGTCACGCTATTCCGCCGCAGGGCCGACGCTGAGGACGATCTTCCGGGCGGTCTCCTCGGGAACTTCGGGGAGAAAGACAACGCGCGAGCTGCAAGTGCCCGCCTTGCCCGGCACCATCACGCTGAAGGCGTTCGTATCCGAGGGACCGGCGGCGATCTTGTCCTGATAATAGACGCGCTTGGCCGAGTTCTCGAAGATCTTCTCCTTGGGAATGCCCAGCATTTTGAGCAGGGATTCCGGCAGCGGTTTGAAGGCCTGGCCCGGCTGGCTGGTGACCACCGCGATGGCGGTGGTAGCGTCCCGCAGGACGGCCCAACCGGCTTGCTCCGAAGAGGAATTCCAGGCTTCGGGGACCGTGATCTGGCACGCGCCCTTGGGATCTTTGAGCACTTTTAGCCCGGCCGGCACAGAGGCAGGCGCGGCGCCGGACAGCCACAAGGCAAACAGAGCGACAACTCCGAAATACCCCATGCCCCGAGTGTAGCGCCCCGACGATTCTAGTGGGGCGGGCGTCCACGCCTGCGGCCGACGTCCACGCCGGCCTGCGGTCAGAATGTGTAACTGACGCCGAACAGAGGAGTGAATTGCTCAAAGATTCCGCGTGCCGTATTGTGGAGAGCGGGAACGATCTGCTGTCTGGGGAACGTAGTGATATAGTCGCGGAATTCCGCCCGCAGGAGCACGTGCGGAATCAAACGGAACTTTACGCCTCCGCCGGCGCTGAAGACGACTTTCCACACATCGTTGGTAGTGAGACTGGCGATTTGCGGAATGGGCTGCGGAAACGGCTCCGGACCGGCGATGACATACTCCTTCGCACCGGAACCTCCGGCCAGAAACGGCCGCAAACGACGTTCGCGCTTCTTGAAGTGGAACAGTAACTCACAAGTCAGCGCATCGGAATTGCCTTGTATGTCGGATTTTACTCCGGAAGCCTGGAGGAAAGGGTGGCCGTCATGATAAAGGTAGTTAAACTCACCGGAGACGTAATCCGAGAACTCATCCCCTAAAATGATGCCGGCTGCGAAACGGTTGCGGATACCTGCTTGCGCTGTGCCGGAAGTCGAATAGATCGTGCCGTCCCGGTAGAATCCGTACCCGATGGTCGCCCCCATTTCGTACTGTTGCCCAAAAGCGGCGGCGACGAAAACAATCGCAACTAAACACTTCATTCCAGGCACCGTGCTTCTGCGATAAAGCTCCCAGCCGCCTCAACCGCGCTGCGGAGGGCGAAACAATCTCTCGGCCGCGTAGGTGACAAACCGCCGCGGAGCGATCCGCTGGACCTCCACTCCGAGCCAATTGGTGAACCCCGAAATCACCGAATGCTCTCCGGCCGCCAGCGCCCGCAACCCGATGCGCGCCACTTGGTCCGCTCTCTCTTCCATGCCCGCCGCCATTTGCTCCGGCACGCCGGCCACCTTCTGAAATTCCGACACGGTCGGGCCGGGACACAGGGCGCAGACGCGCACACCGTAGCGCTTCACCTCTTCGGCCAGCGCCTCTGCGAACAACAGGTCAAAGGCCTTGCTGGCGGCGTAGGTGGCCATATAGGGTACGCCCTGGTATGCGCCAGTGGAAGCCACGATCAGGATGTCGCCCGAACGCCGTTCCACCATGCCGGGCAGGTACAGGTGAGTGAGATGCACCACGGCCGAGCAGTTCACCTGCACGATTCCGAGTTCGCGCGGCAGATCGCTCGCGCAGAACTCCCCATACGAACCAACGCCGGCGTTGTTCACCAGCAGGTCCACGATAATGCCCCGTTCGCTGGTGAAGGCGAAAATCTTCTCCGGCGCATCCGGCTGGTCAAGGTCCGCGGCCACCACCTCAACCTGAACGGCGTGCGCCGTGCGCAGTCTCTTGCGCAGGTGTGTCAGTCGCTGCCGCCGCCGCGCCGTGAGTACCAGGTGCGCACCGCCGGCCGCCAACTCCTCAGTCAGCGCCGAGCCGATTCCGGAACTGGCGCCGGTGACCAGCGCCCACTTTCCACGCCAGCAATCGGAACTTGCCATTGCCCGTAAGTTAGCACGTTCCAGGAGGGCCAGACGTTCAGTGCGACGCTACCAGCAGGCGGTCCGACTCCGGCACATGCGCCTGCCGTTCGAGCACATCGAGACGTGCGGCCAGCGCCTCGATTGCAGCGCTCTTTTTCTGCATCGCGGCCACCTGCCGCTCGAGCGTAGCGATCTGTTCATCCTTTCGATCGAGCTGGCGGGCGAGCTTCTGAACCTCATTGAGCAGCATCGCCGGCAGCATATGATAGGCAACCGTTGCGACTTTGCCGTCGGCATCGTGAATCACCAGCTCCGGGTAGACCTTCTCGACTTCCTCGGCGATCAGTCCATATTGCTGGGCGCCCGTTTCGTCCGCCTTGTAGAGGAAAGTCACTGGCCGCAACTCCATCAGCTTATCGCTGGCGTCGCCCATATCCCTGACGTCGCGTTTGTAACGCGCCGATGACGTCACACACCCGAGTTGGCCGGTGCTTGCGGCCACTACGGTGCAGCCTCCGGTCACCGTGGTGTTGAAGATGCCTGCGATGTAAGTGGCGGTCTGGGTGCCCTCCGTACCGATCCGGATGGTGTCCGCATCGGCCGCGGTGCCTTGATTGGCGATTTCTATATTGTTGCTGCCCGTGGTGAGATAGAAGCCGGCTTCAACGCCAATTCCGATATTACTGACGCCTGAGGAGTTGTCTTGGAGCGCGTAGGCGCCGATCGCCGTATTATCGTTACCCGTGTTGAAGTAGAGCGCCTGCCATCCAGTCGCCGTGTTCGTCTTGCCCTTGCCGTTATTCGCGAGCGCACCTACGCCAGTCGCCGTATTGCCTATGCCCGTGCCGTTGCCTTCGAGCGCAGCAATGCCAGTCGCCGTGTTGTTGTAACCGGTGGTGTTGAAGTAGAGCGCATACCATCCAGTGGCGGTGTTCCCGGAGCCCGTGGTGTTTTGGAACAGCGCGCTGAAGCCGAACGCGCTGTCGTCGGTTCCGGTAGTGTTGTGGCCCAGGGCATTGGTTCCGTAGGCGGTGTTGGTTTGCGCCCAGGCTGCCGGCGAGGAGCCGAAGCTGAGTAGCAGGGCGGCGAAAAACGCAAGTTTCTTCATAGACGTGTTTGTCCTTTCGATAGGAGCCTCGAATGCGCCAAGCGATATGACCCGGGAAACTTGTCTCGACTTATTACCCAGAGTTCCCAGTTTTGCATCCCGGCTGCGTTGAGTATACACCCGCCCGCCTACCTTGCAACCGTGGGAAAGCAAGTTTATTTTCGCCCTTGGGGTGTTTCAGTAGTGGTCAGTTTGCAATTGGAGGGCGGGCAATTCTGCCCGCAGCCGGCTTTCAGCCGGCTCTGGCCGCCTAAAAAGGCGGCTGCGGCCAAGATTGGCCGCCCTCCAAGGCGTCGTCTGGTTGCCAGCAGGCGGCACTGGACTTATACACCGTAGAATCGCTATGGTGATCGAGAGCAACCGCAGATGACCATCCTCCCCGACCCCCGCGCCCTGCTCGCCGAAACCTTCGGGCCAAGTGGGCCCGGCCTCGAGTCCGGACTGGTGTCCGCGCCCGGCCGCGTGAACCTGATCGGCGAGCACATCGACTATCACGGCCTTCCGGTCTTGCCCATCGCCATTCGCCGCTCGGTGCGCGTGGCCTTCCGCGCCAGAGCCGACCATCGCATCCGCGCGATCAGCGCTGGTTACGGCGTCCGCGAGTTCACCTGGACGGCGGACCTCGCGCCCACCGCCGCGGGCGATTGGGAGAACTACCTGCGCGCCGCCGCCTGCGCCGTTGCCCGGAAATGGGGCACCGGCCGCGGAGTGGACGCCGCCATTGTCTCCGATCTCCCGCCCGCCGCTGGACTATCGTCGTCCTCGGCGCTGCTGGTGGCCTTCACCCTAAGCCTGCTGCGCGCCAATGCCGCCGCGCCCACCTTCGAGGAACTCATGGAAGTGCTGCCGGAAGGCGAGCATTTCGTGGGCACGCGCGGGGGCGGCATGGATCACGCCGCCTCGCTCGCGTCGCAGGCAGGTTGCGCTTCGCTCATCGAATTCGATCCGCTGGCGGTGCGGCCCGTGCCGATTCCGCCGGATTGGGCATTCCTGGTGGCTCACAGTCTCACCGTCGCGGAGAAATCCGGGGCCGCCAGGCAGCAGTACAACGCCTGCCGCACGGCGGGCACGACAGCCCTGCAGCGGCTGGGATTCCCCTCGTACCGGCAGGCCATCGAGGGGCGCACGCTCGCTCAACTGGAGGAACTGGCCGCCCACAATCTGAACGACGACGAGCGCGCCGCCTTCCTGCACGTCGTGAGCGAAGCCCTGCGCGTCCACGCCGCCGTCGCCGCTATGGAACGGCACGACGCGGCGGCCTTCGGATCGCTGCTGGTGGCCTCGCATGCCAGTCTGCGCGACCGTCTGCACGTGAGTTCCGCCGCGCTCGACCGCCTGGTCGCAGCCGCCATGGATTCCGGCGCATTGGGCGCGCGCCTGACCGGGGCCGGATTCGGCGGCTGTGCCGTGGTCTTCTGCCGCCTGCCCGATCTGCCCGACGTGCGCCGCGGGCTGATTCAGCGTTACTATGCTGAATTGGCGCAATTCGACGAGCGTATGCATCTGATCCATGCCGAACCCGGACCCGGCGCGTTGCAGTCGATGAAGGATCTCAATGCACCTCCACACCCTTGATTGGTTTATCGCCGCGGCCTCGATCCTAATTTGCTTCGTGCCCGCGCTCTTTTTCGGGAAACGCTCCGGCAAGAGCACCTCCGAATTTTTCGCCTCCGGGCGCTCCGTGCCCTGGTGGCTCGCCGGTCTCTCCATGGTGGCCACCACCTTCTCCAGCGACACGCCCAACCTGGTGGCCAATTTCGTTCGCACCCAGGGAGTCGCGGGCAACTGGCAGTGGTGGGCATTCACGCTCACCGGCGTCGCCACGGTATTTTTCTACGCGCGTCTCTGGCGGCGCTCCGGCGTCCTTACCGACCTGGAATTCTACGAAATGCGCTACTCCGGCAAAGCCGCCAGCGCCGTGCGCGGCTTCCGCGCCGTCTATCTCGGCTTCTTCTTCAACTGCATGATCATGGCCACCGTCGATCTCGCCGCCGTCAAGATCGCCGCCGTCCTGTTCGGTTTCGACCGCTGGCAGACGCTGCTTGCCGTGGGCCTGCTCAATGTCGTGTTCGCCGCGCACTCGGGCCTTTGGGGCGTGCTGGTCATCGACATGATTCAGTTCTTCATCAAGATGTCGGCGGTGATTGCGGCGGCTTACTTCGCGGTGCAACTGCCGCAGGTAGGCGGCATGCACGGCCTGGTGGAGAAGCTCTCGCATGTGCGCGGGCCCGGAGGCCTGCACTACCTCAACATGCTGCCGGATTTCACCAACAACTGGGATCTCGCGGTCGCCATATTTATCATGCCGATCGCGGTTCAGTGGTGGGCGGTGTGGTATCCCGGCGCGGAGCCGGGCGGCGGCAGTTACATTGCCCAGCGCATGCTGGCGTCTAAGACCGAGAAAGACGCCCTGGGCGCAACCTTGTTTTTTAATGTCGCCCACTATGTATTGCGCCCCTGGCCCTGGATTCTGGTCGGGCTGGCGTCTCTGGTTGTTTATCCGCAGTTATCCGATCTCCAACGATCTCTCCCGAATCTGAATCCCAGCCTGATCGGTCACGACATCGCATTTCCGGCCATGCTGCGATTTCTTCCGGTAGGCTGGGTGGGACTGATGCTGGGTGGTCTGATCGCGGCTAACTCGTCCACTATTCTGACCCATCTGAATTGGGGCGCATCTTATCTGGTGCATGACTTCTACCGCCGCTTCCTCAAGCCGGGCAAAACTGAGAAACACTATGTCCTTGCCGGGCGTCTGGCGATCGTCTTACTCTTCGTGGCTTCTTCCGCCTTGGTGTTCGCACTGGATACCGCCAAGCAAAGCTTTAGCATTATTCTGCAAATCGGCGCCGGCACCGGACTGTTGTACCTGATGCGCTGGTTCTGGTGGCGAGTGACTGCCTGGTGCGAAATCGTGGCCATGAGCAGTTCCTTCGGCATCTCGATCCTCTTCCTGATCATGACTAAGATGGGAGTGGTTGTCGGGACATATCAGCAATTGCTGTTTACCGTCGCATTCACGACTTTCTGCTGGATCGCCACCGCCTATTTTGGCCCTCAGACGGATCCGGCGGTGCTCGTCGCGTTCTACAAGAAGGTACACCCGTTCGGCCCCGGCTGGCGGCGCGTTCGGGAGGCGGCGGGCATTTCGCCGGCCCAGGCCGCGGAATGGTCGCAGCACGAGAATGTTCCGCTGTCTCTGCTGGGCTGGAGCACGGGATGCGCTATGATCTGGTCGGCGCTGTTTACCGTGGGCAACTTTCTTTATGGCCGGATGGACTACGCATTTGTGCTGCTGGCCATATTTGTGGTAACTGCCGCCGTCCTGATTCGGGTCATCAACCGCCTCTGGAACTAAGGACCCTGGGGGGCGGGCTTCAGCCCGCGCGGGGCTTGAGCCCCGCCTCCATTTCGCGATAGTAGAAGACCAGATCCAGTTTGGGCGGCGCGTGTCCCATGGCGCGCAGAAATCCGGACACCTGCCCCCGATGGTGAGTCCCGTGATTCACTACGTGCAACACGAGCAGACCGAGCTGCTGCCGGAAGGGATTGCCACGCATATCGGCGTATGATACTTCTGCCTGTGCAGCCTCGTCCGTCAGTCCGTCAGCCCACTCCTTCCACCTTTGGTACAACGCGGGCCAATCGTTCTGGAGCACAGTGAGCCGATAGTCGCCATCTGTCGGATATGCATTGGCAGGCTCTCCCTTCAACCGGGGCAGCCACAGCCGGTCCGCCACAAACACGTGTACCAGCGTGCCCAACACGCTCTTATCCGCAGTTCCGAAATCGCGTGTCAGTTCCTCTGGTGTAAGTTGGCCGGTGGCTTCCACCAGCATCCCGCTCGCCCAGGCCGTGTAACCGATATGAGAACGCAGCGCCTCCGCCGATAAGAACATATCACCCTCCTCAGAAGTGTTCCTTCAAATCCGTAAATCGCTCCAGCACCAGCAGCCGGCCCTGGCCCGGCCGGATATCCTGCCGCTCCAGCGTCCACGTATGGGCGTGCGGAATGAAGACCGCATTCAGACCCGCTTCCAAAGCCGGATTGATATCCGACTTCGCGCTGTTGCCGGTCATCCACGCGAGGCTGGGATCGATGCCGCGCTGCTCGACCAGCGTTCGGTACGCAGCCACATCCTTCTCCTTCACAATGGCCGTGTGGCCGAAGTAAGTCCCCAGGCCCGAGCGGTCGATCTTCAGCTTCTGCTCGTCGGGATGGCCCTTGGTGAACAGCGTCAGATCGTGCCGCGCAGCCAGGTATTCCAGGGTCTCCGGGACGCCCGCGATCACCTCCATGGGGCAATCCAGAATCCGCTCGGCAAACGACATCACCGTGTCCAGATCCTCCTCGCCCACATCGCGCTCGGCGAGATGCTGGTAGCACTGCCGCAAGTTGCGCCCGAAGTTCAACGAGCCGTAACCGTGGATCTTGGCGTTGGCCAGTTCGATCTCATCCAGCACATCGCGGATCTCCGGCGCGCTCAGCGTGGAGTGATCCAGATACTCCACAAACTCGTCGAACGCCCGCTCGAAGTAGATATTGTTCTCCCACAGCGTGTCGTCGGCGTCGATGATCAGGTATTGACGGGTCATTTCGCCCCCTTGGGCGCTAAGCGGAACGGGATCTCGATCAATGCGTCGACATCCACGGGCTGGCCGTCGCGCAGCGCGGGCTCGAACTGCCATTTTTGCATAGCCTCTGCGGCGCTCCGGTCCAGACGGTCGTCCAGGTGCCGCAAGAGGCTCACCGAGTCCACGCGGCCGTCTTTGCGAATCACCGCAACCAGGCGCACCTTCCCCTCCACGCGATCCGCCATCGCCGCGGGAAAGTACTTGGGGTCCACGATGTGCCGGGGAACCGGCGCACTCAACTGGCCGCCCGTTGCGGATTCCTCCCGGCGCTCCGCGAACCAGATCAGGCAGCTTCCGGAATAGCTGGTGATGTTGGGCATCTGCACGGACATGGCGTACGTGTCGCGCCCATGCCACAACGCCTCGGGCGCGGATGAGACGCGAGTCGCCGGAAGATGCGGTCCGGCGATCGGCGTGGCAGGCAAGCTGCTGCGCAACGCCGCGCGCAAGTTGGCCGCCTGGGTCGCCGTTGTGCGCGCCATCGCCGCGGGCTTGGCATCCGCAGCCTCGCTGCGGATGAGCAAGCCAGGCACAGTCAGAGATGCTCCATCCGCCGTTGCGTCCGTTCCGCCCGTGCGGCGCGGTTGCGGGGCGGCTGAAAACTCGGCGTTGCGCGTGCCTTCCGGCGCTGGCGCGGGCGCATTCGCATTGGGGTTCAGCCCCACGATTGCCATGCTGACAGCGGCAGGGGATACGGGCTCAGGCACCGCCGGAGGCTCTGGCAGAACAGGCCCGAAGGGGCTGGGCCTGGCCACGCGGCTGCGCAGAATCGGCGGATCCGCCATCGCGGCATTCGCGGCTGCGGAGACCGCCGGCGCCTCCGGTAGCGCGGGCGCCGGTTTGTCCACCGGATGGCCGGCCGGCGGCGCAACGAACTTGCGTGGCGGCGCTTTCGCCGGTCGCATGCCGGGCAGGCTGGCCGCGCCCTTCACGTTCCGCTCCGAACGGATCTCCGGGGGCGCTGCCAGCACGGGCGCATCGGCGGTGGGCGCAGGCGCTTCCGGAGGCGGCACAAACAGCTTTGGCTTAGGCGGCGGCTCCGCATGCGGCGCACGAATCGCCAGCACGTTCGGCGACCGCAGGTCCGTGTGCAATTCCAGTTTGGGCGCAGGTTGCCAGACGAATTGCCGGGCGGGCCGCGCCTGCGCCGAATGGGCCACGATCTCCTGGGTTGCGAGCTTCACTTTCGCGCGCGGCGGCTTCGCGGGTCTGCGTGCCCTGGCGGGAGAAACATCCGGCAGCTTCTCGCGAAAGTCGTACCATACCAGCTTGCTTGCATGGGGCGCGATCGTTTGCGCGTATAACGGCTGCGGCTTTTCGCGCACTGGCCCGGAGGCCACCCATGCCAGGATGAGTCCGTGGGTCGCCAGCGAAACCGCGAAAGTCGCCAGTCTGGGTCGCGCCAACATGCTCTCTTAAATGCCGGGCGGCTTGCCGCCGAATCCGTTTCCAGGAGCCACGTGCCGCACGTGCGCGATGTGCCGCTGGCGCGGGACGTACTGCGCGAGGAACTCGCTCAACTCCCGCAAACGCAGCGCTTCCGACCGCGTGCGCAACAACGCATTCAGAAAATCCAGGTCCGGCAGCCCCTGCGCCAGTTGAAAGCTGAGCTGTGGGTCGTCCAGGTTCGGCTCGGGCGTAGGCGGGCGCAGGACGCCCGATTCCAGCAGGCTCTTGTATTGCGTCAAAGCCGCATGCTGCGCTTCGAGCGGCATGGGCTCGTCGACGTCATCGTCGTCGAAAAACTGCACCTCGCCGCGCAGATAGTCCTTCTCTTCATCGAGCATGACTACCTCGAAGCGCCGCCGGCCGCATGCCATGATATCCAGCCTACCGTCCGGGTAATTCTTCAGCACCTTCTCTACGATGACCGTACAGCCGGCATTGACGATGCCATCGTCTTTCGCCAGCACGATGCCGAACTCGGAATTGTCCCGCAGCGCATTGCCGACCATTTCCTTGTAGCGATCCTCGAAAATGTGCAGCGGCAAATGGATTCGCGGGAAGACTACTGCATGCAGCGGGAAGAGCGGGAGCAGCCGCGTGGACATGCTACCATTATTGCGTCTCAAGCCGGTTCCGGCAATCGTACGAAATGCATATAGACGGGAAAGTGGTCCTCATCACCGGAGCTTCCGAGGGCATCGGCGCGGCTTGCGCGGCGGCCTTCCGGAAGCGCGGCGCGCGGCTGTCGCTGATCGCGCGCTCCCCGGAAAAGCTGCGGGCCGCGGGCGGGGACGGCGCGCTCGTTACGGCCGGCGATGTCACTGTGCCCGAGGTCCGCCAGGCCGCTGTGTCGGCCACGCTGGATCGATTCGGCGCCATCGACATCCTGATCAACAACGCCGGCATGGGCCTCTACGATCCTGCCTGGAGCACTCCCCTTCCCGATGCGCGCAGCATGTTCGAGTTGAATTTCTTCGCGCCGCTGGCCCTGACGCAACTCGTCGCGCCGCACATGCGCGCCCGCTCGAGCGGCGTCATCGTGAATGTTTCGTCGGTGGCTGGAAAGGTCACGCTACCGTGGCTCACGCTCTATTCCGCTTCCAAATACGCGCTCGGTTCCCTCACCGACGGCCTGCGCATGGAGTTGAAGAAGGACGGCATTCACACCCTCACGGTTTGTCCTTGTTACGTGAAAACGAAATTCCAGGATCACGCGCTGGGTGGCGAGCCGCCGCCCAAAATCGCGCGCAGCAAACAATTCGTCATTACCCCCGAGCGATGCGCCGAAGCCATCGCGCGCGGCGTGGAGCGCGATGCGCGCACGGTCATGGCGCCCAGATCCGGCTGGCTGTTGGTGCTGGCCGAACGCTTTTTCCCTTCCCTGGTTGACGCGCGGCTCGCCGCCATCTTACACGACGTATGATCCTGACGCTGAAACGCACGCCCGGCATCTACCTGGTCGGATTCATGGGGTCCGGCAAGAGCACCATTGGCCGCCTGCTCGCCGAACGGATCGGCTGGCACTTCGTCGATCTGGACGCTGAGATCGAAGCCGCCCAGAGCATGAGTATTCTCGAAATCTTCGAAACGCGCGGTGAAGCGGAGTTCCGGCGGGTCGAGCGCGAAAAGATGCGCGCCCTGGTGCGCGCCATCGAGCGAGGACGGCCGACGGTTTTGGCGCTGGGTGGCGGCGCGATCGTCCAACCCGAGAACTACGCGTTGCTCGAAAACAACGGTGTCGCCATTTGGCTGGATTGCCCGTTCGAGACCGTCCGCCGCCGCGTCGAGCCGGCTTCGCACCGGCCGCTGGCGCGCGATCCCGTGAGCTTCGCGCAGCTTTACGAAACGCGCCGCGAGTCCTACGCCCGCGCCGATTACCGCATTCCGATCGAGAGCGACGATCCGGCCGTCGCCGTGGAAGCCGCGCTCCGGCTGCCGTTATTCAAATGAAGCTCGAAGCACGCCTCCGCCGCCAGGCGCTCGCCATTTTCAAAGCCGCGCTGCGGGCCGCCAATCCGGCGGAGGCCGTTGCCGGCCGGCTGGCGCGCGAGGACTTCACGCGCTACCGCCACATCTACGTAGTGGGTGCCGGCAAAGCGAGCGCGGCCATGGCTCGCGCTGCGGAACGCGTGCTGGGCCGGCGCATCACGGGCGGCCTGCTGAACGTCAAGTACGGCCACGTGGCTCCGTTGCGCCGCATTGAACTGAATGAATGCGGCCATCCCGTGCCCGACCAGCGCGGCGTGGAAGGCGCGCGGCGCATCGCCGAAATCGCCGCCGGGGCCGGCCCGGACGACCTGGTGCTGTGCCTGATCTCCGGCGGCGCATCAGCGCTGCTGCCGTTGCCTGCCGATGCCATCACGCTGGACGAAAAACAGGAAGTGACGAAGCTGTTGTTGGCCTGCGGCGCCAGCATTCACGAGATCAACGCCGTCCGCAAGCACATCTCCCGGATCAAAGGCGGCCAACTGGCGCGCCTAGCCTGGCCCGCGCGGGTCCTGTCACTATTGCTCTCCGACGTGATCGGCGACGATCTCGATGTGATCGGCTCCGGCCCCACCGCGCCGGACGCGTCGACGTTCGCGCTCGCCCGCGCCATTCTGGAGAAGTACGGGATCTTCCAGCGCGTGCCCGCCTCCATTCGCGAGCGCATCGAGAGCGGCGTCCGCGGCGAGATTCCCGAAACGCCCAAACGGGGCGAGCGCATTTTCACGCGTGTCCGCAACGTAGTGATCGGCAGCAATCGCCTGGCAGTGGACGCCGCCGCCGCGCACGCACGCGAATTGGGTTTTCGTACGCTGGTGCTCTCCACTTTCGTCGAAGGCGAAACGCGCGAGATCGCCCGCATGCACGCCGCCATTGCCAAAGAGATCGTGTACGCCGGGCGTCCCCTGAAGCCGCCCGCCTGCGTGATCACCGGCGGCGAGACCACCGTCACGCTGCGCGGCGATGGGCTGGGCGGACGCAATCAGGAATTTGTGCTGTCGGCGGCCATCGATATCGCGGGCCTTCCGAACGTGGTGGTGCTGAGCGCCGGCACGGATGGCAGCGACGGTCCCACTGACGCGGCTGGCGCAATCGCCGACGGCCGCACGCTGGCGCGCAACCCGCGCGCGCCGGAATTCCTGGCCCGCAACGATTCGTATCGCTATTTCGAAAGCGTGGGCGACCTGATCGTGACTGGCCCCACCAACACCAACGTCGTGGATGTGCGCCTGATCCTGGTGGGAGAACAGCAGTGAGTTTCTGGCGCAAAGAAGTGGTCGATTTCGCGTTGGATCGCGAAACCGCCGCGCACATTCGCGAACAGAAGGAATGGATCGCGCGCGAGCCGCACAATCCGCGGCCCTGGTACAACCTCGCGCAACTCTACCGCATCGAGCGGAATCAGGATGATGCGCTGGCGCTGCTGCTCGAAGCTGTGCGTCTCGATGGTGCATACGCCGACGCGCACGTGGCGCTCACCGAGATTTACGCCGTCCGCGCAGACTACGCCGCGGCGCGAAGGCACGCCGTGATGGCCGCCGAACATGGCAACCCGCGCGGGGTGGAGCTGCTGCGCCGGCACGGGGTGGAGTGAGCAGCCGCAATGCATTCCCGATACAATCAGATGGGCATGCAAGAACTGGCCTTCTGGAAAGCGGTCATCGTGGACGAATCCAACTTCCTGGAAGCAATCGTTGCCCTGCTGACTGAAAACGACATTTGTTATTGCGTGATCGGCGGCCAGGGGGTGAACGCTTACGTGGACCCGCTGGTCAGCCTCGACCTCGATCTGGTAGTCGCGGTAGATCAGCTTGAACCCCTGACGCGGCTGTTGACCGAGCAGTTCAAAGTGGAGCGCTTTCCCCACAGCCTCAACGTTGCCGGCGGCGGTTCCAAGCTGCGCGTACAAATTCAGACCGATCCGCGGTATTTTTCGTTCGTCGAACGTGCACGCCCATCCAGCGTGCTTGGGCTTAGCTTGCCGGTGGCTATGATCGAGGACATTCTGCAAGGCAAGATCTGGGCTGCACAGGATCTGACGCGGCGCCCCAGCAAGCGGCGGAAGGATCTGCTCGATATTGAGCGTATCGTAGACGCCTATCCTGCTTTGCGGGAGCAGGTTCCGGCGGATATTCTCGACCGGTTGCGGTGGCCTTAGTCCCGGTCTAACAACTCGCCAAGATCCAGACTTCCGCAGTGCCGCATCGGCGATAACGCAGCGCCTTTGTGGCCAGTTTTTCGAACGTATCGTTGGCCGATACGATCTCAATGGCCAAGTCCGGCGCGAACCGCTGAACCGGCAGTTTCATGTTCAGCAGCGGGCGCTTCGACGCGCTGATGAAGCTGACGTCCGGGCCGTATGCGTCGCCGTCGAAGTCATCAGAAGACCGCGGAGGAGGTTGTGCTGCGGATTCTTGCCAGGCTCTTTAACCAGCTCCCCATCCACCAGTTCGTAGTCGTCAATCGTCAGGCAATCGCCCAGCATTTATCGATGATAGATCACTTTCCCATCGAACACGGTCGTCTCCACCCGCGCCTTCTCGATATCCACCGCCGGTATGCTCAGAATGTCGTCGGAAACGACCACCAGATCCGCCAGCTTGCCGGGTTCGATCGACCCCTTGATCTGCTCGTCGAAACTGGCGTAGGCCGATCCCATCGTATAAGCCCGAATAGCCTCGGCCACGCCGATCTTCTGCTCCGGTACCCAACCGTCCGGATGCTTGCCATCCAGCGTGCGGCGCGTGGCCGCCGCGTAGATACCCATCAGCGGCTCCATGGGCGCGACATCCCAATCCGACCCGAACGCCAGCACCGCGCCCGAATCCAGCAGCGCGCGGAACGCGTAAGTGCCCTTGGCGCGCTCCGGGCCAATGCGCTTTTCCGCCCAGCGCCCATCGTCGATCGAGTGATACGGCTGCATGGAAGCGATCACGTGCAGCTTGCCGAAGCGCGGGATATCCTCCATGCGCAGATGCTGGGCGTGCTCGATACGAAAGCGCCGGTCGCGCGCGCCGTTCTGCCGCTCCGCTTCTTCGTACATGCCCAGTATGATGTGGTTGGCCTTGTCGCCGATAGCGTGCACCGCTACCTGCAGCCCCGCGCGGTCGGCGTCCAGAATGTGCTTCTGCATCTTGCTTTCGGGAATCATCTCGCTGTTCGCCAGGCCCGAGGTGTTGGGCGCGTCCAGGTAGGGCTCGAACAGCAGCGCCGTCGTCGACCCCAGCGATCCATCGGCAAAGCCCTTCAGCCCGCCGATGTGCAGTTTCTCGCCGCCAAAGCCGGCGCGCAATCCCACCGCCGCCAGACGCTGCCACGCGGCCAGCGGCTGATGGCCGGAGATGCGTACGGTCAACTCGCCGCGCGCCAGCAGCGCCTGATACACGCGCAGGATCTCGGGCGATGCGGACATATCCTGCACGCTGGTGACGCCATTCTCCGCCGCGTAGCGCATGGCCGCGCGCACGGCGTCCGCGATCCGATCCTGGGAAGGCTCCGGGATGGTGCGATACATGCGCTCCATCGCCGCATCCTTCAGCACGCCGGTGGGCTCGCCCGCCGCGTCGCGAACGATGGTCCCGCCGGGCGGGTCCGGTGTATCGCGCGTGATGCCCGCCAGCCGCAGCGCTTCGGAATTGGCCAGCGCCATATGGCCGTCCAGCCGGTTGACGAAAACCGGATGGCCCGTGGTGACCGCATCGATCGACTGCCGCGTGGGCAGGCGCGCGGGTGTCCAGTTCTCATGATCCCAATCGCCGCCGGTAATCCAGCGGCCGGCGGGTTGTTTGGCTGCGAACTCCGCGATGCGCCGCCGAAGTTCCTCCTCGGATTTAGCGTCGCGCAACTGCACGCTGGCCAGATTCTCGCCGCCGCTGAAGAAATGCACGTGCGCATCGTTGAAGCCAGGCAGCACCAGCTTGCCGCCCAGGTCGATCGCCTCGGTGCCGGCTCCGATCCACTTGCGGATCTCCCCGTTCGATCCTACCGCGACGATGCGGCTTCCCAGGCAGGCCACCGCTTCCGCGCGCGGCTGTCGATCGTTCACTGTCCAAATCTTGCCGTTCAGCAGCACCAGGCTGGCTGAAGGCTGCGCGTCCGCTATACCAAGACCGGCCATAAGAAGCATCGTCGAAAGTCCCACCCGTAATCCCTGCATTCTCCGATTGTATAGAAGAGAAGGGGTCTTCGCGCAGAGCTGGATTGCGCTCAAAAGAGTTCATGCTTCGGGCGCCGGTTCGGGGAGGGCGGGAGGGCTTAGCGGCTGGTGTTCGAAAATGGGACTAGGTTCGTTTGGCATACAGGCTTGGCGGACGATCAAGAAGTTGTGCAGGGCGCGCTGATAGGTGAGGTGCAAGCGGGTTTCGTATCTGTGCAATAGCGCGAATTCGGGGCGGAGGGCGAGGCGCCCCAAGGCGTCCGCCATGCGGCCTCTTTCATCGCCCGGAGGCTGGGCCGCGACGGCGTCGTCGAAGAGGCGGGTTTCCATAGCCCAGGAGCGCCGGATACGCCAAGAGGCGGCGGCCATTTCCTCAATATAGCCCTGATCGACGCCATCGACGGGCGCAAAGCGGGCGACGTGCTGCTGGAGCATTTCGTCGAATCCCTGGCTGGACTCTCCGGCCATGACCACGCACTTGGCCAGGAGACCGTGGCGGATGGCATTCTGGGAGGAGCGCGCCTTGCCCCACTGACTGCGGGGTCCCCGAGAGCGGGCACCATTGGCCCGCGAAGCACGAATGCGCCGTATTGACGATTTATTCATCTTTTTCTCCCGTTTCCAGTATAAGTCACCAATTTTGAGGAAAGATTTGAAGTCTTTTGTTTTCAACAAAACAACGGTGTGACCGGCTTTTTGGGGAGAGGCGGCGGAGGGGTTTCGGAGAGGGTCCGTGGTAGAAGTGGGGTGTGGGATACAACACGGAATGAACGAGAGACGGCGTGGCCGGGGGCAAGGGAAGCGGAGGACGCGAGCGCGCAAATCCGGCAGATGCTAGGATTCGAGCCGGACGCGCAGCAGCGGCGAGTGCTGGAGAGCAGAAGCAGGCGGGGGATGCTGAACTGCACGCGGCAGTGGGGGAAATCCACGATTACGGCGGCGAAGGCGGTGCAGCAAGCGCGGCAAGAGAAGAACAGCCTGACGCTGGTGGTGAGCCCCAGCGCACGGCAGAGCAGCGAGTTCCTGCGGAAGGCGGAGGGATGCGCGCGGCGGCTCGGAATTCGGACGAAAGGGGAC
>Ga0224555_1001485_pt1 | contig 32242 bp, 28 predicted proteins | sample 714S23034metaG_FD_180687 | JGI IMG/M metagenome (GOLD analysis project Ga0224555, IMG submission 180687) | Peat soil microbial communities from Stordalen Mire, Sweden - 717 S2 30-34 | ecosystem: Environmental > Terrestrial > Soil > Wetlands > Peat | place: Sweden: Norrbotten County, Stordalen...
GCTCTGCGCCAACATCACAAATCGAATAATCTCGTCCATAGGGCTCACAGTTTTCCAAGACATAATGCTCGGAACTGTAACCCATCACCCCGGTTCGTTTGTTACCTATCACTCCGGTTCGCACCTTTTCCAATCCAGCGGCACGCGCTGGGGCAAGACGCGGGCGGGACAGACAATTATTGGCTGCGTGCCGCGCAAGAGGATTTGCAGACATTCCTTCTCCACTGGCGAATGGAAGCCGCTGATGACGCAGCGCCCGGTGTCGCGCCACTTGGCGGCCTGGTCGTAGGTCGTGAGGATTACTTTGCCGGGACAACGGGCGGAACAAAAAAGCGCGGTTTTGGGCAAGGCGAGCAAGGCGAGGTTGCCGAGAGCGGTCAACCGTGGCGGGGTGTCCGCGCCCATCCGCTCGCGCAAGCGTGCCGGATAGCGGTTGATCATTCTCACTTGCGAAGCGGCATCAGGCCGAAATGCAACACCAGCCAAACGGGCACCGCGAAGAGACCGACGGCGGTCAATCGTTCCCATGTCCACGGCAGATAATGGGTTTGCATCGGAAAGATCGTGATCATGAAGTAATTGGCAAACCGCGTGTGGCCGAGGAAAGCTCCGTATTGGGGGAACCGGCGCCGGAGGCCGCTGATGAGGGCGACGAACCCGAACGCGACCACCAGGAAAGTGACGAGCAGATTGACCGGAAGCATGGCGTCCAGCTCGAGGTGCGGACCGTGCGGGCCGCGTGATCTGAAGTAGGGATAAAGCCATTGCGCGCCGGCCCACAAAAAGCTGAAGCCGGTCTGGATCGCCGTGCGGAAATTGGCCTTGGTCGATGTGAGTTCGCCGAGCAGCAGCGCGAAATAAAGCGGCACAATGCCCCAGATCAGTTCCATCTGCCGAAACGGGGTTTGGATCAGCCCGGCAAACGTCGCCCAATAGTGACTCACGCAGTGCTTTTAAACAGCTTTCGCAACTCAGGCAACTTTTTACTCCGGGATCGTCAAAGGGATCGGTTCTTGATAGTGACATATCGGGCATGGATGGGACGGTCTTGGGCGGAGGGCGCACAAGCTCAGAGCGGAATATCCCGGAGCGGTTGGCGGGGGTTTGAGATGGATGATCCGCGGCCCAACGTCTTCGGCCTTACGACAAAAGGTGTGCAGTTACAATAACAGGTTTGAATTTGACATAACATGTTTTACGAGTATCCTGTTATTATATGACTCAAACAAAGATTTCGAAGGCATTTCAGACCACGCTGTCTGCCGAGGCCATCCGGATTCTCGGGTTGCGGCCCGGGCAGCGGGTAAACCAGATCGTCGAAGGCAACCGGTTGATTCTGGAGCCTCTCGAGGATGTGGACGCGCTGGCAGGATCGCTTGGGAAAGGGAAGCGGACGCACTCCATTGATGAAATCAAGGCAGCAGCCCGGAAGGGCATTGCGAAAGCGGGAGCGGCGGGATTGGAGGAGAGCAGGTAAAATGGCGGCTCCCATTGCGATTGATGCCAGCGTGGTGGTGCGCTACCTGACAGGCGACGACAAGATCCAATCCCCTGCTGCGGCCGATCTTTTCCGGGCGGCGCAATCCGGCAACGTCAAGCTGGTGGTTCCAACCTCAACGATTCAGGAAACCGTTTACGTCCTGGCGCGGCTTTACAATCTTGATGCCGCCACAATAGGTTCCAAATTGATTTCACTGCTCTCCATTCCCAACGTGGATGCGCCGGATGCCCGTTGGGTTGTGGAAGCCCTCCAGTTTTACCGCTCGAAAAACAGTGACTTCGGGGACGCGCTGCTTTGCGCTTACGCGCGTTCCGAGGGATGCGACGTGGCCACTTTCGACAAGGGCCTCCTCAAAGGGTTTCCCGAAGTTACGGCCTGCACGCCGACAGACTGGGTCGCAGGCAAGACCCTGGCGCGAAGCAAGGGGCGGCAGAATTGAACTCTGGCTGCATCGCCACCGGGCGAGTATGTGCGAGGGTGACCGGGTCCGACTTCGAGACAGCGCCAAACGGGCTTGCCCTGGATGTGGAATCGTGCGAAGAGCCTTTCCGCTTTAAACCGTGCGGAACTGACGCAGTTGATGCCTCGCTCCTCCTTGGTGTTCCAAATTGAAAAATACCAATCGCCGTCCCAACGCTCGGGAGTGTTTGAAACTTGACCAGCAAATTTTGTCATCTGAGAAACTCGATTGACAAATACCTTTTTGGGTAGCCGACAACCGGGTGTTTTACCATTATAGTCCTTTAACTTTTATGGAGCCGTCCCATTACAAGCCCGCCATAGTGCTGCCGGACAATTGCTGGTCCAATTCATTGGTGTTGTCTCTGGAAGCATTTCGCGGAGTCGCTGAAACCGACGGGCGGCATTTTTATGGCAACCAGAATTTATGAAATTGATTGGAAACTGGATTGCCATCGCCGTGCTGCTTTTGACGGCGAGTGGAACTGTTAGACTAAACGCCCGGGTTTCCGACTTGTCCAGTTCTAAAGGTTTCGCTGATCCCAGTCTGCGCCATAACATCAACTTCAACCGTGACTGGAAATTCCAACTGGGTGATGACAACAATGCTTCGGCTGTGGCGTTTGACGACTCACAGTGGAACGCGGTCGGTCTGCCACATTCCTTTAGCGAGCCGTATTTCGCCTCGTCGCAGTTTTACATCGGCTACGGCTGGTATCGAAAACATTTTACGGTGCTGAAAGCATGGCGCGGCAAACGGATTAATCTTGAGTTCGACGGCGCATTTCAGGTCGCGGAAGTTTTTGTGAACGGTCAACGCGTCGGCGGACACAAAGGCGGTTACACAGGTTTTACTTTTGACATCACTGGTGCGGTGAAAGCCGGCGACAATGTTGTGGCGGTGCGCGTGAACAATCTCTGGAACGCCCAGCTCGCGCCGCGTGCCGGAGAGCATACTTTTTCCGGCGGCATTTATCGCGACATGCGATTAGTTGTCACCGCACCGTTGCATGTGGCGTGGTATGGCACATTCGTCACCACGCCGCAGGTGTCGCAGGCCTCCGCCACGGTTAACGTGAAGACGGAAGTCGTGAACGACTCCGGCAAGTCCAAATCCGTCACGGTGACAACCAGCATCCTTGACGCAGATGGAAAGCAAGTGGCAGAAATGGAATCCACCCAGACCGTCGCGGCGAACACGACTTTGATTTTCGACCAGACGAGCAAGGCAATCGTCAGCCCGAAGCTCTGGCATCCCGATCATCCTAATCTTTACTCGGTTAAAACGACGGTGTTGGACGCCGGCAACGCCGTGGATGATTTCACGTCGCCGCTCGGTTTCCGCTGGTTCAAGTTCACGGCGGACCAGGGGTTTTTCCTGAACGGCGAGCATTATTATTTCAAGGGCGCGAATGTGCATCAGGACCACGCCGGCTGGGGCGATGCGGTGGCGGATAGCGGAGCTTACCGCGACTTGAAAATGGTCAAGGACGCCGGATTTGACTTCGTTCGCGGTTCGCATTATCCGCACGCGCCGGCATTCGCGGCATCGTGCGACAAACTGGGCATTTTGTTCTGGTCGGAAAACTGTTTCTGGGGCACGGGCTCATTCGATAATCCTTGGGGCGCCAGCGCCTATCCGCCCAAGCCGGAAGATCAACCGGCCTTTGACCAGAGCGTCAAAGACAGCTTGTGCGACATGATCCGGATTCATCGCAATCATCCGAGCATCATTGTCTGGAGCATGGACAACGAGGTTTTCTTCACGGAAAAATCCACGCTGCCCCAGGTGCGCGAACTGCTCAAGGAAACTGTCGCGCTCGCGCACGAACTCGACCCCACGCGCCCGGCAGCGATAGGCGGATGCCAACGCGGCGACATTGACAAACTTGGTGACGTGGCGGGCTACAACGGTGACGGTGCGCGGATGTATTTGAATCCGGCCATTCCCAGCGTCGTCACGGAATATGGCTCTACAATGGCCGACCGGCCGGGCAGGTATGAACCGGGTTGGGGAGATCTTCAGCATGAGCAATTCTCGTGGCGCAGTGGTCAGGCGCTCTGGTGCGCGTTCGACCACGGCAGCATCGCCGGGCGCAATTTTGGCGCGATGGGCATGATTGATTATTTCCGCCTGCCGAAGCGCCAGTGGTATTGGTATCGCAATGAATACAAAAATATCCCGCCGCCGGAGTGGCCTGCGAATGGAGTTCCCGCCGGACTGAAATTGACCGCTGACAAAACAACCTTGAAAAGCGTGGACGGCACGGACGATGCGCAACTCATCGTCACCGTCTTGGACGCCAACGGCAAAGCGATCAACAACTGTCCGCCCGTGACGCTGAGGATTGCCTCCGGCCCGGGCGAATTTCCGACTGGCCCGTCCATCACGTTTGATCCCCATTCCGACATCGCCATCCGCGATGGCCAGGCGGCGATTGAATTTCGTTCCTACTACGCCGGGAAAACGCTCATCCGCGCCACATCGCCGGGATTGAAAGACGCGACGGTTGGAATCATTTCGATTGGCGAACCCAAATTTATTGGGGGCAAAACCGCACCGGTGAGGCCGCGTCCGTATGTGCGTTTCACCGGTCTGCCGATGGATAATTCAGCCGCCAGTTTTGGTCTTGAAAATCCCGTCCGCGCCAGCAGCGAAGCGCCCGGCCACAGCGGACGCCTTGCCAACGACGGTAACCCCGCGACCTTCTGGCAGGCAGCCGAAGGTGACACGAACGCGTGGTTACGGGTGGACTTGGAGCGCATCATGACCGTCTGCAAAATCAGGTTGACGTTTCCGGCGGAAGGCAACTGGCGTTACCGGATTGAAATCTCTGATGACGGCAGCAGTGATTGGAAGCTCCTCGCCGACCAGACCCAAACCGCGAGCACTAAAAAAGTGCGGAACGACACCACGCAGCCAGGTGCGCGCGGGCGTTTTCTGCGCGTGAAATTCACCGGCCTGCCGTCCGGGCGACCCGCCGCGCTGGCGGAGGTGGAGGCATCAGGGACTTTGGAATAATGTATCGTATCTGACCGAACAGCAGCTTCTCACGCCTTCGTTCATGTGCGATTGCCCGTTCGTTACGCTCAAGCCCGGCCAACTTGTTTTTGGCCATTTCCAGATTTGTGGTCTTCAGACTCTTTCGTACCTGCTTGCCCCTGATCTTGAACCGTGCGAAGATCGTTCCCGATGGCACATAGCGGAAAAGCCTCTGATACCTGGTCCGCTCCCACACGCTCGGTCTGTCGATCTGTTGTTCTGTTTTCGTCATGCTCAGAAGAACGGGATTCCCATTCTTCGTTGAGCGGGGTACGATTTTGGGGCACGATTTGCGAATCGCCAAAAACGGCACTCGCAAGTGCCTGATTTTCAGTGTGCGCCCGTAGCTCAGTTGGATAGAGCATCTGCCTTCTAAGCAGAGGGTCTTGGGTTCGAATCCCAACGGGCGCGCCAATTTGGGCCTAAAAGCGTCCAAGACTTTTCTGCTGAAATGGGAGGTTGTTGTTCCCTTGTCACGGAAGCGGGATCGCAGCTTGTAAAACGACTTCTACGCACTTTAAAAGCTAATCAACCCGGCAAAAGCTCCATGCCAGGGTGGCTCGACGCCTTGAACGCTCGATCGATGCCGTCCGGATGCAAAGGCGCCTGCGCAAAATCAAAAGTGCTACCGCAGACGCACCGCCATCGCCGATGGGAAGAATCCGCGCCACAAATGTGCCCTCTTGCTCTGGCAGTTTCATGTCCACGGCCAATCCCACTGTCTTTACCGCTTTCAGAGGATGTTCATGGCGAAGGCGATCGCCCCTGATGTCTTCTGCCAGAATTTGCCGTGCTCCTTCCAATAGTCATAGGCCTGATCCTTGCCTCCAAGGGTTATCCGTTCTTCATTCCAGCCGTCCGGACGCTTGTGTGTCGTTTTCACAAGCTCCTCCGCAATCAGCGGTAGGAACTTCCTCGCCCGGCGCAAGGCCTTGGCCGCTTCTTGAATTCTGCCCAATTGAAAGAGAGCCAACGGCCGGCCGTAAGCCAATTGCTCCATCCCATCCGTCCGGTATCGATCGCACAAGGCCAGCACCGCCTCCGGTCGGTTCAGCCCAAAATTGCACTCCACCACGAGACCGCGGACACCCTGGTTGTCGTTCGGGTTCATGGCCAGCATATTCTCGAAGACCTCCAGAGCCTTTTCGCTCTGGCCCATCTTCATCAGCGACAAACCGTAACCCTAATACAGCCGGAGGAAGGGCCTGTTCTCGAGGAAACCCCACATTAAGCGGTCGCGCTTCATGGAGAAGTTGGCTGGGAAGAGCTTCAGCGCAAATTCTGTCCCGTGCTTCCAAACCTTCGCCGCCTTCGCCATATTGCCCTGCCGGTACCAGGTCAACGCCAGGTGATGATACGCGTCGACGTGCTCGGGATATTTGCCGATTAACTCACGGAACATCCTTTTCGCGATGCGGACGTCGTAGCGCATCCAGTCAATGGCGATTTCAAGTTGCTCGTCCACCTCGTCGGTGATGCGCGGGAATTCGAAACTCCACTCATGCTTTTGCATCTGCTTTAGGATGGTGACGCCGGTTTGGTCTGGCGGTCTTTTGGCGGTGCGCATTGTGAGGATGTAAGACCTGAGCGCAAAGGAGTCAATGCTGCGGTCGTTTGCCGGCGGGGCTGAACCGAGGTGTTGCGGGCGCGTCATTCCATTTGCGGTTTTGGTTTTAGGAACTACGATTCCCGAGCCGTGCTGAACCTCGAGCAACTGGCCGCATTGGTGGAAAAGAACCGCGCTGCCGCAGCGGCGCGGGTGAAGGAATTCTCTATCGGCGGCAAACCGTTCGCGTTCAACTCCCGCCCCGCCATCATGGGCGTGCTCAATCTCTCGGCGGATTCCTGGTACCGCGAAAGTGTCTGTCTGACGCCGGAGAGCGCCGTCCGCCGCGGGCGCGTGCTGAAGGAGCAGGGGGCGGACATCGTCGATGTGGGGGCGGAATCCACGCTGGCCGGGGCGGCGCGCGTGGATGACGCCGGCCAGAATGCCAGGCTGTTGCCGGTCATCCGGGCGTTGCGTGAAGCGGAGGTGCTGGTCTCGGTCGAAACCTACGAGCCCGGGGTGGCGCGCGCCTGTCTGGAAGCCGGGGCCAATATTTTGAATCTGACGGGCACGGAACACGGCGGCGAGCTGTTCCGCATGGTCGCGGCGCACGGCGCAGCGGTGATCCTCTGCCACGTGCAAGGGAAAAACGTGCGCGAGGTCGGCGACTTCGACTTCGGCGCGGACCCGGTCGAAGGGATGCGCGATCAGTTCGCGCGGCAGATAGAAGCCGCGACGCGCTGCGGCGTGGAAAAAATCCTGATCGATCCCGGCCTGGGGTTTTATTATCGGAACCTGCAGGACAGCGCGGTGCGCGTGCGCCATCAGATGACGGTTTTTCTGAATACGTTTCGATTGCGCACCCTGGGCTTTCCGGTTTGTCACGCGTTGCCGCACGCCTTCGAGTATTTTGGCGAGGAAGTCCGGTCCGCCGAGCCGTTTTTCGCGGTGCTGGCGGCGCTGGGCAAAACGGACCTGTTCCGCACGCATGAAGTGCCGCGCATCAAAGCGGTGCTGGAGGCGATGAGGATTTTTTAAGGGCCGCAGGCCGGACGCCCGCATCCTATTTTCGGCGGCACAGGAACACGCCCTCTTCCTCCGACGCGGACACCCATCGTTCCATCACCCGCAGCCCGTGTGGATCGAGGAGCGACCGAATCTGCCCCGGTCTGTGGCGATACGAGAAAAAGAGGCGGATCGATTCGCCTCGACGGAAAGTGAAGCGCTCGGCATCCACCTGGATCCGACGCGCGCGGGAAAAACGAAAATCGGCGGCGACCCGTTTCAAGGACCCGCCCGACGGGTCGTCTTCGATGCAAAACCGGATTTCTCCATCGTCGCGCTCGACCCCGAGATCGAGCAGGAACGTCATCAGCCAATCACGGGTGAGGACATTGTCATACTGGGGCAGGATCCGTTTCATTCCATCGTCGTAATTCCGGCCGGGAGCGAGGTTGGCGCCGGCGAGCAGCAGGTCTTCCCGGCGGACGATTGCCGCCAGCTTCGGCAGGATGACCGACACTTCGAAGTTGGGGAGCATGCCGAAAAACGTGACGAGTCTTGCGGCGTCCGGCGGCCCTTGGGCTTCCAGTGTGCCGGGCAGGTCATCGGCTGAAGCCAGATCGCAAACGAGAGGGAAACAGCGCCCTTTCGGGACGACGCGGAGGGCGGCTCTGCGCGCCACCAGCGTCATCGCCACGCTGACATCGCAAGGCGTGTAGAAGACCGTCCTGCCGCCGGCCTTCAACCGCGTCAGCAGACGCGTGTCCTTCCAGCCGCCGCCGCAGCCGAGGCCGATAACGTGAACGCGCCCGGCCTTCAGGCGGCGGGCCGCGGCGTCGAAACTGCGATCATAGAGGGTCTCGCAATCGGCCTCCCTCCGCGCCGGCGAGCAGGCTTCGTGCAGCGCCAGCCACTTCTGCGTTTGCCGGACGCTGTCGTAGTGGAACTTGTGATTGACCCGGCGCCGGCGAAGCGATTCGATCAGGTCGCGCCGGACACTCTCCGGGAACTGGCTGCGGTGGACGGCGACATGGACCACGGACGACACGACCTTTTTGTCGCCAAATTGGGGCGGCAAGACAAGCTCTGTCGGAATTCATTTCGAATTCGTCTCCCGATTTTTACGGAACAGTTTCCGGTGGTAATCGGAAGGAAACGGGTTAACAATGAAGGCGCGTGAATTTGATATAAGCGTGCGGATGCATTCGCCCTATGGACTTCGACATATCGCATCTTCTGGAAGACTGGGATTACAAACCGGGCCAGGTCGTCGTGAGGAAGTTCAACGGGAAGGACGGCAAGGACCGCATCCAATTGCGCGTGGACCTGGGTTTGCTTCAATTGAACGCGGAAGGGCGTCCCGATGGCAAACACCCGTTTGGTCACGAATCCCTGTTCGAGTATTACCAGATGCGGCTCTGCAAGCATCTGGCGTCCGATGGCGGCACTGTCGAGGAATTCAAGCTGAAGCCGGAAGATTGCTCCAAACTGCAGCTCGAAGCGCTGCAATACCACCATCGATACATCTGCCTGCTTCAACTGGCGGATTACAGCGGCGTGGTGCGCGACGCCGAGCGCAACCTGGCCGTCTTCGAATTCGTCGGCAAACATGCCGAGTCCGAGGAACTGGCCTGGTCGCTCCGGCAATTTCAACCCCAGCTCCTGATGATCCTGACGCGGGCCCGCACCATGCAGGCGATGGACGCCGGCGATTATGCGGGGGCGATTGGTCTGGTGGAGCAGGGACTGGAGCAGATCCGGGATTTTTACCGGGAGCGATCCAAGCCCGAACTGATGGATCAGAGCGGGGAAATTCATTCCCTGGAAACCTGGCTGGCGGAAATTCGCGCGAACCGTCCGCTCTCGGCCCGGGAAAAGCTGGAACAGGCGCTCAGCGAAGCAATCCGGCGCGAGGATTACGAGCGGGCGGCGCAGATGCGGGATGCGCTCCGCAGTCTGAAATCGAAATGCTGATCGGGGGGGATTCGCGGGCCTCGTCCAACGACCCATGGCGGCTTCCATGGCGGCATCACGCACATCGTACGCGTGAAACTCACACTGCGATCGGCGCTTTGATGGCCGGATGCGGATCGTAGCCGGCCAGTTCGAAATCCCCGTAGGTGAACGCGTGGATATCGTTCACGGCGGCGTTCAGTTTCATTTGTGGGAGGGGCCGGGGCTCGCGGGTGAGCTGGAGTTTCGCCTGCTCGAGGTGATTGGCGTACAGGTGCAGATCGCCAAACGTGTGGACGAATGTGCCGGGTTTCAACCCGCAAATCTGCGCGAACATCAGGGTCAGCAGCGCATAGGATGCGATGTTGAACGGCACGCCCAGGAAGAGATCGGCGCTGCGCTGATACAACTGGCAGCTCAGTTCGCCGTCGATCACATAGAACTGAAAGAGCGCGTGGCAGGGCGGCAGCGCCATTTGATCGAGCTCGCCGACATTCCACGCGCTCACGATGTGACGGCGGCTGTCGGGGTTGCTTTTGATCTGGTCGATGACCCGGTCGATCTGGTGGATGGAACGGCCGTCCGGCGCCCGCCAGTCACACCATTGCGCCCCATAGATGCGCCCTAGGCCGCCCTGCGCATCCGCCCACTCGTCCCAGATCGTCACTCCATGTTCGTTCAAATATCGGATATTCGTATCCCCCCGCAGGAACCAGAGCAGTTCGTAGAGGATGGATTTGACGTGCAGCTTCTTGGTCGTGAGCAACGGAAACCCGTCGGCCAGCGGGAAGCGCACCTGCTCGCCAAAGACGGAATACGTGCCGGTGCCGGTGCGGTCGGCCTTGAACCGGCCTCGTTCCAGAACCTTTCGCAGCAGTTCCAGGTAGGGTGTCATGTCATCAGGTCGCCGTTCCGGCGCGGAGTGTTGCTCGGGTGCGATTGGATGTGGAGGTCAACACGCACCCCGGACCGCGGCTGTGGCGAAGCCCAGCCGCAGCGCGCCAAGCCATTTCACACACGACAACAGGTTCCCGGCCGCCATCGACCTGTTTACCCGCTGCGGCTGATGCTTCGCATACAGCCGCGCTCCCGACCCTCACATCCAATCGCACCCGTGTTGTTCCGATCCGGCATTGGAAGGGATTGACGCGATCCAATCAAGCCATTCCTGTCGGAGGAGGCGCGCGGCTCTGTGAGCCGCAGCATGTCTGAAAACCCGGCCGCTCTGGAATCTTCCCTCGCGCCTCGCGTTGCCAACGTTGCTGCCACAAACCTGCTCTCCGGGACACGGCCATTACGCGGCTTCAGTTCGGCCCGCGAAGGATCAGCCAGAATCAACCGAATCCTTCCCGGCGAAGCGGGCTGAAGCCTGCGTTTCGTCCGCGGGCGGCTCCTGGGCGTGCCCCGGCACTTTCACCATGTTCTGTTCCTTGGCCAGCTCGTCGAGGAACACGGTCACGACGCTCTGCAATCTTCTCCGGTCGAGCCACAGCAACCAGGCTGCCAGCGGCAGAGTCAATAGCAGCAGCCACGACCAGGGCCGCCACGAGCGGGCGAGCCCGATCACCAACAACTCGAGGCCCAGCACCGCGCCGACGGCGAGTCGGGCCGCGAGCGACGCTTTGGCATTCAGCCGGCATCGGATCATCTGGCGGTCCTGAGGGTAATCCTCGGCAACCGTGGTCAATTGCACCCGGCTCCACCGGCTCCCGTGAATCTCCACATCGTATTCACTCCAGCCGATGTCCGAGCTTTTGGCCCAGCCCTTCCGGTCCAGTCGTTGCAGGAGGGAGGCGACGAAGGCAACGCGGTCGGTTCGCTGTTGGGTCCAGTATTGGGCTTCGTCGAGCGGCTGCTTAGCGATGCGCAATGCGATGGAATCGAGGGATTCGCGCGATGCGAGCGGCGAGGGCCGCAGTGCGAGCCGTTCCTGGTAACGCGCCCACCCGCGCACGATGGGCTGCAGGAAAAAGAGCGTCGCCACCAACGGGCGCGACCACCCTCTGCTTTTGTTGTCCGGCAGCCTCGCCTGCGCGGCGGCCGCGACGCACATCCCGATCGGAAGAGCCATGCTCACGATCGCCAGCGGGAGCAGGCGATGGAAAACCACCGACAGAATCCAGAGCGGAATCGTGCCGAACAAATGGTACTCCAGACTCGTGCATAACATCAGGGTCGTGGCCGGTTCGGAAGCATAGAGTTTCTGGAAACCTGCGCTTCCGAACAGGCCATGATAAATGACCGGCGCCTGGAGCTCCACGCCGAACTTGGAGGCGGCATAAATTCGCCCGCGCCAGATGCTGCCTCCGAAGGCGTTGAAGTTCTCGGGGTGCTTGCGCACGAGCAATGCCTCCGCCTGGCCATACCCCTGCTGCTGCTTCAAATACGCCCGGACCGTCGAACGGCGATAATGCCAGACAAAAGCCGCGGGGCTGAATCCGATTTGATAATCGGCCTGCTGCAACCGCCAGCAAAGGTCCACGTCGTCGCCCGCTTTTTGGAACACCGGATCGAAGCCGCCAATCTCCTGCAACACCCATTTGTAAAACGCCATGTTGCACCCCGGGATGTGCTCCGCCTGCCGGTCGGTCAGCATGACGTGCGCCGGTCCTCCCGGTGAAGCCATGACCGCAGCGGCAACAGGGGAATCTTCCGGCGGCAGGAGGTTCGGCCCTCCCATGCCGGCAAATCGGCTGGTCAATAAATCCCCGACCAGGTGGTAAAGCCAGTCCTCGTCGGCCCGGCAGTCCGCGTCCGTAAACGCGATGATTTCACCCGTTGCGGCCGCGATCCCGGTGTTGCGCGCGGCGGAAAGCCCCCTGTTGTTTTCGTGTCGAATGTACTTAAATCTGGCTCCGCTTCCGCCAAGCCTTGCCGGGTGGGGCGAGCGTCCCCGCGAGCCCGCTGCGGCGGAGTCGATGGCCGCCGACGGCTCGCGCGGACGCTCGCCCCACCCCGATTCCTGCGCCACCTGCGGGGTCGTATCGGTCGATCCGTCATCAACCAGAATGACCTCGTAGTCGGGGTAATTGAGCCGCCGCAGGGAATCCAGGCACGACGGGAGGGTCCGGTCGGCATTGTAGCTCGCCACGACCACCGAAACCTTGGGACATCGCGGCAGCGGGAAGCAGGGGGCGATGTGGAACAGCTTCCGGACGACTCCGAACGATTCCTTGGTCCGGCGGTCGCGCGTCACCAGTCCCATTTGCCAGTCCTCGACCAGGCGCCCGTCTTTGAACCATTCATCCGTGTAGCTGAAAAGGATCGCTCCGGCCAGTCCGCCGCGGAAGGCGTCCTCAATCTGCCACGCGAGGATCTCGCATTTCCGCACTTCGCCCTCGCGCAGCGAATCGATGCCGAATTCGCCGAGCACGAGCGGTTTGGCGTCCGCCATCATTTGGAGCCGCGCGAGATAATTCTGAAACGGGCGCTCCTGATGGAGGTAAACGTTGAAGCAGACGAAGTCGGGACGTTGCGGCTGCAGGAACTCGGTGGGTGGAAAATTTGTGAACGTGCAAACGCACTCCGGATCCGCCCGTTTGGCCTCGCCGACCAGTTCATCGACAAAGTCCGCGACGGCGCGGGCGCCGGCCCAACGCACGATGTCTGACGGGATTTCATTCGCCACGCTGAAGGCGAACACGGCCGGGTGCTGCGCGCAATCGGAGACCGCGCGCCGGATGGCATCGCGCGCTTCGCGGCGCCGCGGTTCGGAGTCGAAGCAGAGGTGCCGGTTCCAGGGGATATCGACCAGCACTTTCAGCCGGCGTTTCTCCGCGAGGTCGAGGAACCAGCGGGGTGGCACGTGGTAAACGCGGAGGAGATTGGCCCCCAGTTCGAGGATTTGCGCCAAGTCCAGCGAGGTTTGCTGCGGCGAGGCAAAGAATGAGCCGTGCGCATCAGGCACAAGGGGCCCGTAAGCGACGCCCTTAACATGAAATTTCTCCGCACCCAGCCGGAAGCATTTTCCATCCACAACGATCCGCGGCCGGGAAGAAACGGCGGGTGCCATGGGCTTTATTTCGCCTGGAGGTCGATCCCAAGCCGTTCGAGGGTGCTCGCCTCGTCGAAGCTGAACTGGGAGAGGCTCTTGTTGTAATTGTCCAGCGCCTGGATTTCGGCGCCTCGAGCGGTGGTCAGGTCGCGCTGAACCTGCAGGACCGTGTACGTGGTGCTCTTCCCGTTTTCAAGTTTTTTTTGCTCGGCATCCAGCGCGGCTACCTCGTACTGGCGCTGGGCGGTGGTGGCTTGCACCTGGTCGAAATTCGCCTGGATGGTTGCGATGTCGTCGTCGATTGCGATCATGATGGTTTCCTCGAGCTTTTTGAGCCCGAGCACGAGTTGTTGCCGGGTCGCCTTGTCGGACTTGTAGATGTTGCGGGCGGAGAGGTTCGCCAGGGGAACGGTGACCTTGCCGCCATAGGTGTAGAGGCTGCGGTCCATCTGCTGGACGTCATAGAGGGCGCCGCTGAACTCCTTGCCGCCTCCGTTGAAGCCGTAGGTTCCGAACACATCCAGCTCCGGAAAGATCTGATTGAGATCGTATTTCAACTGGATACCGGCCTTTTCGACGTCCAGCTTGGACTGCAGCAAGTCCGGCCGTTCCGTCAACCCTTTCTTCCAACTGTCCTGCCTGCTGAAGAACTGATGCGTCGCGGTGAGTGTGCCGCTGGGTTGCAGCGCGACATCCGCCCAGCTCGAAAACCGGTCTGTGATCAGTTGCTTGACCAGGTTTTCCTGCGTGCGCACCTGGTTTTTGGCCGCGATGACGAGCGCCCGGTTTTGGGCCGCTTGAGCTTCCGCCGACGCCAGGTCCAGTGGCGCCAAGGCGCCCACTTCGAGTCGTTTCCTGTTTTCCGACACAAGGCGTTCGGCCAATTCGACGGCTTTTTCCTGCACAACCACGTTTTCCCGGTCATAGATCAGATCGTAGTAGGCCTGCTCCACGGAGGTCACGATGGTCATGATCTGCAGCTTGAGGCCGAGTTCGGAGTACTTCAGTCGATTCCTGCCGACACGGATGTTGAGCCGTGTGCTGTCAATCCAGAAATTTTTCAACAGGGGCTGGTTGGCGGTCACGGAGGCCGAAGAGGAACTGGTTTCGGGAAAATTCCCGTAGTCATCGCTGGCATTGCCCTGGAGGCTGTAGGTTGTGCCGATGGGTGAGACCCCGCCCAGAGACGCGTTGAAGGTGTTTTCGTCCGAAATCGTGCCGCTGAAGACGTTCGTTCCAAAGAGGGTCGGGACGCCTTCATTGTGCGAGTGCTGGCCTGACAAAAAGAGCGACACATCATACCCCCCATAAGCCGCCCTCAGGGCGAACAACGCCACCTGCGGATTGTAGCGGTCTATCTGCAGGTCGAGATTGTGCTGCAACGCCAGTTGAACGCAATCCTGCAAGGACAACATGCGGACATTGGCCGCCGCACCGTTCGTCTGCCTCAGGGAATACCCGCCGGGGGAGGTGCTATCCGCGCCCGGCGCGGCAGACTCGCCGGTGTTCGTTTGGGCGGACACGGACAGGCCACCGGCAAGCAGAACCGACAAAAAAGTCATGGCTCTCATCGTGTGCGAAGAGTGGTGGATCGGTTTCATTTCGTCAAACAAGTGTTGCTTCAACGGAGTTATCGGTTCCCATTCATCCCGCCGGCCTTTCCAATGGACCCGTGAACGGAAAAAAAGTTTCACATTATGTTGCCCCCGCCCTCTTCAGACGATCCTGGATCGCAGTCCATTCAGGTGTTTCGGGTGGGGCCTCGACCACGATCCATCCCGCTCCTTCTTCATCGCACCGGTGCAACTCGGCATACAGGGCGCGTGCAAACGCTTCCGGGTCGTGGGGAATGAGGCTGACCCGGCCAAAACCTTTCGGGGAAGGAACCCGGCTGTGGGCGATGAGATGGCAATCGGAGATTTGAGATTTGAGATTTGAGATTTGAGATTTGAGATCCGCGTCGTCACGCCAGCTCAACACCACCAGCTTTGCCCGGGGCGCATAATGCCGCCGCAACAATCCCGGGCTCCTGAGCGTTTCGCCACCTGGCGCACCGCGCGCGTCGCCCCGCACCGCGCCGATGACGGCCGCAAGGGCGCCTTCGTGGATCATGCCCGGGCGCAGGACGCGCGGCGGCTCGGCCGTCAGGTCGAGCACGGTGGATTCGATCCCCACCTGGGAAGGCCCGCCGTCGACGATGCAGCGAATTTTTCCGCCCAGTTGTTTGCGCACATGCTCGGCGGTCGTGGGCGAAATACGGTTTGACGGGTTCGCGCTCGGCGCGGCCAGGGGAAAGCCGCACTCGCGAATGACGGCCTGGATGATGGGATGGCTCGGGCAGCGAACGCCGACCGTGGTTCCGCCCGCGGTGACGGCGTCGGGGATTTCCTTCGAACGGGGCAACACGAGCGTCAGGGGTCCGGGCCAGAAGGCGGCGGCCAGTTTGTCCGCGGACGGCGGCCAGGTCGCGACGCAGCGCCGCGCCATCTCCAGTCCAGCCACGTGGACGATGATGGGGTTGTGCGCCGGGCGGCCCTTGATCTCGTAAATCCGGGCGACGGCTTCGGCGTCCAGGGCATTGGCGGCAAGGCCGTAAACCGTCTCCGTGGGCAGGGCAACCACCTGTCCTGCTCGCAATAAATCCGCCGCCTGTCGCACCGCGCTTCGGAAGAGCGCGGGCGTGTGCGCCGGCAACACTTCGGCAGCCGTGCCCGGTGTGCCGCCGCCCGAAGAGGAACCGGGCGTGGGCGCCGGCTGGCCGCGAAACCGCCTGAACGCCGGGCTCCGAACCGTTTCGTCTTTAGTTGCGTTCATTCGTACCGCAACGCGTCGATGGGGTCGAGTTTGGACGCCTTGCGCGCCGGATAAAAGCCGAAGAAGACGCCAACGGCCGCGCTGACCAGGAAGGCGATGACGATCCACAGCGCCGGCGTCATCACCGGCCAATGTTTGAGGATTTCAATGACTTTGGAGGTGCCCAGCCCGGCCAGGATGCCGATGATTCCGCCGATCATGCTCAGCGTCACCGCTTCGGTCAAAAACTGGAGCAGGATGTCGCCTCCCCGGGCGCCGACCGCCATGCGAATCCCGATTTCGCGGGTCCGCTCGGTGACGCTGACGAGCATGATGTTCATGATGCCGATTCCGCCCACGACCAGGGAAACACAGGCGATGCCCGCCAGCAGCCAGGACATGGTCTTGGACTGTTCCGTTGCGGCGTCGGCGATTTCCTGCTGGGTGCGCACCGTGAAGTCATCGTCCTTTCCCGGGGTGATGTGATGGCGCTGGCGCAGCAGGCTGATGATCTGGGCCTGTGCGGGATTCAACATCCGGGGGCTGCTGGCCTGCACATTGATGGACCGGAGCATGGTGACACCCAACAGGCGCTTCATCGCGCTCGTGTAAGGCACCAGGACGATGTCGTCCTGATCCTGTCCCTGAACGGACAGGCCCTTGGGACGGAGCACGCCCACCACGACGAAGGGGGCGCTCTTGACGCGTAGAATCTGGCCGATCGGATCTTCGCCGGGGAAGAGCTGGTCCACGATGGTCTTGCCGACCACTGCGACCTTGTTGGCGGCGCGAACGTCCTGTTCGCTGAAGCCTCCACCCTGGACGACCGGCCACTGGCGCATGGTGAAGTAATCCGAGCCTTCTCCAACAATCTGTGTGAACCAGTTCTCATTCCCGGCGGCGACCTGGCCGCTGGTGCGCACTTCCGGGCTGATGACCACGACACCGGGAACCTCCCGCTGGATGGCTTCGGCGTCCTCGACGCTCAAAGTTCCGGCGCTACCCCAGCCGGTGTGGACGCCGCCGCGAGTCATGCTGCCGGTCCAGACGAGGATCAGGTTCTCGCCGAAGCTGGCGATCTGGGCTTCAATTTGCGACTTGGCACCGTTGCCGATGCCCACCATGGCGATCACGGCGCCCACGCCGATGATCATCCCGAGCATGGTGAGGACGGTCCGCATTTTGTTTCTGCGCAGGGCGCGCAGGGCGATTTTGAGAGTGGCCAGTATTCGTCTCATGGCGCCAGTTGAACCGCCTGCTGGGCTTCGCGCAACCGTTGCAGCTCCGTTTCGGCTTTCAGCCGCTTCCCCACCAAGGCATCCGTCACGATCCGGCCATCGCGCATGACGACCGTGCGCCGGGTATACTGGGCGATGTCCAGCTCGTGCGTCACCATGACGAGGGTGATGCCATCCTGGTTGAGTTTTTGAAACACGCCCATGATTTCAATGCTCGTTTGACTGTCCAGATTGCCGGTCGGTTCATCCGCGAGCAGGAGCGCGGGCCGGTTGACGAGCGCCCGGGCAATGGCGACACGTTGCTGCTGGCCTCCGGAGAGCTGGTTCGGGTGATGATAGGCCCGGTCGGTGAGGCCGACGATATCCAGGGCGCCCAGGGCGCGTTCGCGCTGTTCGCGGCCGTGAATGGGGGGATGCGAGTACAACAGGGGCAGTTCGACGTTTTCCAGCGCCGAAGTGCGCGACAGCAGGTTGAATCCCTGAAAGACGAAGCCGATTTTCTGGTTGCGAATGTCCGCCAGCTCATCCCGGTTCAGTTTGGAAACGTCCGTGCCATCGAGCAAATAAGACCCTTCGGTCGAGCGATCCAAGCACCCGATCAAGTTCATCAGCGTGGATTTGCCGGAACCGCTGGCACCCATGACGGCGACAAACTCGCCGGGCTCAATTTGCAGCGACACGCCGCGCACGGCGTGCACGTCCACCTCGCCCGTGTGGTAAACCTTCTGGACGTTTTCGAGTTTGATGACCGCGTTCATTCCGACATCGCTCTCAAGCCCGCCGCAAAGTTAGAATCTTCGACCGCCGCCGAATGGATTCGACGGGCGCGATGAAGCCTCGGATGACGAGCTCAAAAGAGCGGTCACCAGTTGATCGCCTTCCTTCAAGCCTTCGATCACTTCCGTGCTCACGCCGTCGTTGATTCCCGTCTTGATCCTGGCAGGCCGCAATTCCGGGTGGTCCGGATTCTTCGTGGCATCCAATATGTAAACCGTGCGGGCACTCGACCTGTCCGGCCGGGAACCGCCCTGGCCGCCGCCCGCTTCACGGCCTCCTCCGGCGCCCCGAATCCCGCCACCCCGGTCACCGCCGTTCCCGGCGTTTGTCGAGATGTTTGCCGCCGGGCTTTCCGTCGCCGCCACGCCATTCGTTCCTGCACCAGCGGCTTCTGGCGGACGGAATCGCAGGGCCGCATTGGGGATCTTCAGCGCGTTTTCACGCTCGGCAGTGATGATGGAAACGTTTGCCGTCATGCCCGGCAGCAATTTCAAATCGGCATTGTTGACTTCCACGACCGCATCGTAGCACACCACGTTCTGGTTCGTCTGGGGTCCGTAGCGGATCTGGCTGACCTTGCCGCGGAAGGTGCGAAACGGATAGGCATCCACGGTGAAACTGACGTTTTGGTTGGTGGCGACGCCGCCGATGTCGGCCTCGGAAACCAGCGCGTCGATCTGCATCTTGCTCAAATCATTCGCGATGAGAAACAGTGTCGGGGTGCTGAAGCTCGAGGCGACGGTCTGGCCGACATCCACGTTGCGCGAGATGACGACGCCATCCACGGGGGCATAAATCGTGCAATAGGACAACTGCACCTGTGTATTCTTGAGGGTCGCTTCGTCGGATTGGACCTGGGCCTCGGCCTGATGCAATTGCGCGGTGGCCGTGTCGTGATCGGAAGCCGAAATCAACTTGTCATTGAACAGGGAATCCGCGCGCCGGGCTTCGACCTGGTTGAGTTCGAGCGTGGCCTTCGCGTTGGCGACATCGGCCTCCGCCTTGAGCACGTTGACCTGATAAGTGGCAGGATCAATTTCCGCAACGAGCTGGTTGGACTTCACGACGGAGTTGTAGTCCACGTAAAGCTTCTTGATGATGCCGGAGATCTGGCTGCCGACCTGCACATTGACGACTGGATCCAACTGTCCGGTGGCGGTGACCACCTGCACGAGGTCCCCGCGTGTGACCGGCGCGGTCTCATACTGCGCGTCGGAATTGTCCTTCCGGACGAAGTACCAGACGCCGCCGCCCAGCACCACGACCACCCCGATCAGAATGAGGCTCCCCTTCAGTTTGCGAGAACCGTTGTTGTTTGCCATATATGCCGTCCAATGCCTGCTGGCCGGAACCGGACTGGAACTGTAACCGGAAGGTTACTTAATTCAAACTGATTTTCCATGCCCGTCTGGCGTTCAAAATTGAACCTCATTGTTCCGTCAACTCGGCGAGCTTCTTCAGCGCCAGACCGCCATCTATCACATCGGCGGCCAATTCCCATCCCTCAGCCATCGTACGCGTCCGTCCGGCCACGAACAAAGCCGCCGCGGCATTGAGAAGCACCGCATCGCGCTTCGGTCCCCGTTCTTCCCCGTGCAGCAGACGCCGCACAATCGTGGCGTTCGTCTGCCGGTCGCCCCCCACCAGGTCGGACAAGGTCGCTGTTTGCAGCGGAAACGAATCGGTTGCGAGCACCGATGCGGCGAAGCCGCGCTCCTGGTAGAACTCCGCGATCGTGTTGTCGCCCAGAGTCGAGAGCTCGTCGAGAAAGGCGGATGCATGAACGGCGTCCGACGGCCTGGACTGCCCATCGGCCTGCGCCCGCCGCAACCCGCCGCTCGCCACCATGGCCCGTCGGACGCCGAGCGATTGCAGCACGCGGCCCAGGGGTTCGCACAGTTCCGGTCGGGACACGCCGACGAGCAGCGCGTCGGGCTGCGCCGGATTCAGCAGCGGCCCGAGAATGTTGAAGATCGTGCGCTGGCCGCGCTCGGCGCACAATTTGCGCGCCGGTGCGATATGTTTGAAGGCGGGATGGTACGCCGGCGCGAAAAAAAAGGCGAAATGACGTTCACGCAGAGAACGCGCCGCCTCGATCGGCGGCAGATCGATCCGGATTCCCAGGGCATCGAGCACGTCCGCGCTGCCGACCTGCGAGGTGACGGCCCGGTTGCCATGCTTGGCCACCGCCACCCCCGCGGCGGCGCACAGAATTGCCACGGTGGTCGATATATTGAAGGTGTTCATCCGGTCGCCGCCGGTGCCGACCACGTCGAGGATGCCGCGCGCGCGGGTCTCCGGGTCCACCGGCGGCTGCACGGACTTTTTACGCAACGCGCGGGCGAGCGCGGCGATTTCTTCAACGGTTTCACCCTTCCGGGCGAACGCCGACAGAAAATCCGCCTTGACCGTCGCGGCGACAGCTTCGTCCACCAACTGTCCGACCGCGAGCCACACTTGATCCTCGGACAGCGATTTCGCGGCGGCAAGTTGGTTGGTCAATGATTCCAGCACGCTCCGATTCTAAAGTCCAACGTCCGCTGTCCAAAGTCCAAAGTGAGAGCCTGTTTGAACCCTGTTGCCCGCAGATCCCGCAGATCGGATGGAGATATTGCTTCCTGGTCTTCACTCCGGGTGAGCGGGAGCGCATGAGGGCCATGAACCGCTATAGCCGCCAATGTGAATTGGCGGATCCGTCTCGCGGTGAGGATCTCCGCCGTTTCACAACGGCGGCTACGGAGGCCTTCACCCGCCCGCGCCCGCCAGGGTGCGGATCATTTCTTCAAGAACGCGCTGAACAAATCGATTGGCAGCGGCAGGAAGGTGGTGGTGTTGTGTTCGCTCGCCATCTCGCGCATGGTCTGGAGATAGCGCAACTGCAGGGCGATGGGTTCCTTGCTGATCATCGCGGCCGCCTGGACCATCTTCTCGGCGGCCTGGAATTCGCCCTCGGCATTGACGACTTTCGCGCGGCGCTCGCGTTCGGCCTCCGCCTGCTTGGCCATCGCGCGTTTCATGCTGTCCGGCAACGACACGTCCTTCACCTCAACCGCGGTCACTTTCACGCCCCACGGCTCGGTCTGCCGGTCGATGATTTCCTGCAGCTTCTGGTTGATCACGTCGCGTTGCGACAGCAGGTCGTCCAGCGGGGCCTGTCCGAGCACGCTTCGCAGCGTCGTCTGCGCGATCAGTGACGTCGCTTTCCAGAAATTCTCCACCTTGATCACCGCAGCCACCGGATCGACGACGCGGAAATAAACCACCGCGTCCACTGTGGCGGGCACGTTGTCGCGGGTCATGATTTCCTGTTTGGACACGTCGATGGTGACCACGCGCAAATCCATTTTCACCATGCGATCGACGATGGGGAACAGGAAGATGAGGCCGGGGCCCTTTGCGCTCAGCAATTTGCCGAGCCGGAAGATCACGCCGCGCTCGTATTCGCGCAGGATGCGCAACGTTTGCGGCAGCAGGATGGCCAAAATGATGACGATCACCACCAGGCTTGAACCGATCTTCATGAGGGAATTGATAATGTCAGGCATAGTTCCTCCGCTATTGTGTTTTGGGGTTAACTTTCAACGTCAAACCTTCGATTCCGACGATCTCGACGGGTTGATCCTTTTCGACCGCAACCGCACTGACGGCATTCCAGTATTCGCCTTCGATGAAAACCCGGCCGCCGTTCACGTCGATTCGCCCGAGCGCGGGCACGACTTTGCCCATCATGGTCTCGCGCCCGGCCCTCACGGGCAACCGCTGCGCGCGCAAGCCGGCGCCCACCACGAACAAAAAGAACAACGCGGTCATCGCCGTCGCGGGAATGATCCAGAACACGGAAAGCTGAAACCCCGGCCCGGAATGGGCGAACAGCATCAACGCGCCGAGGAAAAAGGCGATGACGCCTCCCGCGGTCAGCACGCCATGGGTCGGCGCATACAAATCCACCAGGAACAAAAACACGGCCAAAACGATCAGGGCGATTCCCGCGACGCTGACCGGCAGAATGGTGGACATGTACAGAAACACGAGCAACGCGATGGCGCCGGCGACGCCGGGGAGAACGGCGCCCGGATGGTTGATCTCGCCGATGATACCGTAAATGGCGACCAGCATCAGGAGGAACATCACTTCCGGCCGCCACAGCACTTGAAACAATTTCTCGCCCATCGACATCGGGATCTCCACGATCTCCGCCCCTGCGGTTTTCAACTGCTTTCCGTTCACTTCCCGTCCGTCCAGTTGCGCCAGCAGATCGGGAACGTCCTTTGCGATCAGGTCGATCACATTCAGGTCCAGCGCCTTTTCCGCCGTGATGGAAGCGCTTTCGCGAACGGCGGACGCGGCCCACTCGACGTTGCGTCCGCGTTTGGCGGCGATGTTTTGGATGTAACTGCTCCAGATGTTCTCCAGCTTCTGCTTCATCACATCGTCCAGCTTCTCGCTGCCGCCGGCGCCGATCTCGACCGGATGCGCCGCGCCAATGGTCGTGTGCGGTGCCATCACGGCAACGTCCGCCGCCAGGGTGATGAAAGTTCCCGCGCTGCCCGCGATCGCGCCCGAGGGGGCGACATAGACCACCGTCGGCACGGGCGAAGCATAGAGTTTCTGGACGATTTCTTCCGTGGAATCCAGCAGGCCGCCCGGCGTGTCGAGTTGGAGGATGAGGCAGGCGTCGCCTCGCGCTGCGGACACGTCAATCGCGCGCGCGATGTAGCCGGCGGTGGCCGGTCCGATCGGTCCCTTGATTTGAATCATGCCGGCCGCGCCTCCGGGAACGGCGCCGGGCGCTGTCGCACTGGCGAGAATCATTCCCGAAACCAGGATTAACGCGCAAAACTTCATCATTTCCTCTCTACTCTCGAGAGTAACAGACGTTCCTGAACGCGCAATCCCTATTCAGGAGATTGTTCGGGAGACCCGCTGCCGGACGGCCGCAGATTGCCTCTTTCAATTCCTCCGCCCGGCGTTATTCTGGAGGCATGGCCCTGGTCCGTATCCTGGTTGACGGTTACAGCCTGCTGCACGAGTGGCTTGAACTGGCGCCGGGCAAACCGCGTTATTCCGCCGCGGCGCGCGACGAGTTGATCCGCATCCTGACGCTGTATCACGACGCCACGGGCACGCCGCTGACCGTGTTTTTCGACGGATCCAGCCCGGCCATTTACGGGCCCTCGGACAGGGTTTCCACGCGGGAGGTCGAAATTCTTTTTTCCAAAGCCGGTCAGACGGCCGATCAGATGATCGAGCGAGCGGCGCACCGGTTTAACCCCTATGGCGAAGTGCTGGCGGTCACCGATGACATCGCCGAGCGCGACACGGTCGTCAACCTGGGAGGACTGGCATCGAGCTGCCGGAATTTCGTGCAGTCCATCGAGAGCACGCTGGCGGATCAGCAGAATGACATCCGCCATCACAACCGGCAGGAACGAAACCAATTCAATCGGCGTTCCTAAAAAGGCAGACATGAGAAGGACTTCAAATCAAGCGAATGGGGCGGACTGCGGATTGCTCCCCGCATTCCCGCCGGCGTTTCCAGCCTTATGGAGTTTTCTGATCGCTGTGCTGTTTCTCGGCGCGGCTTCGTCGCCCCGCGCCTCCGCGCAGACCAACACGGCCAAACCTCCACCGTCCAACCGCTGGCTGTTTGTCGTGGAGACCTCGAAGCACATGGAGCCCCGGGCCAAGGCCGCCGGACAAACTGCCGCCTCGCTGATGTGGTCCGGCGGGAATGGCCAGATGCGGCCCGGCGACACCGTAGGCGTCTGGACTTTCAACGAAGACTTGTACGCGGGCCGCTTTCCCCTGCAGATCTGGTCGCCCGGAACCCGACAGGCGATAACGGCGCAGATGTTCCAGTTTTTGAACGCTCAGAAATTCGAGAAGGACAGCCGCCTCGACAAGGCCCTCGACAAAATTTTGCGAATCATCCGGAATTCGGATTACATCACCGTCGTTTTGGTTTCCGACGGGAACGAGAAAATCCACGGCACCCCGTTCGATGACAAAATCAACGGGACCTACCGGTCGTGGTCCGAGGCGCAGGAAAAGGCGCTCATTCCCTTTGTCACCGTGTTGCGCGCCGAGCACGGCCAGATCACACACTATGCTGTGGCCATGCCGCCGTGGCCGATCGAGATGCCGCCGCTGCCCGCGGCGCTGACCCAGGTCGTGGTAACGCCGCCCGCACCACATCCCCCAAGCGCCGCACCCCGAATCGTGCCTTCTCTGATCATTCATGGTAGCGAGTCCAGGCCGGCGGCCGCGCCATCCCCCGGAACGGGCGCCTCGATCCCCCAGGCGCCGGCATTCGCTGTCAATGCCCTGCCTGTCCAGGCGCGAGCGCCCGCACCGGCCCCGGCCCCTGCGGTCACTCCTTCGCCCGCCCCCGTCACAACGCCGCGCGGGATGCCGGCCAACCCCGCCGCAACCGTGGCGACAGCCACTCAGGGAGAGATTCTGAGCCGCGGGAGCCTTTGGGTTGCTTCGGCGGCCCTGACGGTCCTCGTCCTGGGAATTGTCATTCTCATGGTGCGAAAATCGCGTTCCACACCCGGGATAAGCGTGGGGAGCCGTTCGCTTGATCGCCGCGACAAGAGTTGACTGCATCGCCACGGCTCATGCCACGCGAATCCATGCGGTTTTCAAATAGGCGGGCTCAGACCGTGACACCGGAAAATCCGGCGGCTGCGGGGCATAGTGGCGTTGGACGATGTGCCGCTTTGCGGCGTGCACGGCCCCTTCGACGTCTGCCAGGAATTTCTCCGGCGACCAGCGCGCCGCGTTGGCGGAAGCAAACAAGACGCCGCCCGGCGCCAAAAGCGGCAGGACGGCCGCAACGAGGTCGAAGTAATCGGTCTCGGCCCGAAAGACACCGCGCTCCTTCGATTGCGAAAAGGTCGGCGGATCCAGCAGGATGACATCAAACACCCGATGCTTCTTTGCCAGCCGCCGCAGCCAATCGAAAACGTCGCCGTGGATGAACTCATGCCCGGCCGGATCGAGTCCATTCAAAACGAAGTTCCTTCGGCCCCAGTCCAGGTATTTTCGTGATAGATCCAGGCTGGTGGTCCGGGCGCCGCTTGCGGCGGCGCAAACGGAAAAGCCGCACGTGTAGGCAAAGGCGTTGAGCAGCCGCAGCCCGGAAGCCGGAGGCCGGGAGGCGGATTCGACCAGCGGAAATCCCGCCGCGACGTGGCCGGTCAGCAGCCGCCGCCGGTTGTCGCGCTGATCGAGAAAGAGCCCGACGGAATAGCCTTCGCCGAAACTCAATTCAAACCGGAGACCATTTTCTCGCACCGTGAACCGTTCCGGCGCGGCCTGACCCAGGGCCCGTCGCGGCGACACCTCCTGGGGAAGCGCCGCGCGCAGGCGCCGGTCGAGAATCTTGTGATAGGCCCCGGCCGGGAGTTCCGCCTCCCGCCCCGGCGGCGCCGGAACCCGGTGGCTGGACCCGCCGGATAAGAGATGATGCAGGTAATCCTCCTGCTCGCGATCGAGCGGACACCCCGATTGCGACAGCAGGAAACTCCCGAGTCGATCGACGTGCCATCCGGGCCAGCCGTCGCCGGCGCCGTGAAGGATGCGGAAAGCATCGGTGTCTCCCGGATCCACGAGCGCGGTGCGCAACGCCAGGCGCGGGTCCGCCAGGAAATCCGCAGGGGCGCGGAACGTCATTTCTTCGGAGCTGACCGGATGCCGCAAACGCAACTCCGTCGCATGCAAACAAAGGCGCCTGAATGCCGTCCCGCCATACAGCGTGTCGCCGAGGATCGGGAAGCCGTTTTCCGCGGCGTGCACCCGGATTTGATGCGTGCGTCCGGTCAGCGGTTCGGCCTCCAGCAATTTGAAATTTGAAATTTGAAATTTGAAATGCGCCAGGCGGAAGCGCGTTTCGGCAAGCTCGCCAGACCTCCCGCTGACATAGCGTTCTCCGACGCGCGCAATCCGGGATTTCACCGCGAAGTCGGCGCGCATCGGCGGGCGGTCCGTCAGCAGGAGATATTTTTTTCGAACGACCCGTTCCGTGAATTGCGCCGTGAGCGAGCGGTTGGCCGCGGTGGTTTTGCCGAAGACAATCACGCCGCTGGTTTCCTTGTCGAGGCGATGCAGGATGGCCAGGTTTGACCAGCGCGGCTCGCGATGCCGCAGCCAGTCGTAGAGGCCTTCGCCCGCGAACGGGCTCGGCGCGTGCGTGTTGATGCCGGCGGGCTTGTTCAGCACCAGCAAATGCTCGTCCTCAAAGATCAGGCAGGGAATCATGCGCGCGGTCATCGAGGCACGGAGTTCCCGGATCCCGAACCTCGAACTTCGAAATCGTCCGGCGCGTGCCGGTTCAGGACTCGTGGGCCGAGGTTCGCCGCAGGTTCCTCAAAAGAATTTCCACGCACTGCCGCCTCTCCAGACCACCCAGACGCCGAGCAGGAAGTTCGTGATCGCATGCGCCGTCATCGCGTCGCCCAGCCTGTTCTTTCGCAGGACCAGCCACTGGTAAGCCATGCCGCACAAAATTCCCGCCAGCCATTCGTAGTGCGTGAATCCAAACAGGGCCGACGTGACGATGAACGAAGTGGGGTGAAAGCGGCTGAGAGGCATCTCCAGGAAATTGATGCGCACGAAATAGCGATAGAGGAACGACCGGTAAAAAACCTCCTCCAGCGGCGGCACGACCAGCGTCATGCCCGCGATGCGTATGCAGATCAGCGTCCAGGCCAGGGAACTCCCGGCGCCGAATCGTTCGAAAGGATTCCAGAGGCTTTCCTTGGTGTCCTTGAACATCAGGTTGTTCATCGGGTAGTAGGGATCGAGCCCGACCCAGATCACGAACACGCCCACGCCGATCACCACCGCTTCCCAACTGACGGCCCAGCGCATTTCCGCGACGAACGGGCGCATCTCCCAAACGAGCCAGGCGCCCACGAACACTTTCAGCACATACAGCCAGAACTTCCAATCGTCCCCCAACAGGAAGCCGGCAGTGGTCAAAATGCAGAAAATGAACAACGGAGCGAACCGGGCGTATATGGGTGAACTTTGAAATTTCTCTCGGAGCTGATTCATCGCGCGAAATCATCTCTGAAACCCGCGGAACTCCAAGGAAAAATTACTCCGGTCCGGCTGGTTCATGGCACCGGGGCTCAGCAAGCGATCGATTTCACCGCGCGAACCAGCGCCGCCGCCTCCGCCGGTGTGCCGATCGTGATCCGCAAATACTCCTTCACTCCCGGTTGATCGAACCAGCGCACCAGGATCTTCCTGTCGCGCAGCCTCCGCAGCCAGGTGTGCGCGGGGAACCGGGGCGGTCTGGCGAGGATGAAATTGGTCCGGCTCGGCCACACCCGGAATCCGCATGCCTCCAACTGACGGCTCAGCTTCTCCCGCGTGGCGATGATCCTGCGGAAGTTGGCCTGGTAACGGGGCAGGTCATCCAGGGTTGCCTCGGCCGCGATCTGCCCGAGGCCGTTGACGTTGTAGCTGTCCCGGATTTTCTGCAGCGCCGCGATGAGTTCCGGGTGGCCGACGAAATAGCCGATGCGTTGAAAACACAGTGAATACGCCTTGGAGAAGGTTCGCGCGACGAGGACGTGAGGAAACGTGAGCGCGAGTCTCATCGCGTCTTCCTCCGCGAAATCCACGTACGCTTCGTCCAGCACGACAACCCCCTTCTGCGCGCGGCAAAGCCGTTCCAGCTCGGCCGTTGCATACCCGCGTCCGCTCGGCGCGTTGGGCGTGGTGACGAACGTGAGCGCCGCCCGGGCGTCCCAAATTCCGGCGCGCGTCAGCCTCGCGACATCAGGCAGATCGAAATCCGGCTCGAGGGCCACCGCATTCTTCGCGGCACCATGAATGTCCGCCAGCACGGGATAGAGAGAGTAACTCGGCGTGAAATATTGGACGACACTCCGCGACGGCGCCCGTGAGAGCCGGGCGCTCCTCCATCTGTTTCGTCGCGTTCCCGGTGAATCTTCCACAGGCTCGACGAACGCCCGCACGGCCATCGCCAGCAATTCATCCGAACCATTGCCGACGATGATGTTCCCGGGCTTGCAGCGGTGCAGTCGGGCGAGTCTCTCGCGCAGGCGATCCGCCGTCGGGTGGGGATACAGCCGGAGCCGTCCATCCACCGCCGCCTTCACCGCGGCCAATACCTTTGGGGAGGGCGGGTACGGGTTTTCATTCGTGTTGAGCTTGATCAACCCCTTGATCTTGGGCTGCTCGCCGGGAGCATACGGATTCAGCGCCGCGATCAGCGGGCGAATCAAAATTCCTGGAGTTCGAGAGAACATCCGGTTCATTTCAGGTGAAAGCGGTCAAAAAGTCCATCTCCGACGTGCCCACCGCCGCGGCCATCCGCCCAAGACTGCCCACTCTGTCAATATCAAGAACCGCCCCGCTTCGGAACGGATTTTCCTTTCCAAAAAATGGATTTATGTGAAAAATGCGCGACCTTAAAAATGCGCAATCGTGATCATTAGGAAACGTGAATTTGAATGCGATGAATTCAAATCCGGTCTTTGTGGTGGGTTTTTTTCGATCCGGCACTTCGTTGTTGTATTCCTTGCTGAATCAACATCCGGAATTGGCGCTGATGTATGAGTGCGACGTGTGGGACTTTCCGGAAGGGCTTTCAGCCGCGCGTTTTCAAGGGAACTGGCTCGAGCGCCAGGAATTCTTTAACCGGGCGCTTTCGCGCCATCGCCTGGTGTTGGGAGGCAGTCAGCGTGGCCTCGACAATATCGATACGCCCGAGAGCCTGTATCGCACGTTCAGTGAGTTGAAAGGAGCCGCCGTTTGGGGGGAGAAATCACCGGTTTACTGCTCCCGTTTGCGGCAGTTGGCAAAACACTTTCCCCAGGCCCGCTTCATCCTGCTTTGGCGCGATCCGGTTGAAATTTATCAAAGCATCCTGTATGCGGGGCGGAAGGCGCCTTTTTTCCGCCGGAAAGGCATGTTGGCCCGCCTGATTTGCCAGCAGGAAGCGATGATCCGGCAAGCCGGCGATTTGAATCGCGCAGGAGCCCGGCTGCACCACGTGACCTACTCCCAGTTGGTGGATGACACGGAAGGAGTCTGCCGCGGCATTTGCCAGTTCCTCGGAGTGGAATTTGACGGCAGGATGCTGGATCTGAGCACAGCCGATTTCTCGGCCATCGACCGTGCACCTCACCACGACCATTTGCGGCGGAGGATCATTCAACGCCAGGGTTTTCCCGATGGAGTTATCGATCCGCGCATCGCGGGAAAATTGCAGCGCTTCGAGGCCCGTTGGAACCGGCTGCGAAGCGAAACTTTGAACATGACGAACGGATTGTGCGAGTCGCATCCGGAGCCCGGGTTGGTCGAACGCGCCTGTTATGGAGCGGCCGGAAGATTCTTCTGGGCGGCGCACAATATTAAACGGGCCGCATTCGAATTCATGCCGCTGCCTTGGTTGCGCACGCATCGGCAAATCAAGAACTGGGCGCGCGCGCGCAAGCTCGATGCTCCCGCGTCCCGGCCTTCTCTGGGCCAGGAGTTCCGCCTGCATTGGGTAACCATTCTGGTGAGCAGCGTCCTGTTGGGGCTGGTGGCCATTCTGGATTATTGCACGGGTCCGTTAAGTCTTGGGCCGCTTTACCTGATCCCTTGCGCAACCCTCACGCTGGTGATCGGCCGCCGCTGGGGAACCCTCGGGGCGTTCTGTTGTGCACTAATCGTGACTCTGCTGCGCGCTTCTGACCTCTCCAGCGCGATGGGCTTGGACCCTTATAGGGCCCTGGAGCCCGGCCTCTTTCTTTGGAACCTGGGCATGCGCTTCGTGTTTTTCGAAATATTTGTCATTCTGCTGGGTCGCATTCGCATTGAAATCAATTCCAGCAACGCCACCGCCTAAGCCGTGACGATTCAGTTGAACCACCGATGAATACGGATTTTTGGCGGAGGAAAAGCGTATTTCATTGTCCTTTGGGGGCTCACTTTTAAGTGACCGTGCGCCCATGTGTACGAGCCAACTTTCCTCTTGACTCCTTGCTCACGACCATCTACCTTTTTACAGCAAGGTAGCTTTCTAGATGTTTAACGATGAGCGTGAACGAAAAATTTTCCGCGATCCGGAAGGGCCTGCTCGAGTTCCTCTTGCTGCAGATCATCGCGGCGGAAAAGGTTTACGTGGCGGACATATTGAAACAGCTGAGCGCGACCGAATTCGCAACCCAGGAAGGCACGCTGTATCCGTTGCTGAGCAAGATGCGCCGCGAAGGGCTCCTGGATTACGAATGGAAGGAATCCGAGGCCGGGCCGCCCCGCAAATATTACGAGCTTACCGCGAAGGGCCGGGAGCAGCTGCGCGAAACGCTGGAGTATTGGAACAAGATCAACGGGACGGTGAAAAATCTAGGACAAAAATAAAACGGAGACAACCCTTACCATGAACAAGGTTATCACGATCAATCTGGGCGGCAACGCGTATCAGCTCGAAGAAGGCGGCTATGATGCCCTGCGCGCCTATCTGGAGACTGCGGCCGCGCGGCTGCAGGGCAACCCGGATCGGGATGAAATCGTCTCGGACATCGAGCGGGCGATCGCGGAGAAGTTCCGCGCGCTTTTGGCCAGTCACAAGACAGTGGTCGTGACGAAGGAGGTTGCCGCTGTCCTTGCGGAGATGGGGCCGATCGAGGCGGACTCCGGCGAAGCCGCGGACTCGGGCGCAAGCAGCGCGAGCGGACACGGGGCGGCGGGAGAAGAACGAGCGGCGTGGCGCGGCGGGACGCCAAGACGGCTCTATAGGATCCACGAGGGCGCGATGATCGCCGGCGTCTGCAACGGGATTGCCGCCTATGTGAACGTCGATCCGACCCTCGTGCGGCTTGCCTTCGTGATTTTGACGATGCTTTGGGGCACTGGGTTGCTCGTCTATCTGGTCATGGCATTCGTGGTGCCCGAGGCGCGTTCGCCGGAAGAAAAGGCGGCGGCGTCCGGCAACCCATCCACGGCGCAGGAATTCATCCGACGCGCGAAAGAGGGGTATTACGAGGCGATGAAGGGCTTCCCGGACCGCAATGCGCGCCGCGAATGGAAGCGCCGGTTCAAGCAAGATATACGCGCGAACGCGGATCAGTGGCGGCATAATTGGCATTGCTATTGGGCGGAGCATGCCCCCTTTCATCCCGGGATGGGCTTCGCGCTGCCCTTGCTCTCATTGCTGCACGGCGCGGCGAAGGTCCTGTGGATCTGCGCCTTGATCTCGCTGCTTGCGACTGGCGCCGTGTTCGGGCTGGCTCTATCTGCGAACGTGCCGGTTTGGGTCGCGGCGCTGCTGCTGTTCATCGCCTACGGCATTCTCGCGTGTCCGCTGAAAGTAGCGCGACGCGCATGCTATCGGGATTTGGGACGGCCGAGATGGGCCTGGTCCTTCGTGTTTCTTCTGGATGCGGTGGTCTGGCTCGCGGTTGTCGCCGCCCTCCTATGGCTGGCCGTCCATTATTTCCCGGAGTTGCGCGAGGCGGTTCGGAGCATCCCTTCGCTCGCGCACCAAGCCGCAGACGACAGCCGGGCATGGTGGAAAGGGAAGTGAGGCGGGCGCGGGGCTGTTTGTAAGTAATTCCTTAAAAGCAGCATGCAATCACAAGTTCATGCAACTGACCGCCATGGGCCGCGTGCGCGATGTTGCCTTTTTGTGATCGCATTGTGAACGTGCCACGAAAGGATATTTCACCCGTCTGGACTCGCAGCTTTCCTGTTTCAAAGCAACCCCAGACTATCGGACAACATTTGAAAAAGAAACGATTTGAATTGGGAATCCGACAAATCGAAGCTTCTCGGAAGCTGGGAGTTAGCCCGACTTTCGCAGAAAAGTCGATAGTGCAACTTTTTTGGGTTGTAGCCGGATTGAGCAGCAGACGGTTGCATTGGTTGAAGGCCGCAAACGCGCTGTGTGACAACCCACCCTCTGGACGGC